>JACLAC010001790.1_pt1 | contig 11789 bp, 5 predicted proteins | sample 8027881 | NCBI WGS metagenome assembly JACLAC01 (sample SAMN15725517, study PRJNA655200) | protist metagenome | isolation source: fluorescence activated cell sorting (FACS) single amplified genomes of... | place: Spain: Blaines Bay Microbial Observatory, Mediterranean Sea | collected 2016-01-19 | reverse complement strand
AGAAGTTTCCCGGTCAAATTTATTGAAAAACACGCTGCTACATGTACCAATTTTTCAGGTTTTTCACCATCTTCCACCACGTCATCTTCTTCATCATCAACAACAACAACATCTTCCTCCAGCAATAATAATAATAATACCAACGTCAATTCTCATACAGGAAGTTCATCCTTCAACATGAATGGCTCAAATCAAATGAATAATAATAGTAACATCAAGGCCAAAAAAGTAACAAAAAATGCTTTTTCAATAATGAGTAAACATTCGAAGAAAAAAAAACGTAATAATAATAATAATAATGCAAATAATAATGACAATAATAATAATAATATGAAAAAGAAACAAAAACGTGGTAACAATAATTTTAATCGGAATCGTAAAACGATACAAATACAATCTTGGAAAAATGACAACCGACTACTTGGAAATAAACAATGGGGGGATAAAGGAAAAATTTTAGGATGGAACTTAATCTCTGGCTTATCTACAGTAAAAGGAAGAAATCGTGTTAGAAGTGGAGATCAATTGAAAATTTTTCGACAATCTTCAAATAGTGATTTTGTTCGTTTTGGTTATAGTGAAACATCTATTGTAGGAAAATTAGAGCAAGACGTTGCTATTTTTTTAGGACCATTGTTAGATAATGGCTTGATCACTGCAAGTGCAATGTGTCAATATTGCCCTGAAAATTTGAATTTTTTAAATACGATCCAATTACTTGTGCAAATAAATGTACATGATCCGTTAATTTTTTCCGAAGCTCCCAGCCCAATTATAGAGGAATGTACAATATTAAGAAAAGCAGTTTTTAAATTAGCCCGTTGGATATTTCCTATCGTAAGTGCAACATGTAAAGGTTTAGCTGGAAACAATCGTAGCAACGGCAGCAATGGCGATACAGATAGTAATGTAGAAGATCTGAGCGACAAAGCAAATAGTAGCTCTGATGGAGATGATGAAGATATCGTGGTCCATTCACTGGATGGTAATAATAATAATAACAACAACAACAACAATAATAATAGCCGTAGCAGATCAGAAGAGGAGGAGGAGGAGGATGGTGCCTCTAATTCACAAGTTGATTTGTTATTAGAAGAAACACTGATAAATACTGGAAATGGAGATGATGATTTTATTGATATAATGAATAATATTCATACAGTCGAACCAAGTAAATCATTAAATGTAACATTGCGACCCTATCAACAAGATGCATTGTCATGGATGACGGATCGTGAAGTAATTAAGTCACCAACATATGAAATGCAAAATCCATCTTTCAATCAACACAAATCACAATCAAAAACACAAGAACTTTTAAATGTCCATCCTCTATGGCTTGAATGTCGCTTCCAAGATCAAGACGCACAACATATATCGATTTATATAAACCCATATAGCCAAACTGTACAAATTAAAAAGCCACCAACCATACAAGAATGCCGAGGTGGTATTTTGGCAGATGAAATGGGAATGGGTAAAACGATTGAAGTCTTATCATTGATTGCCAAAGATAAGGAAGACAATTTAAAACATATAAATTCAAGAAATTATGATAGTGATGATGCTGAGGATGCTGATGGAAATTCTAAGCAAAACACGAACGAAACTGATAATAAAGATAACGAAGAAGAGGAGGAAGAAGAGGATGATTCAAAAAGAACGCAAACTTTAATTGTACTTCCAATGTCTGTATTAGCGCAATGGGGCAACGAAATCAAAAATCATGTAAAAGACTTATCGTATTACACTTATTATAGTAATGACAAAGATATACACGTTAATCGCTTGAAACAATTTGACGTAGTTTTAACTACGTATGGTACATTATCATATGAAGCACAGAGATTGTCCAATGCAACAAATGCTACAAGTACTACCTCACTCCAATGTCCATTACTTTTAATAAAGTGGCGTCGCGTAGTATTAGATGAAGCACATACGATTAAAAATCGCTCAACCCTCGTAGCGCAAGGATGCAATCGTATCAATGCCACTCGAAGATGGTGTGTAACAGGTACTCCCATGCAAAATGGTATCCAAGACTTGTACTCATTAATAAAATTTTTAAACCACCAACCATGGTCTGTTCCATTATGGTGGAACAGAGTGATAAAAAAACCATTTGATGATGGTGATGAAAAAGCAAAAGAGCGTTTACGTGCTGTATTAGGTCCGATTATTTTAAGACGCACGAAAGATACGGTGGATAAAACAACTGGCAAAGCCATTGTTACATTGCCAAAACGTTCCATTTATTTGCATCAAGTACAATTCTCAAAAGCAGAAAATGAATTTTACCAATCATTATTTCAAAGAAGTAAAGCTGAATTTGATGGCTACGTTGCTTCTGGCACGTTGGCAAATAACTATGCAACCATATTGACATTATTATTACGTTTAAGACAAGCCTGTGATCACCCTTTTTTGGTTTTGGGAAAAAATTCCGGTGACGGTAGTGTTAATGAAAACAAAAAAAAATATGTTGGTAAATTATATCGTCGTTTTCTATCCAGTACATCAACAGTAGGAAACAATGGTAGTAGTAGTAGTAGTAGCAATAATAAAATTGAAAGCGATGATATAAATAATAGTGATGGCGGTTCATCTAGCAGTGTATTGGATACTAACAATAAGATGTCCTCTGCATTATCTACTCAGCCGGAATTTATACGTAATTTATTTAATGAATTAGAAAAAGATGGTGTATCTAAAATGGAATGCCCAGTATGCTTAGATCCACCTGACAATGGCGTTCTAACACCTTGTGGACATTTGTTATGTAGAGAATGTTTATTTGGATCATTGCAATATTTCGGCGGTGCAAAATGTCCTGTATGTAGGGCAAAGGTTGATATGAAAAATGTAGTACCAATCAACGATTCCGTTGATGCTACAGCTGCACCAACAATGCATGATTTGCAAAATAATGGTAAAGCGGTCCGCAGTGCGAAATTAGATGCCATGGTAACTATTTTACGGGATAACATAATAGTCCCTGCAGGGAGTGTAGATGGTAGTAGAAGTGCAAACAATGGTTTAGGGTTAAATGTTATTGATAAAGCTAAAAGCTTGTATTGTGATATTAATGTCATCAAAAGCGAATCCAATTCTCCAGGAACTTCATCTACACCTTCAAATAATGTCGTTCAAAGCACTGTATTGAAAAAAATAGCAAAACATAAAAAAGCTGTGATATTTACTCAATGGACATACATGCTTGATTTAATAAGTATTGTTTTAAAAAAGGAAAATTTCAACTTCGTTCGATTAGATGGAAGCATGTCACAAGCTAAACGTGAAAAAGCTGTACAAGAATTTAAAGAGGAAGATCATATACAAATTATGGTAATGAGTTTAAAAGCTGGTGGACTAGGATTAAATTTAACATGTGCATCATTGGTGATGCTAATGGATTTGTGGTGGAACCCCGCCGTGGAAGATCAAGCTATCAATAGGTGCCATAGGATTGGGCAAACACGAGATGTTGAAGTGTATAGATTTATTGTTGAAGGAAGTTGCGAGACAAAAATGATTAAAATTCATGAGAAAAAAAAGAAATTGTCAAAGGCATTATTGTTGGAGGGAAGTAGTATGGGCAATTCAAAAAAAAGTAGAGCATTGAATCTAGATGATTTGAAAACATTTTTCACATAATATTATATATATATATCATAGTTAAATTATTAATATAACATCGTTTTATATGTGAATATTACCTACCCTGGGGGGAATATAATATTTTTTTTAATGTTCTCTACTTCTTCGTCTACGTTCTAAAATTTTGGAAATAGTAACAGATTCATCTTCATCACATCCACAAGCACCCCATCTTGTAATTAAATCATCCATTTTGCATGGAAATACGTCTTTATGATTTCTTTCATTAACTTCATTATGAGCTTTACACATCCATTTCATAAGCCCTTCATTACTATCAATAGCAGGAGGGTGTTTTTCGATGTATTGTTGAAAATGTTTTGCACAGTCAGGACACGGGTATAATTTAGCAAATAAAGTTAAAAATTGTTTCATATTTTTTTTCTCTTCATTATCTGGTTCTTTTGAAAATTTAGATGAAATTCGATGTAATATAGTCCATCCAGCCCTGCCTAACTCTTCTTTTGCGGGTACTCGACTGGTAAAAAAATCATCCCCTGATGCAGAACCACGTAATTTGGAATTTCGAGAAGACGTGATAAATGTGGTTGTATATTGAGAAACAGCAAAAAAACACATACCGCAGATGAAAGAAATAATTAGTGGTATCGATTTATTTCTTTTATGATGATGATGGTGAGGATGTTGATGGTTTTTTACATGGTGATGTGTGTACATATTTAAACACTATACCCCAAACAATGAAAATAGAACAAAAACAATAATAAATTGATAATAAATTCCTTACCTAACTATTATATATTATTATACAATTTCTATATGTATATATATATATATATGGAAGTTATATCTCTCTATCTATGATCTTATAAACACATGTATTTAAGTAATATAATAATAATAATTACCATTAAATAACATTAAACATTATTATTATATTAACATAGTATTTTATTATATAAAACATAAACAAGAAATTAAAATAATATAATAGAGATGAAAAAAAAATATTTGTTACAGCAATAAACATGTAAAAGAAAAGGAGGAAATATTTCTTTATGTATATCTATTTCGTAGCATCTTTATATCAACAAACACATTTCTTATATTTTATAATATATCATATATAATATATTATATCAAATAATATTGTCTGTTGCAAGATCTTTCCATTTTGCAATGACTTCTGGCATATCTACAGTTCCCACTTCATCAAAATGTCGTACACAATCAGGGTTGGTTTTACAACTTTGCCAATGCCATGGAAAAATACCTCCAATCCTCGTATCTTCTTTAGCCCATTTGAAATATTCTTCAGCATCTTGCATGATCATTTCACGGTAACATGTAGAATTACAAGGTTGATCCTTTGGTCCATCAGTTGTGCTAGAAAATGATCCAGGTACAAATGCAGCTTGTTGTGTAGTTGGATCAAGGAGAGGAAATATGTATGAATCATAATATTTTTTTATAGTTGTGCTAACCCATCCAGGTTCGTAACTATAATGATATATATCAGTTGAAAATAGAGACACATGGGAAGGTATGAAAAATTGAGTTGCATTTGTACATTTGCTTGGCTTCACAACTTCACCACTTCCTTCATTATACCAAATATTCGTGTTTGGATATGCTTCAACTACAGTCTTTGCCATCACTTCAATGAACTCTAATGTTACACATGCACATAATAACTCATCTCCTAAAAAAAACCCAGTAATTGTTCGATTTTCTACAAAAGGATCTAATTGGATACGTAATTTTTCCCATTCTTCCTTCCAATTAGGATTTGGAATTCTCGTTTTTCCTGTTCCAATATGTTTTAAAAATGTATTTTCAGTTCTAAAAAACACAACAGGTTGGATTCCATTGATTTTTTTTGTTATAGTATTGATTTTTTCAGTGATTATTACATTTGCACCAGCTTGTTGTACAGCGTCACCTTCAGGATCATCATAAAAGCCAAAAAATATATTATTATTTTTTTTTGCTTGAATGACGACAATACAACAGAGATAAAATATGATCGTCCTTCCAATTCTTGTATTTAATAATATCATCATTTTTCGATCTATTCTCTCACTAGATCTATATATCTTTCAAATATAAAATATATACCTATACATATACGTTTTCACTTATATACGTTTTCACTTTACCTGGTATTCATCTTCTCATTTACATTTACAAATTAAAATTAATAATATAATTTGAAATACATATATTAAGTACATACTGTAACTGTACCTTCGAATTATTGCCGAATACATATCATTCGTATTCTTTATTTACAGTACCGTATCACCGTATCGTAATAAAAACGTAAAAATAATAAAAATGAATTAAGATCCAAAAATTAAACACTAATATTTTTATTTTAATTTACATTCAAATCTTTGTTTAAACAAATACCCAGAGGACAATCAAAATTTATAAAGATATTAATACCAAGTCATCATTGTTGCATGTCATTCTCTGAAATACCATATACGGCGATGAAAAAAAATATGAATCCCTGGAAAACATCTCCAGGAGATGGGGATAAAAAGAAAAAGCATAGTTCGGATAGTGATGAAGTTGTAGTTCAACTGAATGAAGGTCAAATAAACTCTTCTGATACTACGAGTTATAATAATAATGCCTTGCCAAGTTTACGTCAAAGAAATGTTAGTGGAGCAAATAAGAAAAACAAAGCGTTAAAGCTAGTAAATTTTTATGGCGGGGATGATGATTCATTGGATGAAGCTTGGCATGATTTACATAATAAGCAAATTGAGGAACAAAGTGAATCCGCTCGCAGACTTGATGTAGCTTCGAAAAAAGGTAAACACATCCCGCACCATCATAGCTTTACTGATGCAGAGAAAGCATTGATGAATACATATGAATCATTAGACTACGATCCGTTGCATAGTCCGCTGTATAAGAAATACATCCATAAATTAAATGTGGAAGCTGGAAAAAAATGCAATAAGATTTGCTTATCAAAATGGACAACATATGCCCTTGTCGGTATCATTGTTGGTAGTTTAGCGTATCTTTGTGCTATTGCAGTTGAAGGATTGTTAGATTTTAAATATGAAGTGACAAATGAATATATCAAGAAGAATGAGCTTGTCGGTGGATACATTGTGTATGCATTGATAAATGTAATATTTGTTGGTATTGCAACATGTTTAGTATCCTTTGTTGAGCCTGTAGCTGCTGGCTCTGGTATACCGGAATTAAAGAGTTATTTAAATGGAACAAATTATTTGAAATTATTAAGATTGAAAACATTAGTTTGTAAATTAGTAGGGGTGACATTTAGTGTAAGTGGTGGGCTTATAATTGGAAAAGAAGGACCAATGGTACATAGTGGTGCTGTACTTGCCGCAAATTTATCTCATTTGACTGGTATGAGAAAACATGAATGGACACATTCGTTTTTATATCGCTTTCGTAATGACAGGGACAAAAGGGATTTTGTTTCTGGTGGAGCAGCTGCTGGTGTTGCTGCTGCTTTTGGTGCACCAATTGGCGGTGTATTGTTCTCGTTGGAAGAAGCTGCATCATATTGGAGCGTATCGCTTACATGGATGTGTATGTTCGCTGCTATGTTGGGTACATTTAGTTTGAATTTATGGAAATTTGTTGGTAATCCGAAAGCACTATTTGGTGGTTTAATTAGTTTTGGTCCAGCAACTGCAAATCATTATAATGTTTGGGAAACGCCATTTTTTCTTTTCCTTGCCGTTTTCGGTGGTTGTTTTGGTGCGTTATTTAATTCAATCAACGAAAAAATATGCCATTGGCGTAGAGACAATTTATCGGGAAAAGCAAAGGCAAAAGCTGTTGAAGCCCTTCTTGTTGCATTGCTTACAGCTACATGTGCGTATTGGCTACCAGCATTGTTTAGCAAATGCGTTGACATACCTACCCACGTTGTAACGGCACACAAAGTTAATGTTGATGCGGTAGGCGTTGAAAATTTTTATATTCATTATAACTGTAACGCAACGCAATTTAATCCAATGGCAACAAGTATTTTTGGTGGATCTGAAATTATCATCAAAGGTTTTTTTCACAATGAAGGACAGTACGACATATTAGGTTTGTTCGTATATACTATTGTCATATTTATATTGGCAGTAGTTACGTATGGTATTGCAGTGCCTAGTGGATTATTCGTGCCTTGCATATTGATTGGTTGTGGTTTTGGTCGTTTATTTGGAGAAGTTATGAAACACCATATTTTTCCAGAAGCTAATATAGCCGCTGGTCCATATGCATTGATGGGTGCAGTTGCGATGTTAGGCGGTGTTTCAAGAATGACGATTTCATTGACAGTCATTTTAATGGAGACGACTCAGAACGTGCAATTTTTATTACCAATCATGTTAGTACTGACAGTTAGTAAATGGGTTGGTGATTTCTTCAACATATCATTATACGATTTACATGTTGAATTGAAATGCATGCCATTTGTTGAAAGCACGCCACCTTCAGGTATGGAAAGTTTAAATGCGGTTGACATCTCGTCAACTCCAGTAAAAAGTTTGAAAATGAAACTTCAAGTGAAAGATATTATAGCCACTATCAATGGAAACACGCATGGTGGGTATCCAATTCTGGATAAAAATGGTATATTTCAAGGTTTTATCTTACGGAATCATCTCGCTATTATCATGAATTTTTGTATACGCCAACAAAATCTGAAAGAATTAAAGTATGAACATTTTTCAACAACATTGCAATCAAAACGTATTGTAGTTCCACGCATTGAAGATCTGACTGAAAATGTTAAAAAACGAACTGTCGATTTGACACCATACGTAGATAAACATCCTTTAACTGTTCATAATGAATATCCGCTAGTAAAAGTATATACATTGTTTCGTTCTTTAGGCTTAAGGCATTTATGTGTAGTGGATGATGATAATAAAGTGCAGGGTATATTGACACGGAAAGAGTTGATGACGGCGTTTGACAGAGATTTGTTTTAAATATTATAAAAAAAAATAAAAAAATAATGACATACGTCGTCGAATTAATTTTTAAGTTCGTAGAGTAATGATATCATAGAGTTTATTTTACATGGTACCGAGTAATACTTTTACGAAGGTATAAAATAAAAAAATAATCCAGATTTTACATTTTTTTTTTAATAGATAGATTCGGTAATGATTTACGTCGTTCCTATTTACGAAAGTACTTTTCGTAAAAATCATTTTTTTAATTTCCGTCCTCTCGTATTCTTTTTAAAATATTTAAAAATATGTTGGGGGGATGTAGATTTTTCTCCTCCTCTATTTCTTCTTATTGTGTGTCTTCCTCTTTTTTATAAATTTAATTTTAAGCACCCCAAGAAACAAATGTAATGTTTTTCCAACAACAATAAAAAGTTAAAATCAATAAAATGTTTATAATATATCTCTGTATGTGTGCGTGTGTATAATTGAAAGAAACAATTACTACATTGATTTATTTTACACATTGATTTCCATCCATGTAAAAGGATCGTCATACAATATATATGTGTCCCATCCATTTATAATATATATACCAAGGCTGGTATATTAAAAATAGCACTACACAGAAAGGGAATGCCAACACAGGAAAAATTAGATAGGGCGTAGCTACCTATACCTTCTACGGACAACGCTCCGGTTTAAGTACAAGTCGTCTGAACAAAAACTGGAAAATACATTATATTATCCGTGAGCGAGAAAGGTCCACGGAACAGGCCAAATTTATTACATCAGGCGGCTATTTTAGCTGTCCAGGCTGTGCTATTTTTGAGATTTTTGAGATTTTAAACCAGTGCTATTTGCCTATTCGGGTTGCCAGGTTGCCAGCGGGCCAGGTTGCGGTGATGAAGAAAATAATTGAAGTGCGAAATGCGAAAGCAATCGATCGACAATAAATTTTAATTGTTAACGTGGGTATTTGTGTGTATGTGTGTGTGTACATGGGTGGGTGTGTTTACGATAAGGCAAACAAGATATTTGGATTATTACACCATATGTGTGTGTGTGTGTGTGTGTGCATGTTTACATAGATATCAATATTTGAAAATATGCATATATGAAGAAGGAACAAATAAAATAATAATGTCATTGAGTAATAATAATAATAATAGAAGAGTTAATGTTAGAATTGTTTTTTTTGTATTGGGATTGTCTTTTATTATATTTATATTATTAGTCGTGCTTCCACATCAATTTCAAAATACAGTATTTTCAAACCATCCAACTGGAAATAGTTACAGAACATTATATGGAAATAGAAAATGTTACCATGGATATTGGTCGAAAAATGAATGGATTACATCAAAGGAATGTTCAATTATAAATTATTCCCCTAGTAGAGCAGCAAAATGTTTGAATAAACGTGCTCAGCGTATTGTTATGATTGGTGATAGCGTCCATCGTGAATTGTTTTGGAGTTTACACCAATTTTTCAAGTCACTTGGTAATAATAACAACAGCAACAACAACAATAATGCTAATGCTAATGAAAAAAAGTTTTTCCAACGTTCAAATGATCATGCAAGATGGAATATTTCTGTATATAAACGTTTTAAAAGTCAAAAGTTCACCAACTTTGAAGATCAAGATATGCTAGTAAAAAAAAATGGTAAAGTACAATTTTCTATTCGATTTGTATATGCATCAAATGCTATTGATTTTAATGGTCGTTGCAAATCTATTAAAACGTGGTTTTTTCAATGCTTAAAAACATTAGAAGACATTTTAATATCAACATCGCAAGAAGAGACTAAACGAAAAGCTCTGTTATATCCAGTTCCAACAAATAGAAAATCGTCAGACAATTTACGTGGCCATCATATTGATAATCCAGAGGATGATGATCATAATAACAATAACAATAATAATAATAATGATAACAATAATAATATAATATTTGGTACAAGTAAATCTTCATATTCAAATATTAATCAAGAAAAAACCATTTTATATTTTAATACTGGCTTATGGGATTGGAGGACTGGTATATTACCAAAAGATTATTCAAACAATCTAAGAAAAACATTACAAAAAGTAGAAGGTATTTTGACTAAAGTATATGATAATATTATATGGCGGGAAACAACTGCATCATGGCCATCTAAATTTATGAAAGAAAAAGAATGTAAAAGTAAAGGTAAAAAGGATAATCGGCCATGCAGTGTACATACAGGTGAAATATATAAAATGAATCAATTGAGTACTCCATTAATTCGTACTTTTGGTTTTAAAGTTGTTCCTAGTTGGGAAGTAACTAGTACACGTCCAGATTTGTCATATGATGGTTTGCACTTTCGTGAAAATCGATGTAAAAAAAAAAATAAGAAAAATGCAAATATTCCAAGTAAGGAAAATAAAAATAATGTGAATAATATGAAAAAAAATATTGTTTTGAATCACAATGGTGAAGATGAAAATGATTCCTCTTGTTTCAAATATAAAAAGAAGGGAAAGTTTTATACCATCAATCAAGTTTTAAATAATTTTTTCTTCAATGAATTATGCTTAGATTAGAGAAGTGTATTACGGGGAGTATAGAGAGTATCATATATTGAAAATATAATTAGTCGGAACACATTTGTACCCTAATACTATACCTCTAACTTTTTGTCCTTTTTGTGATAGGTCATATAGCTCTGTTTTAGTATAGATAATACTATACTACCGATGTTTAGTAGTTTCATTTTTTTTGCATTTTTTGGTTGTTTGTTTTTTTTTTTATTATTATTTTTTTTATTTAGTCTAGTCCGATTGCACTATTATATACTTTATTAATATAATGAATCAATAATATATATTTACATGTAACTGCATATGAAAACGCAGACAGTGTACATAAAATGCACATACATATTGTATATAAATTGACAAAATAACATACAATGTTAGCGCGAATCAAGGCACTGAAAGAGGAGGAAGAAGCAAAAGCCAAGGCAGCCGGGAAAGTCGTTGCCCCTCCAGTAGTTGTGCCTAAAAAAGCTGCCAATAAAACAAAAGTAACCCCAATTAAACAACCGTCACTTGGAGCAGTAACACCTAAGAATGCTGCACTGTTAAAATTGAAAAAGGGAGGGAAAGCGGCAAAAGTTTCTGCGAAATCTACACCACCTAAACGTAAACGTCGACGTAGAGAAGGAGCTCTCGGGAAATGCATTAGGG
>JACLAC010018746.1_pt1 | contig 11791 bp, 3 predicted proteins | sample 8027881 | NCBI WGS metagenome assembly JACLAC01 (sample SAMN15725517, study PRJNA655200) | protist metagenome | isolation source: fluorescence activated cell sorting (FACS) single amplified genomes of... | place: Spain: Blaines Bay Microbial Observatory, Mediterranean Sea | collected 2016-01-19 | reverse complement strand
TCGAGCGCGGACATGGCACCGAAGCGGACTTCTACCTGCTCGATCCAGAAGGCACCGGGCGCGTCGTGCTGACCGTGTGGGCGGATGTGCCCTACGACGACCCATTGCGCGAGTACGTCTTGTACCACGATGCCAACGGCGAGGAGACGTGGTTCAATCCTGTGTACATCAGGACGCTCACGGAGGCGCGGCCCGAGGAGCTGCTCGCGCGCCCGTGGGAGAAAATGCAGGAACTAGACGACAATGGCTTCTTCGTGAAGGACGCTTACTACTACTGGAACCGCGCCACCAGCGTGACGACCAAATTGCGCCCGGAAAATATGGTGGTGTCGACGTTGCTCAAGTCGAAGCATGAGAGGGAACGCGCCGCGGCCGTTTGCGCTCAAGTGGCGGCGCAAGTGTCCGAGGCGTGCGAGGTTTCCGACTACCTCTCCCAAGAGGCCGTCAAGGATGCGATCCAGCTGCGAGAGGAGAGGCGGCGTTCTGCGCTCGCGGCAAAGCAGGCGGCAGAAGCAGCGGCGGAAGCAGTCGTGGTTGCTGACGGATGCGCGGTGGCGTGCGTGATTTCGGCCGCATATGCTGCGACTTTGGTGGCGAGCGAAAAAGCGACCAGCTTTGCCTTTGTCTCCACATTGAAGCGCAACATGCGCGTGGAGGCCCTGTTTGGTGGGACGGGCGAGGAGTGGTTTGCGGGCGTGGTCGAGCTGATTGATCTAGACGTGGAGCCTCTGGTGGTGGCGGTGGTGTACGATGATGGCGATCGCGAAGATGTGCTTGCGGAGCACATTCGGCCCATCAACGGCGGCCGCATGACCGCGGCGATGATCGAGGAGGAGAAGAAGAGGATGGTGGCGTTGAAGCTGGAACAGGAGGCCGCGGCAAAGAAGGAGGCCGAGGAGGAAGCCGCCACGTTGATCCAGACGGTTAGTCGCATGCACATCGCCAAGAAGATCCTCCAGAGGAAGAGACGCACAAGGCAGGCAGAAGCGGAGAGGTTAGAGGCGGGTGCTGCCGATAAGAAAAAGAAAAAGAAGGCAAAGGCGAAGGTCAAGGCGAAGGGAATGGCGAAAGCGAAAGCGAAGTCGAGGCTGTCGAAGGTGAAGCTCGCCGCCAAGGCTGCCTCGGCGTTGAAAAAGACGGGAGCCAAGAAGGGGAAGAAGACCGCCGCGGCGAAAGCGGCCAAGAAGCCGGGCAGGAAAATGAAAACGAAGGTGGCGGGATTGGTCGCTTTGGCGTCGTCAACGCGCTCGGTTCTTCTCGAGGAGGTGGAGAGCAAGATGGAAAGAGGCTCGCGGAAAGAGGGTCGGAGGGTGCGATTCACCGAGGCCTTGCAGAACAAGGTCGCAGACGCGCGGCTGAAGGAGGAGGAACATGAAAAGGATGTGGAGAAGAAGGAGGGCGAAAAAGGGCAGGGCAATGCTGAAGCTGCTGATGAAGTCGCGTCGGCAGCAGCTGCGGTGTTGGGAGCGCTGGCTTCGGTACCCGCGATCGGGGAGCAGGAGAAGCAGATGCAGAAGAAGAAGAAAAAGAAGGAGAAGAAGGCTGTAAAGGTGGTGAAAAAGAAAAAAGCTGTGGCCGCGAAACAACATAAGGCGAAGAAGAAATCGGCTGTTACGAAGAAGAAAACGAAGAAGAAGTAAATATCATTGTTCCAGGAGAACCTCGGCAGGTCAGCAAAAGCATGGGGGTATGTATGTATATATATATATATAGAGTGGGTGGGTTTCTGGTTGGAGGTGGGGCAAAACCGCCCCGCCGAAAAAACTAGACGCCCCCGAGCCCCCTGCCTCGTATGGGTGTTTTATTGCCCTGGGTGTCTTTGTACATTTCGCTCTTGAACAGGTTTGCGAAGAAGCCTCCGCCGCCATCGTCGTCAACGTCTCTGCTGCTAGCTAGCGCCGCGCTGCTCGAAATCGTAGCCGCACGCAGCGAGCGCGATGTTCAGCGGGGTGAATGGCAAGGCGTCGTGGTCAGGGTGTGCTTTGATCAGCGCGCTCACGATTGCCGCTCGCCGCCGATGATAACTCTCCGATGAATTTGCCTCTTCAGTTGCAGCGTCCACAGCGCGGACTGCGCCACTGTACTCTCCCGCCTCTTCTCCCTCATCCTCTCCGTCGCCTCTGCCTCGCATGTCCGGGGGCGTTGGCCTGTGCGCGCTCGCAGCTGCAAGGTGCAGCGGCAGCAGACCGCGGCGCGTTCGCGCGCGCGGTCCTCCGTCGGGGTCGGACTGAATCAGCGCCCAGATGATGTCCGTGGGACAGGAGGGAATGGCAAGCACGATTTCCAGCGGCGTCGGCGGCCACGGATTCGACGCTGACCCGGGAGGGTGCTGCTCTTTGGCCTTGTCTTTTCGAGGCGCAATGGCGTGGAAGAGGCGAGTGGGAAGGGGCGTCAAGTACCAATCGTCGTCAGGAGCAGTGTATACCCGTGCTGTGTCGCTGGATCTCCCAGCTCCTCCTCCTCCTCCTCCGCGTCGCTGCCTCCCGACATCTCGTCCTCCTCCTCCTACTCCACGGAGGCTTCTTCCATCGGCGCGCCAGTCTCGGGGCACTCGTGGCTGAGATTCCAGAGCGATTCTTTCATGCGCTCAACAACAGCAAAAGCAGCAGCAGCAGCAGCAGCAGTGCGCGGCCGACTAGTACGTCGCTCTCGCTGAAGACCTCGGCATCGACGAAAAAGCCTCTACCACGAGAAGCACACACGCCGTATTCGGACTCTACCAGGAGTGAGGAGCACGCTCGACACCGCGCTCGAGTGGCGGTCGACGGCGCTCGGCCCGGCAGAGGGGGTGGAGTCTGCAATTCGAGAATGAGGATCGCCTCGGGTGCGTCCACCTGACTGGTTTGGTTCTTCAGCGAGGGCGGACTCTCACCCCCCTTTTGACTTTAAATCATCACATATCACATGATGACTCCGTGCAATCCCTCATCATCATCAGTGCCAGACCCTGCTGCCAAGGACTGGCTCAGACTGTTATCTGCGTCTCTCAGAGCTGCTGCAATTTGTGGGTCGCCGTCACCACCGTAGCCACCGCCTTCGATCGCACGTCCTGCTGCCCCTTCACCACCGCTGCCATTCGTCCCCATCGCCCATTGTCCCTGCCCCTGCAGTTTCAGGCTGGCCAACTTCTGATATCGTCTAAACGCTGCGCACATCTCGGCAATGTCTTTTCTCGCACGTGCCTCTTTCGCAGCGGCCTCCTCCCCGGCCTTTGCCAGCTGCTGCAGAGTGGCCTTGTGCTCGCGCTGCAAGCGCCGCAGAGCCGCCCGATCGCTTGCCCGCGACTGCCCGGCGAGCTCATTCGCATTCTCATTGTCGGCCGCAAGGGCGACGAGCTGCCGCTCGCACAGGTCGCGCAGCGCCTTCATGGCAGCGGCCGCCGACGCGTGCTCCGCCTTCGTCGCCCGCTCGCGCTCCTCCTCCATCCGCCGGAGGATGTTCACGGCCTGCCCAAGCCGCTCCAGCTCCTGGCTCTGCGAGTTCCGGCGCTCCTCCTTCAGCTCCGCCAGCTTGGCTAGCTGCGCCGTCAGCTCCTCGTTGCGGGCCGCGGCCGCAGAGGCCGCGGCCTCTGCGGTCATCCGCGCGTTGTCGAGCTCGCGAGCGCGGAGTTCGATCGCGGCAGCTCCGGCGCTGTCGTCCGCCCCTCGCTCCGCTTTCGCTTTCTCCAGCTGGGCGAGCAACAGCTGTCGCTCCTTGCACTCCCGCGCCTGCCGCTGGGCTGCCGCCTGCTTCTCCGCCGCCAGGCTGGCGCGCAGTCGCTCGATTTCGCCTGTGAGCTTGCTGCGCGCGGCCTCCGCCTTGATGCGATGGTCCTTCGCGGCCGCCTGCGCTGCGGACAGCCCGCAGACGGCGACTCGCTCACGGCGCCGCGCCTGCCCGAGCATCATCCGGTCCTGCTGCCGAGCCGCCTCGGCGTCGCGGGCGTTGTTCGCCCTCCACGCCGCCGCCTCTTCCGCCGCTGCGGTGGCCTCGGCCAATATTTTCTGCGTCGCCGCCGCCGCGGCTGCCGCCTGCTGCTCCAGCTGATTTTCTAGCGTCTTCGCCCGGGTCTCTTCCCTCCGCTTCAGCGTGCTGAGCCACTCGGACCGCTCCTCGGCGACTTCGCGCAGCCGCTGCGAGGCCTCCTGCTGCACCTCCGCTTGCCGCTGCGACAGCGCCGCCTCCTCGCTGCGCTGCTCCTCCAGTGCCTCCGCGGCCGCCAGCGCGTGCTGCAGCTCCTTCTCTAGGTGCTGCTTTTCCACTGCCCACGCCTCCTCCCGCTGCTGGTGCTCGCGCTTGCTCTTGGCCAGCGCCTCGCGCATGGAGTCGCTGCCTGCCTGCAAGGCACGCATGTCCTGGTCTGCGCGAGCGCCGGCGGCCTGCCAGCGGGCGCAGAGGCGGTCGAGATCACGCGCTGCGAGCTCCCGGCCCTCCGCCAGCGCCTGCTTCTGGTCGCGCCACATAGACGGCAGGCTGAGGAGGCTCTCCCTTCCGGACCCGTCGGCAGCGAGGGCTGCCTGTTGGCGGGCCCGGAGAGCAGCAACGTCAGATTCGGCCTGCTGCAGCTGAGCCACGACCGTGCGCCGCTGCTCCTGGCACAGCTCCAGTTCTTGCGCCGCCGCCGCGTCGGCGGCCGCCCTGCTGCGGTGCAGCGCCTCAATATTCTGTTCCAGCGCGCGCACGGTCTCAGTCATCCGCGCTGCCTCGGCCGCCGCCGCCTCGCGGTCGGCAGTGTTGCGCGCTCGCTGCGCCTCGACCTGGCCTCGCAGCACGGCCGCGTCAGCGGCGTGCCGCTCCGTTTGCGCCCGAAGTTGCGCCTCGAGCTGGACAGCGGTTGCCTCCATCCCCTCCCGCTGGGACGCCAGCCGCTGCCGCGCCTCCTCGGCCTCGTTCCGCAGCGTGGCGATGGTCTTGGCCGCCGCGTGCGCCGCGCTCGCGCCCGCCTCCTCGGCTCGCTGCAGCGCCTCCTCCACGGTGCCGCCCGCACGGCCCTCGGCCAGCAGCGCCTCCAGGTGCCTCTTGTCGGCGCGGCACGTCTGCACGGCATCGCCGGCCTCGCGCAGTGCCGAGCGCAGCTGCGCCTCCGTCTCAGCCGCCACCGACCTGTCTTGCAGCGCTTTGCGGGTGATGCTGTCGATGCGCGCGCGCGCCTCGGCGTACGCGGCGCGGACAGACTTGAGCTCCCGCCGCGTGTGCTCCGCGCCGGCCGGCCGGCCCAAGCGCGCCTCCTCGCACATCTCCGTCAGGGCGACGCGCTCCTCCTCGAGATCTGCCGCGCACTCGGCCGCCGCGCTCTCCGCTTTGGCAGCCTCGGCGCCCAGCGTCGCCACCATCGTCTGCAGCTCCTCCCGCTCCGCTGCCCAGTTCGCTGCGCGCTGCTCGTGCAGTCGCTGCGCCTCGTCGGACGCCAGCTGCACCGCCGCGAGCTGCCGCGACGCCGCCGCGACGCCGGCCGCCGCAGTCTCGGCGGCGGCGGCTGCCGCCGCCTCCACTGCGGCTAGCTCTTTTTGCTGCTTCTCTTCGCGCTGCTGCCACACCTTTTGCAGCTCCTCGGACTGCCGGAGCCGTGCGGCGGACTCTGCCTCGGCGAGGTGGTGCATGCTCACTGCGCTCTCGAGCTCGGAGGCCGCCTCGGCGAGCAGCCGCTCGCGGTCGGCAATCATGGCGCCCTGAGCCTCCTCGTGCTGCCGCAGCACGACGCGTAGCTGTCGCTCAAGCCGCTGCTGCCGCCGGTCCGACTGTGCCAGCACCTCGTCGTCGGGCGCAATCTTGCGCTTCAGCACGTCGATGGCATCGTGCAGCTGGGCCTGCAACGCGGCCTGCCGCTTCTTGTGCAGGGCGTCGATGCGCTGCGTCCGCCGCTGGGCCCCCTCGATGGCGGCCCGCCACAGTGCCTTCTCTTTTGCCGCCGAGCCCGCGTTTGCCGCCATGGCCTCTTGGCACGCGCGTAGTTCATCGCGCAGCGCGGCGCGCTCCGTCGCGGCTTGCTCTGTGATCTGGGTCGACTCAGCGCGGATGCGGTCGAACTGGGCGACCATGGAGGAAGGGAGGCGGCGGAGCTGCTTGTCGCGCGAGTCGATTTCTCGCTGGAGGCGCGACAATTCCGACTGGAGCGCGTTGGAGGCCGCGATAGCCGCGGCGTCGCCGGGGGCGGAGGTTTTGCGGGAGGAGGAGGAGGAAGAGGAGGAAGAAGATGCGCGCAGCTCTTCATACTTTTGCTTCCACACCTCGGCAGAAGCTTGCACCTGCTGCTGTTCCTCTTGCTGCCCGTCGACGAGCGCCACCAGCTTGCGATTCCGCTCCTCCAGCTCGCCGATGTACTGCGTCTGCGCCTCCATGATTTGGGAGACCACGACGAGTTTCTCAGCGTCCGCAGCAGCAGCAGGGGACGACGACGACATCGGTGTGATTTGAAAGTGATCTAGCTAGCTACTAGCTAGAGAGAGTAGCAGCTGCTAATTTCGAAATTTCGAAATTGCTAATAGTGCTACTATTCATGCAGTATGAAGAGCTTGCCTGCCAGCCATGGCTACTACGCTACTACGTTCGTACTAGTACTATGCATACTAGAGTCTAGCATGCTCGTACTTCTATCTATGCATAGTACCATGCATGGTACCTGCCTGTTATCATGGCATGCATCAGCTGTGTCGGGCGGCAGGTAGCTTTCCCCCCTAAAAACAACTGCATTGCCGAGTGCCCAGACATGGTGGCCGCTGCTGCTTCGCCTAAGGTAGTTATCTAGCTAGCAAAGGTGACGAGCCTAAAAAGTTCGTGCTAGTACTCCTAGTAGTACTTAGTAGTACATGTAGGCATTTGAGTCAAGCATCATTAGCTATATTTATTTCATGCATAAATAAATCAACTCCACACTCGACACTGCTGGCGGTCCGGCCACCAGTAGCCCTCCGCTGCAGCACACGGTGCCCGTGTTCGCCAGTGCGGATCCAGGTGCCGAAAAAGTCCAGTCGTCTGCGCGACTGTGTGCGGCTGGTTGCGAATGACGCACTGCAGCTCCCTGTTGGTTTCGATGCCGCCCGAGTACAAGCACTCCCAATCACCCCGCGGGCAGTCGGGCAATAACGGCACGAAATGCTCGAGTAGCCACTCCCGCCGCGCCAGGGTCGGGTTGTTGGTCCAATGCGAAATTTCGCCGCCGTAGCAGTGCACCTCGACATCCGCCGTGCCGCACCGCTGCACGTACCTCCCGAAGCCGAGTTGCCCACCGCCGTCGTCGCCCTCGCCGGCTTGAGCAACAATCTTCGCGGGGCAGAAGTCCATCGCGGAGGTCGCCGTGAGAAACTTGTCGAGGTAGACGTTGCTCGCAACGCACTTCTCCCGGCTGTGCTGGCGGAGGTCGTCGTCAGAGACGTCGGTAGGATAAAACGCGCGGCGCAGCGAATCATCGCTCTCGCACACATTGTTCAAGCCTCCGAAGCCGCGGCCCATTTTCGCAGTGTGCCGCAAGAGGACTCTCTCCACTGGCGGGCGGTCCCTAGTATTAGTACTAGTGGTGATAGTGGTGGTGGTGGTGTTGGGGGTAATAGAACTTGTTGTTGTCGCTTTTGCGCCTTTCCTGCTGGCCAGCAGACCTTGCGCTATGTCCAGCACCGCTGCCAACCGCTGCCTCCCACCGTCAGCATGGTTCAGCACAGCTGGGCCGACTGCAAAATCCCGCTCCAAAATTAAAACGTGCGCGGCCTGGCTTCGGCGCAGCAAGAAGCGAACGCCGCCCGAAATGCCGGTGTTTTCGTGATTGCCAAAGACCTGGAACGGTTCGTCGTCGCCGTAGAGCTCCCGTGCCTTGAGGCAATGGCCCGGGCGGATGTCCTGGATGAACAGGATGCGCTCGTCGGCGCGCGCCAGCAGCCCAGAGTCATGCCATGTGCTCTTCGTCGTTCGTATTTGCGGGGTGAGGAGCGGGTACGCGTGCGCAGGGTAGTCTGTGTCGCTTTTGTTAAGCAGCTTGACGTACTTGCACGGGAAGGCGCCCGAATGGGTGCCCCTGAAATCGAGCGTGCCTTCGCACCACTCCACCTTCTTCTTCTTTTTCTTCTTCCCACTCTTCTCGGAGGAAAACAAAGAAGGAGAATCCGGCGGCGGCTTGCGCGTAATCTGCAAACGGAGGCCAACTTGGGGGAGCTTCAAGTCACCTTTTCGGAAGCCTTTGTACTTCTTCGTCACCTCCGCCCATTCGATGGCCTCGTCCTCCTCCTGGGCGGCGGTCTCGTGCTTGTTGGCCCCGTCTCGGAAAGCGCCATCCAGCACCAAAATGCCCAGCGTAGGCAGACCGAGTCTGCGTTTGTTCAAGGGATGCGACAGAGGAAGTGGCGGCGGGTTGTTTGCGCAGGCAACGAAGCCCGGCCTGCCCTCGAATTCGATGGGCACCAGCATTCGGCACTCCTCGTCGCCGTCGTCGTCGCTGCGGCAAGTTGGATCCTCCCCGCCCTCTTCTTCGAGAACCGCGAGGACCATATCAGCGCTGGCGCTGAGGGCGAGGCTGTGCAGATCAAAGTTCGGCGCCAGCGGCGTCCCATCGTGCAGCAGAACTGCTGCCGGGAACTCGAGCTCGGCCGAGACCTTCTGTAGAACGGTGGCAACAGTATCGGCCGAGGCGAGCGAGATTTCGCAACTGCACGGTCCGTTGGGGTTCACGGTTTTGGGCGCTTCGCGGTGAAAGCGGAGTGTTGCCGTCGTCGCGCGTCCACGGTGGAGGAGGGAGAAGATGGAGAGAAGGAGGAGGAGGCGGTGGCAGGACGGCATGCGAGTGCGACGGCACCGACTGGCGTCCAGGTTGTCATCCATCTTGCGCCTTCGCGCGAAATGCGACTCACACAGAATCCAAGTATTTCGGTTTTTGTCCGTCAAACTGAGTATTTTCTGAGTCACGTGTCACACATTAGAGGACAGATGGAGCGCTACGCTGCACAAATTGTGTCGTTCGCAGCGGCTGCTCTCCGCGAGCAGCGTGTCGCGGCAGATGCGGGTCGCACCGGAGAAGATCTGGACGGCGTGTGTGCTGACGCGCTGGCCGCGCTGCGAATTCGCGTCCTAACTGTGCTGCAGCAGCACCGTAGCTTCGTGTTGGGCCACGAGCACACCGAAGAGGGTGCGAGCGTCGCCCTGGAGAAGGCGGAGCGCGACCAGTGGAGCGCCCTGCAGAGGCAGCGCGAGCGCATCAAGCAGCTCAAAGCCACGGCATCGCAGATTACAAATTTGTTGCGCAACGACGTGAAATCGCTGGATACGTCGGCGCGAGGAGGAAGAGGAGGAGGGAATGAAAAGAACTCGTCGGATTCTCCACAGCAACCTCCCCAGCCCCCAGCGGCAAGATCAGGCCCCGCGCCGAGGTTCCACGGCGGACTTATGCCGTAGTTGTTGTGTGTCTCAATTTGCCGTGAAGCGTCTGGCAGCAGTGAGCCCCCAAATGATGTTCCGTTTATAGTATCGTCGGAAGTATAAATCAGCTCATGGCAGTAGCTAAATCACATTATTGTTCTTAACTCCTCGCTAATGTTCTGGGCTTTACAGCTGCTACATGTATTCAAAGTTAACAGCTGTACTTCCTAGCTAGCTAGTCTCGAGTCGAGAGCACCCGCTTGACACCCGTCCAGGCAGCGCGCGGGCTGGACAGGACTTTGTGCCGCATGGATTTCCCGCCGCCCTTCTCCTTCTTGCGTCGGCCGCTGCCGAGGAAAGCAGCCTCGAAGGCGGCCCTTACAGTGCTCACGGACACGAGCAGCTGCTCGGCCAGCCCCATGAGTTGGAGCGGCCCGATGCCAGACTCTTCCGAAAAGTCCTCGAAGCTCGTGATGGCACCATTGCCGCCGTCGCCGCGAGCAGCAGTGCGGGCCCTGTGCGCCTCCGTAACACGCTGTGCGATTGCAGCCAGATCACGGGCTGCCGCCTCCGGCCCGCTGCTGCCGCCCGCAGACAGAGTCAGCGAGGCCGTTCGCCGCGGCAGCGCCCGCCGCCGTGACCGCAGCGCGCAGTTGCGGTCGAGAAACGGGTGCGACGCCAGCAGCTGATGAGCTGAGGGTCGCCGCCGGTGGTCCTTTTGCAGGCAGAGATTGATCAAGTTGCGGCACTCGGCCGAGAAGCTTTCCGCGGGCAGCTGCGGAGGGTCGCGCTGGCAGACAAGCTCGCGAAGGTCAAACTGGTCCGCCGCGCCGCCGAAAGGGTCTCGCCCGAGGCCGCAGGCCAGAAGAGTAGCACCCATCGCCCAAATGTCAGCAGCACACCCGGCACCGCGGCCGTCGAGGCGCTCTGGGCTCATGTACTGCGCCGTGCCGACGAATTCGCGGTTCAGCATGCTGCCGCGCGGCGTCTGCACGCTCATGGGAGTCAAGACGCCGCCTTGTGCTGGCGACGGAAAGACCGTCGGATCGGCGAGCTCGGCAGCGAGACCAAAGTCGGAGAGCTTGACCTGCCCCGCCGAGTTGAAGAGCACGTTCGCTGGCTTGATGTCGCGGTGCAAGAGCCGCGGGCTGCGCGTGTGAAGAAACGCGAGAGCGCGGAAGGTGTGCATCGCGATGACTCGGATCAGGTCTTCGTCAAACGTCTCGCCCCGATCCATCAGGTCCTGCAGCGAGCCTGCATTCATGAGCTCCATCGCGATGCAGATCTTCGACGCGCCGTCCGCAACGAACACGTCGTGAAGCTGCACGATGTCCGGGCAGTCGCCCGCAGTCTTCCTGACGGAATGACCGCTGCTCCCACTGCCATTGCCATTGCCATTGCCGCTGCGCCGGAGCATCTGCTGCTGCTGCTCCATCAACTCCAATTGCTGCGTGTGAATCTGCCTGGAGTGTTCGCAGGACTTGCAGAGCCAGAGGTGTTGGCCCGTGCCAATCTGCTTCATGAACTTGGATTTGCACCGCCCGCAAAAGGTGGCCGAGCAAGCGCTGCAGAACCGGCGCGTTTGGCCGTGCGGCGTGCGGCTGCTGTGGCTGCGGATGATGGCGCGAGCCGCCGCCAGCGAGCGCGAGCGGGAGCGCGGATTAAGGAAGCGCAAGCCGCAGCGCGAACACGGCCGCCGCTGCGCGTTCTTGGCTGAGACAATGTTGAAGTTGAGGCTCTTTAACTCGGCCAGCAATTGGTGGCGCTGGCCGGGGCTGTTATAAATGCGGACCTGCTTGAGCGCGACGAGTCGGAGGGAAGGGAGGTGGAGCGCCTTGACGACGGAGCCGCAGCATCCCTTGCCGAGATCGCCCAGCGCGATGTAGTCGGTGGCAGCATCGTGGGAGGAGGATGAGGAAGAAGAGGACATGGTGTGTGAATGAAGCAGCACGGGGGTGGTAGAGGCCGAGGCACGGCGAATGCGGCTGTCGCCGCTGCCGGTGCTCAGCGATCGCTGGACACGAAAGCTTCCGCCAGCGGCATCGCTGTCTGCCCTCCGACGGACGAACTCCCACTGGCTGTGCTTTTCATCCCCAGCACTGCCAGCGTCTCCTGCGCCGCGCTTCAATTTCTGGGAGGGGGAGGAAGAGGCGGAGAAGTTCCGAAGGCGTCCCCCGGCCGCGTCGCCGGACGATTTGCGCCGCTGCCTCCGCGGGGAACGGTTGCGAGCAAAGCCCATCATCCTCCCGCTCCCGCCACTGCCACTGCCACCGTACTCGTAATCTTCGTCGGCTGACGAGAAGCTGCCGCCGTCATTCTCGTCGCTCTTCGACTGCAGATTTCTCCAGCCGTCGACACCAGGCATTGCCAGCTCCCGCAGACCCCTGGGCGAGATCTGAAATCCTTTCTCGTGCGTGAATACTCCGTCATGAGAGAGCCGGAAGGACGCCTTGGGCTGCAACATCCGCCTCCG
>JACLAC010010937.1_pt1 | contig 11793 bp, 13 predicted proteins | sample 8027881 | NCBI WGS metagenome assembly JACLAC01 (sample SAMN15725517, study PRJNA655200) | protist metagenome | isolation source: fluorescence activated cell sorting (FACS) single amplified genomes of... | place: Spain: Blaines Bay Microbial Observatory, Mediterranean Sea | collected 2016-01-19 | reverse complement strand
GAAAGTCCCGAGGATGCTTATCGGTGTTTTATGCGAACCGAGATGGATTTTTTGGTTTTGGGTGCCTATTTGCTGGACAAAAAAGATCAGCCGCAGTGGCATGAAGAGAAGGATTGGCGCGAGGAGTTCGAGCTTGACTGATTCCAAGAGCTATTGGGGGGTGGAAGTGCCCCAACCCAGTGATTTGCGCAAATTCGGTATGGTGATGGCGGCCGTTTTGGCGCTGGTTAGTGGGTATCTGTGGTACAGGGACGCCATAGATCCTGCCCAGGTCGTATTTGCTGTCGCCACAGGTTTTCTCGTCGTCGGTTTGATCCTGCCGATTGCCCTGACGCCGGTCTACTTTCCCTGGATGTGGTTGGCCCGGATATTGGCCTTTGTCAATACCCATTTGTTGCTTGGGTTGGTTTTTTATACGCTGTTTACGGGCATCGGGTTGACCATGCGTCTTTTTGGCCGCGATCCTTTGGATCGCAAAATTGACCCGGACGCCACCAGTTACTGGCAACGTCGAGATCCTTCGCTGCTTGTGCGCGAACATTTCCGCAGGCAGTTTTAAGCGACCATAGGGCTTGATCTTGTATCGGGCAGCCTTTATATTTACGCCCCTTAGAGGTCCCCTGCAGAAAGGCCTCAAACGAAATCTACGGATGAACTTAGCTCATTTGCCGCCCGATGAACGGTGGATGGGGGAAGCCCTGCGCGACGCGAGAGAAGCCGGTCAGCGCGGCGAGGTGCCTATTGGTGCCGTGATCGTCGGCGATGGCCGGATTTTGGGTCGAGGTGGCAACGCGACCGAAGCGTTGCAGGATCCCACGGTGCACGCGGAAATGCTGGCCATTCGCCAAGCCTCGGCTGCAATGGGTTCGCGTCGGTTATTGTCGACCACGCTCTACGCGACCCTTGAACCTTGCGCGATGTGTGCCGGGGCGATCGTCTTGGCGCGGATCCCCCGACTTGTTTATGGTGCAGAGGATGCCAAAGGCGGCGCTTGTGGTTCGCTACGCAATGTCGTGGAGGACCCCAGGCTCAACCATCGCTGTGAGGTCAGGGGTGGGGTGCTTGCAAGGCAATGTGCGGATGTACTTAAAGATTTTTTCGCCGCGTTGCGATCGGTGAGATAGCGGGTTATAGATTGAGGAGAGGTGCTGGAGTGGTCGAACAGGCTGGTCTCGAAAACCAGTGTGGCCTTTGCGGTCACCGTGGGTTCGAATCCCACCCTCTCCGCCATATTATTTAGCGTAATTGGCAAAGCGTTATTAGTGGAGAGGTGACCGAGTGGTCGAAGGTGCACGATTGGAAATCGTGTGTAGGGTAACCCCCTACCGAGGGTTCGAATCCCTCTCTCTCCGCCATAAATTTGTATTGGCATTCGGGGGGCAGTAGCTCAGTTGGGAGAGCGCCAGGTTCGCAATCTGGAGGTCGTGGGTTCGATCCCCATCTGCTCCACCAAATTCCCGGATGGTAAGAACATACCGAGTAAGTAGTACAGAGTTTTAGGTCGTGCTAGATGGGGAGGTAGCGGTGCCCTGTACCCGCAATCCGCTATAGCGGGATTGAATTCCCGTCCAGAGGTCCTCGTATCTCAAGTTTGATCGGAGCAAAGTAGCGCTGAAGACCGGATTCTACGCAACAAAGAGCTTCTGAACCCCGTCAGGACCGGAAGGTAGCAGCGGTAAGAATGTCTCTTCGTGTGCCGCAGAGTCGTCCGGTTGGAGCTAACTCGCGCCGAGCGGACCTAAGATCAGGATCGAAGATGGGTGCACGGCCTTTTAATTTTTCTTTCTCCTTAACTGTGGTTTTTCCGAATAACGCTAATGGCCTATCAGGTAACAGCGCGCAAGTGGCGTCCTCGTCAATTCGATGAGGTGGTCGGACAGGACCACATAACTGCTACACTGAAAAACGCCATCCAGTCCGCCCGTATTGCACAGTGCTACCTGCTCTGTGGGCCTCGCGGGGTCGGCAAGACCACGACCGCACGCATTCTCGCCAAGGCTCTCAACTGCTCGGCCCGACAGGGCGCCGATCCATGCGGGTTGTGCAATTCCTGCAAGAGCATCGCCGCATCTACCAGCATGAATGTGCTGGAGATAGACGGCGCTTCCAACAACAGTGTCGACGATATCCGAGAGTTGCGCGAAGTCGTGCGCTATGCGGCAACTGAGGGCATCTACAAAATCTACATCATCGATGAAGTGCACATGCTCTCAACTGCGGCTTTCAATGCTTTGCTGAAGACGCTGGAAGAGCCCCCGGAGCACGTGGTTTTCATCTTCGCCACCACTGAGGTGCAGTCGGTTCCCGACACCATCCTTTCCCGTTGTCAGCGCTTTAACTTCCGCCGCATACCGTCCGGGCAGATCGCTTCTCATTTACAAGCGATTGCCGAAGCGGAGGGCATTGCTTTCGAGGAGGGTGCCCTCCACCTGTTGGCCGGTCGGGCCGATGGCGCCCTGCGCGACGCCGAGAGTCTGCTCGACCAAGTGGCCTCTTTTGGCGGGGAAGTTTCAAAACAGATTGTCGAGCAGGTGTTGGGCCTGGTCAACCGCAGCCTTTATTTTGAGTTGGTTGATGCGATTCGCGACTCCTCGCCCGAGCGGGTACTGGATGTCGTGACGAAGGCCATCGACGAAGGGGCAGACATTGAAGAATTCGTGCACGGATTGGTCGAGCTGTTGCGCCACTTGCTCTTCGTCAAAGTACAGGGCGGCGCCGATAAATTGGATGCGGCGGTGGAAGATCAATCCCGATACAGTGGGCTTGCCGAGGGCATTGCGACTGAGGATGTATTGCGCATGATGCAATCGCTGCTGGATTTGGCCGCAGATTTGAAACGTTCGGTCCAACCGCGCTTCCGATTGGAAATCGCCTTGGTGCACTTGGCGTTGATGGGCCGGTCGGTTGATGTTGGACATTTGTTGCGGCGATTGCAGGCACTTGAGGGTGCTGCGGCTCCCCGTCCTCAGGGACAACCCACTGCCCGTTCGGCACAGCATCAATCGGAACCGCCACCGTCTACCGGTGCTCATGCTAGACAGGAGCACCGGCCACCGGCTGAGAGACCGCCAATGCTGGAGCAAGAGCCCCCCCCCCATCGGCGAGCGTCCTCCGGCACGGCAGCAAGAGCCGCCGGCGGAAACCGAACGTCCGGTGGCGCCAGTAGCAGAGCGGACGGGTGCCGCCCAGACTCCTACCGTGTCGCAGACCGAGACCGAGACCGATGGAGGCGGAGCGCGTGCTGACGGTCCAAGCTATGAAGATGTGCGTAGGGGATGGGATGATTTGGTACAGGCCGTTCGCGATGCCAAACCATCGCTCGCCCTTTTCCTTAGTGGAGCGACCTTGGTCGGTCTGGAAGCCCATGTGCTGAAGTTAGGTTTTGCGGCTGATGACCGATTTGCGATGACCCAGGTCGTCAAGAACCGAGACAGTATTGAGGCTATTTGCGCGGAGAAATTTGGTCGCCGGTTGCGGCTCGAAGGCGTCATACTGGAAAGCGGTGAGTCCGTTGAACAGGAGAAGTCCCCGCCTCCTGAATCCGATCCTACTGTGCGTTCCGTGCTCGACACTTTCGACGGCGAATTGGTCTGAGCACCAGACGCCGATAAAATGAGATTTTATGGGACCTCTCGCTCTCGAAGACTTAATCGTCGCCTTTACCAAGTTGCCCGGTATCGGTAGGGTGACGGCCCAGCGCCTGGCTCTCTCTGTGGTAAAAAGGCCGCGCGAAGAGGCCGAACTGCTCGCCAACGCGCTGATTGCCGCGAAAGAACAGATCGCACATTGTACGACCTGCCATAACTTTACTCAGAAGGGCGAGGAATTGTGCGAGGTCTGCCGGGATGTCCGCCGCGATCCACAGTTTCTCTGTGTGGTCGCCGAATCCAGTGATGTACTTGCGCTGGAGGTGAGCCAGGTTCACTCTGGGGTTTATCACGTGCTTGGCGGAGTGCTTTCACCCCAGGACGGCGTCTTGCCGGACGATCTGCGCATCGCTGCGCTAGTCGTCCGGGTGCGGGAGCAGAAAGTCCGAGAGGTGGTCTTGGCACTCAACTCGAGCGCCGAAGGCGATGCTACCTCGCACTATATTTCCCAACAGCTCATGCCATTGACCAAGGTGTCCGGATTGGCGCGGGGCCTGCCGGTTGGCGCGGACTTGGATCTTGCTGATCGAGTCACGCTTTCGCATGCTTTTGCCGGTCGGTCTTCGCTGTGAGGTAGTCTTATGGATCGGCGCGAGATAATTAACCTTCCCAATTGCCTAACTGTGTTAAGAATCGGTTTGACCCCGATTTTTCTACTACTGCTCTTTGCCGATACCTGGTATTTAAAGAGTTTGGCGTTCGTTGTCTTTAGCATCGCCTCGTTGACCGATTTTTACGACGGTAAGCTGGCTCGGGCGAGCAAGCAAGAGACCTCATTGGGGCGTTTTCTGGATCCATTGGCCGACAAAATCCTAGTGACCTCGGCCTTAGTGGCCTTGGCACTCGATAGGATGGTCAACTTTTGGTTGGTAGTGCCTATCGTCGGGCGCGATATACTGATCACGGGCATGCGCCTGTACGGGCTTTCCCGTGGGAAGCAGATGCCCACCTCCCGTCTCGCCAAGTGGAAGACGGCGGTGCAACTTTTTACCGTGCTTTTCATACTCTTCGTTATCGGTGTAGAGGAGACTGTTGAGCATTTCGCTGCGGACAGCTCTTTTTTTCTTGATGAGCAACTGATCCAACTGCTGGCCAATGTACTATTGGCGGGCGTGCTATTGTTGACCTTGTTATCTGGCTTCCATTACCTGTTTCGCGCGACGTTTTCTTATAAGGAATCCTGAGCTCGGCAGAGAGGACAACGTTTTTCTGAACAGACTGATAGCCACACTTTTTTATAGTGGATACGCCCCAATAGCTCCAGGCACGGCCGGGACCGCCGTGGCTGCGGTTTTGTACTGGCTGTTTTTCTTTTTCAATCACCCGCTGGGAGTTGTGGGATGGCTTGGTGTGCTTGCAGTAGCTTTTGTTGTTGGGGTATACACTGCGAACAAGGCGGCCCCAGAATGGGGCAAGGATCCGGGAAAGGTCGTCATAGACGAAGGGGTGGGGTTTCTTTTTACCGTGGCGCTACTGCCCACGGGTATTTGGACCGTAATCATTGCCTTCTTCGTCTTTCGCGTCCTCGACATCATTAAACCGCCGCCCGCGCGGCAACTCGAGGCTCTGCCCGGCGGCTGGGGTATCGTTGTCGATGATGTGATCGCGGGGATCTATGGCAATTTGTTCATCCGACTCCTGTATTATATCGTCGATTGGGCGTGACATAAACGGCGGGTGTTATACCTAACACATTTTCATTTGAGGGGACGTCATGGCGAAGGCAAATGGACGCGGCGAAGAAGGCAATAAGGCCAAAGCCCTGGATTTGGCGATGTCGCAGATCGAGAAGCAATACGGTAAAGGGTCGATTATGCGCTTGGGAGACGAGGGGGGGATACAGGAAGTCGAATGTATCTCAACCGGGTCTTTGGCAGTGGACGCCGCGCTGGGGATTGGTGGTCTACCCAAGGGCCGGATCGTCGAGATCGCCGGACCCGAAGGAGCGGGCAAGACGATGCTCTCGTTGCACACCATCCGCGAGGCGCAGAAGAAGGGGGGGACGGCGGCTTTCATCGACGCCGAACACGCCCTGGATGTGACCTTTGCTCGGCGGATCGGCGTCGACACCGAAAACTTGATCATCTCGCAACCGGATTCGGGCGAACAGGCCTTGGAGATCGTCGATACCTTGGTGCGCAGCGGCGCCTTCGACATCATCGTGGTCGACTCAGTGGCGGCGTTGGTGCCCCAGGCCGAGTTGGAGGGCGATATGGGCGATTCGCACATGGGGCTGCATGCACGGCTAATGTCGCAGGCTTTGCGCAAACTGACCAGTTCGATCTCTCGTTCGGGCACCTGTTTGATCTTCATCAACCAGTTGCGCATGAAGATCGGCGTGATGTTCGGTAGTCCTGAGACGACGACCGGCGGTCGGGCCCTGCCCTTCTATTCTTCGGTGCGCATCGATATTCGCCGCATCGCCCGCGTTAAAGACGGCGATACCGACATTGGCAATCGCACCCGGGTCAAGGTCGTCAAGAATAAGGTCGCGCCCCCCTTCCGCGAAGCGGAGTTCGATCTGATCTTCCACGGCGACGATATTGGCATTTCTTGGCAGGGCGACTTGGTAGATATCGGAGTCGACAAAGGGTTTGTCGATAAGAGCGGTGCCTGGTTTTCGTATGATGGCCAGCGTCTGGGACAGGGCCGGGACAACGCCAAAAAATATTTGCTCGAACATCCGCAGGTTGCCGCCGAGATTGAAGATAAAATACGCGTCGAGTTGGGCCTCAAGGCGGCTCCGGCGGGTGCCTCTGACAACGAGGGCGAAGAAGCGGAAGAATAGGTGGACGAGCAATTGCAAAAGGCGAAAGACGCCGCCTACAACTACCTCAGTTTTCGGTCGCGGTCGATTAAGGAAGTTCGCGACAAATTGCTGCAGAAGCAATTCTGCGAACATATCGTCGAGCAGGTCGTAGTCGATCTCAATCGGCAAAAGTTGCTCGACGATTGCGAGTTCGCTCGCCGATATGTCGAAGCGCGACTCAGTCGGGCCATTGGCTCGCGCAAATTGGCCCAAGAGTTGAGGCGCAAAGGCGTCGAAACGGATATTGTTGACGAGGTGCTTGGCGAATTCGCTGACGTGCTCGATTCCGAGGAACGGGCGACCGAATTATTGGGCAAACAGGCTTGGCGCTACCTAGGGTTGGAACGCGACAAGGCCAAGCGTCGAATGTTGGGGTTTCTCGCCCGGCGAGGTTACGATGCGCAAATGGCGATGTCGGCTGTAGATAAAGTATGGCAGGAGATACAGGAGTCACAGGATGAAGTCGAAGGACGTTAGGGAGACATTCCTCAGTTTTTTTGAGGGCAAAGGGCATACACGGGTGCCGAGCGCGCCGGTGGTCCCCCAGGATGACCCCACGCTCTATTTTACCAATGCTGGTATGAATCAGTTTAAGGATGTGTTCCTAGGGCTGGGCAAGCGCGACTATGTGCGGGCGGTGGACACACAGAAGGTGATGCGGGTCTCAGGTAAGCACAATGATCTTGAAGAAGTCGGTTATAGCCCTTGGCACCATACCTTTTTTGAGATGTTGGGCAACTGGTCCTTTGGCGACTACTTTAAGAAAGAGGCCATCGCCTGGCATTGGGAACTCGTAACGGAATATTACGGTCTGGAAAAAGAAAGACTGTGGGCGACGGTCTTCGAAGGCGATGAGAGTGTAGAAGCGGACGAGGAGGCCGAATCGTATTGGGGTGAGGTCACGGATCTATTGCCAGGGCGTGTCGTGCGCCTGCCTGCCAAGGATAATTTTTGGGAGATGGGCGAAACCGGCCCCTGCGGCCCGTGTTCCGAGATGCACTATTACCTCGGCGATGATCTGCAGGCGCAGAACCGCCAGATGCTCATCGACGACACCGATGATCACGTCGAGTTGTGCAATCTCGTTTTTATCCAATACAACCGCGATTCGTCTGGTCAATTACACCCCCTGCCGGCCAAACACGTCGATACCGGCATGGGCTTCGAACGCATGTGCAGCTTGTTGCAGGGCGTCGACAACAACTATGGTAGCGACGTCTTCCAGCCGTTAATTGGCCGGATGGTTGAATTGACGGGTATGGAGTACGGCGGTGAGCATCGCGTGCCGATGCAGGTCATCTCCGATCACGTGCGCGCACTCAGCTTCACCATTGCCGACGGGGCGATCCCTTCCAACGAGGGGCGCGGTTATGTGCTGCGGCGGATTTTGCGCCGGGCCTCGCGTTACGCCCGGCAGCTGGACCAGCACGAGCCCTTTGTCCACCAACTCGTCGAGGTGCTGAGCGACACGATGGGCCACGCCTTTCCGGAGATTGCGGCCAAGAGAGATCATATTGGCCTGGTAATTCGCTCTGAAGAGGAGAGCTTCGGTAAAACACTCGATCGTGGCTTGGATATCTTCGCGCGTTTCGCCAGCAAGGGATCGATCACAGGTGGAGATGCTTTTCAGCTCTACGATACCTACGGTTTTCCACTCGATTTGACCGAGCTTATGGCTCGCGAGCAGGGAGTTCAGGTGGTTGAACTGGAGGCCTTCGATAGCGAGCTCGAAGCCCAGCGCAAACGGGCCCGTAAGGCTTCTGGTTCGAAGTTCAAGGCGACAGAAGGGGTCGGGGATGCGGTTGGAGGCGAGCATTCGCTATTCGTCGGTTATGAGGAGCTGGATATTGAGGCTCAAGTCGTAAACGTCGATGCGGATACGGAAGATCGGTTGCGGATTTTTCTCGATCGGACACCCTTCTACGCAGAATCGGGCGGGCAGGTCGGCGACTGCGGATCAATCGAAGGGGATGGTTTCGAGATCGCAATCGAGAGCGTGCAAAAAGCCCATGGTGGCATCGTTCACATTGGACAATTGGTAACAGGAGAGCTTGCGCAGGTAGCAGGAGGGGTATCCGCTCGGGTCGATCGCATCAAGCGCTATGACACGGCGCGCAATCACACCGCGACGCATCTTCTACACGAGTCACTCAGGCTGACGTTGGGCGAACACGTTGGTCAAATGGGGTCGCTAGTGCTGCCGGACCGGCTGCGCTTCGACTTCTCCCATTTTGCGGCTCTTGAGCCGGAACAACTGCGCGAAATCGAAGAACGTGTTAACGAGCAAATTCGCGCCGATCTTGAAGTAAGCACGTTTGAGGAAGAGCTAGAAAAAGCGAAGGCGATGGGTGCGCAAGCCCTCTTCAGCGAGAAATATACCGACCAGGTCCGCGTGGTGCGCATCGGCGATTTCAGTCTTGAACTCTGCGGGGGAACTCACGTGCGGGCGACCGGTGAGATCGGTATCTTCGATTTGCTGAGTGAAAGCGGTATTGCTGCCGGTACTCGGCGCGGCGAGGCGCTTACCGGCGCAGGGGCCGAAAAAGCATTGCGCCAACGTCGAGATGTATTGAACACTTTGGGGGCGAGGCTGAATTCTCTACCCGAAGAACTGGGGGACAAGATTGAGGCTCTACTGGTCCGCAACCGCGATTTGGAACGGTCGCTCGACGAAATGCGGCGCAAAGTCGCAGGACTCGAGGCGGGCGATATGTCGAGCGCCGCGCAGGAGGTCGACGGGATCAAAGTGGTAGCACAGCGCAGCGCCGTCGGCAACGTCGCCGATTTGCGAACTATGGCCGATGGATTGCGCGGGAGCTTGGAATCTGGGGTCGGAGTGCTCGGTGCTGACCTCGCTGGCAAAGTTTCCTTTATCGCCGTTGTAACTGACGACCTTATCGAGGGCCGCGGTTTGAAGGCGGGTGATATAGTGCGCGACGTGGCAAAAATAGCTGGGGGTTCGGGTGGCGGCAAACCGCATCAGGCGCAAGCCGGTGGCCGCGATCCAAGCAAAATCGATGAGGCCCTAGCTGCGGTTGTTGGGATCGTAGAACGGCAGTTGGCCGAAGCTGGTTAGTAGAACGAGGAATGTGGTGACGAGTAGCGTACTGCAACACCTACAGCAAGTCCGCCAACGACGCGGCGCCGGTTATCTTACATTACTGGATCCGGACCGGCTAGAGCCGGACGAACTAGAAGCCCGGGCCGAACTCTGCGCCGAGGCTGGTGCCGACGCCATACTCATCGGCACTAGCCTGATGTTTTCGGCGCGCAACGCGGCTACCTTCGAACGCGTCAAAGCCCGGGTGGATATTCCCGTAATCAGTTTTCCCGGGGGCGCCAGTCAGGTCGTGCCGACAGCCGACGCGATTCTATTCTTGTCGCTGGTCAGCGGTCGCAATCCCGAACTGTTGATCGGTGAACATGTCAAGGCCGCGCCGCTGATTCGCGAATATGGGATCGAAGCTATTCCAACGGGATATATGTTGATTCAGTCGGGCACGCTGACCTCGGTTGAGTTTATGAGCAATACTCAGCCCGTTCCGCGCGAAAAGGTCGACATCGCCATTGCCCACGCTTTGGCGGCCGAATATCTGGGTATGAAGCTGATTTACCTGGAGACGGGATCGGGGGCCGGCGCATCGGTGCCGGACGAAATGGTGCGTGCCGTCGTAGATTATGTCTCCGTGCCCGTCATTGTCGGCGGCGGCATTCGCAACCCGGAGGAGGCGCGAGCTAAAGTGGCGGCTGGGGCTGGGTTTGTCGTTACGGGCAGTGTCGTTGAGGACGATCATCAGCGTCTGTGTGAATTGAGCCAGGCGGTGCATTCGAAGGAATGATGGCCGATTACGTCGATATCCACAGCCATACGCTGCCCGGCGTAGACGACGGCTCGCCCTCGTTTGAAGTCTCGTTGGTCATGCTCGAGGTCGCTTTGCAACAGGGGGTCAGTACGATGGTTCTGACGCCGCATTTGCGTCCGGTCGACGGCCCCGACAAAGAGCAAGAGCATCGCGAGCGTTTTGCCGAATTTACAGAGGCCGTGCGCGAAGCGGGTCTGGGAATTAATCTCCGTTTGGGCTCGGAGATCGCCTTCCGCTTTAATATGCGCGAAGTCGCTGCCTGGCCGAAGGTCGTTATGTGCTGACTGATCTGCCACCGGGGCCGATATCTCCCGGTTTGGAACAGGCTTATTTTGAATTGCGTTCGGCTGGTTACAAGCCAATTCTGGCGCATCCCGAGCGCCACCGCGAACTCTCGAAGCAGCCTGAGCAGATCGATCGATTGCGCGAGCAAGATTTGCTCATACAGATCAATGCCGGCAGTTTACTCGGAAGGTTTGGTCGTCGAGCGCAGGCTGCGGCTGAGATGTTACTCGAACGGGGATGGTCGGACTTTATCGGCAGTGACGCGCACGACCTGGAAAAACGCCCGCTGTCGCTATTGGGCCAAGCGAGGGAACGCGTTCTGCAGTTGTGCGGTGAAGTCGAAGTTGACCGGCTCTTTCGCCGCAATCCCGCGTGCGCGATAAGCGGTGATGAAATTCTGCGCGGCGAAGAGTCATCGCGCAGCCCGACAAAGCCGCGGCCACGGCGCCGGGGCGGCTTGACCCGAAGACGAAAAAAGGAGAAAGCGGGTATCTTTCAACGCCTGTTGGGGCGGATGACGGACCGCTAAAGGATCCACCATGGTAGAAAAGACGGCAACAATCACCAATCCGTTGGGCATTCACGCCCGTCCAGCGGCACTTTTAGTACAGGCGGCAGCTCGGTTCACGGCGAATATCTATTTCTCCAAGGGCGATGTCGATCAGGTCAACGGAAAAAGCATTATGGGAGTCATGATGCTGGCGGCGGAACAGGGCGCCCAGATCACGGTTAAGGCCGAGGGCGAAGACGCGGCAGCCGCCGTTGAAGAATTGGTTGCACTGTTGCAGAGCAATTTTGAGGAGCAATCTTGACGACGGCCGATGCGCATCGGGTTTTCAGTGGTATCTGCGTTGCTTCTGGGATTGGCATCGGGCGGGCATTCGTCTATCGCAAGGGGGCTCCTGTCATCACTCGCCGCAGGGTTGCCCATAACCAGGTAGACGGCGAGGTCGAACGTTTCCTCAACACGTTGCACCAGGTCGGGGAAGAGATCCGGCGGATCCGTCGCTTGGTTGCCAGCGAGCAGGGGGAGGAGTTGGCGCAGATCTTCGACGCCCAATTGGCAATGCTTGAGGATCCGGGCGTCAAGGAGCAGACTGAGGCGTTGGTGCGGGGGAAGCATTATTCGGCCGAAAAGGCGTATTCTGAGGTCTTGGGGCAAGTCAAAGACTCTTTTGGCGATTCCGAG
>JACLAC010001464.1_pt1 | contig 11796 bp, 10 predicted proteins | sample 8027881 | NCBI WGS metagenome assembly JACLAC01 (sample SAMN15725517, study PRJNA655200) | protist metagenome | isolation source: fluorescence activated cell sorting (FACS) single amplified genomes of... | place: Spain: Blaines Bay Microbial Observatory, Mediterranean Sea | collected 2016-01-19 | reverse complement strand
TTGGACATTATTCAGGCCCGATGGCGAAGCCGTTGCATCCGATGCCGTGTTGCTCACGGTGGTAGACGGAGATCTCTCGGCTCATCGTCAGCAGACACCGGTATTTCGCGATTACATCATCCCACCAGATGTTGAAGATGTTGAAGCGATCGGTATCCGCATCAACGGTGATGACGACGATGGTGACGGTGTAGCTGATGGCATGCAACGAACTGCCGTGCCCGGTGAAGATGATTTGATGCAATTGGACACAGTTGTGATTTCCGGTGGACCAGGTGTTGAGTGGGTGATTGAACGCTCAAATACCAATGTTTCAGTTTGGGACAGCCCAGATCGGACTGAGCCAATTCTGGAAACCAAATTTGGGCATCCAAGCAATGGGACACCACCGAATGATGCGTTGATTTTTAACGATGACAACATCAGTCGCCAAAGCACACAGTTGTGGGTCGAGTCACCGCAATTGCCTGGCGGAGTATCAACCATTTCGATTTACGCGCGCGCAGCCAATACAGGGAAGGGAAGAGTGGTTGCGGATACCGTTAGCTACAAGCCTTTCGAGAGCATCACAATTACTTGGATGGGCGAATTCGCTGTCCCAATGGACCCTGCTGATCAATATGATGACGGCAACAAAGATGGCATCATGGAGTGGGCCATCAATCAGTACCACGATGGCTATGACATCTATGCGTTTGATGAAGCGGATTACTATGATTGGGAATTCGACAGCCTTGAGCCAGCCTACGAGGAAATCACAACTGCGATCAACAACCGTGGTGTGTCCGAAGTCGCCTTGACGGGGTACAGCCATGGTGGTGGCGTTGCCTATCACATGGGATGGCACCTAACATCCACCGATGAGGTGGAACTGACGGGTGTTGACGGTGAGGTCTACACGGTACCGCGTGAACCAGCACCTGGCATTGAAAAACCGTTTGAGATTGTGTTCACGGGATACATTGACGCTGTAAGGCAAGACGGGTTTTGGCCTACTTCCTGGAAAGCAGAGACGAGGTTGCCACCCGGTTCGCAATATCACGTCAATCAATATCAGACCTTTTTTGCATTGCCGACCTTCTGGATTGGCGGGGCGCCGACTGTGAATCAGACGGAAAACCCAGCGATCATTCACAACATTGATCGCACCAATCTGGGGGCCACGCATCAGTGGATTGATGATGAGCAGATCGTGCTTGATTGCCTGGAAGAACATTTTCAAAAACAAGTCAATAAGTGACCAATGCTTTTGCGTTTGGAGTGCTCGTTCACTGAATCGAGACACTGATCGATTGCTCTTTGAGTGTTCGCAAAGCGGTCCGTTGCGATTCAATGAGTCATGGCGTAGGTGACGATGTTGATCCCCAGCGGATACGAGACGCGAACGGAGTACTCTTTGAAGTACTCTGGTGATTCGCCTTCACGTTCCCAGCCATCGCCGATGTCGTTGTTGTGGCATAGCAGTGCCATCAGGCGGTTTGAGTCGTCAAAGAAACCCCAGAAGTGCGGAGCCTCATCGCCTTCTGGATCACCGTGCCAGTATTCGAACGTCTGACCGCGTTGCCATGCGCGAATGCTGGGAACTTGTGGTACGCCTTTGAGGTCGTAAACGAGATGAAAGATTTCGTGTTCTGGCCCAAGTTCCCTCGGCTCGCGATCCGGAAACACTCGTTTCATTTCCGAGTAGACGTGCCGCCAGCCACCCGGTGCCCAGAAGTCGTCTGCCATCATGAATCCACCGTTAAGCAGGTAGTTCCGTAATGCTTCTGCGTCTTGCCGGCTTAGAACCATTTCGTTCACGTTTGACATGAAGATGAAAGGATAGTCGCACAGATCGGGATCAGTGAATCGGAGCACCTTGCCGTTGGGATCCACTTTCATCGATGTCAGTTCCTGTAATCGCGCGGAAAAATTCCAGTCGCAATCCGGAAAGTCATTGTCCCATTGTCGCCCCGGACGGTATTGCATGGAATCGTATTGAATCCGCGCGAAGGTAAAGACGTCCTCTTCAAAACCTTTGTCGAGTGTCCACGCAGGGTAGTCGTTGCGGTTGGCAACCGGGCCACGTCCGCTCCTGAATCCACGCTGGAATTGCGCAGCACTGATCACGGCAAACAGAGAGAATGCTGTACCGAGTACGGTCAGGAATGCTTTGTGTCTTATCAAGAAGAACACGCTTGTTTCTGCCCAGCTTGTTCCTTGCGTAAGGTCCAGTGAAGACCCATTGCAGGTAGCAGCAGGAAGACGATAACCATCGTTTTCATTTCAATCAGTGTTTGAAACATCATGGCATTGTAGGTTAATCGATCCATGGAGAGGATAGCGTTGTGGATGGGGTAAAGCTGGTCACTCATGAGTACGAGTGGCAGGCACAGCGTGAGGATTAAGAAGCCCAAAACGCTAGCGCGGTAAAGAGACTTGACGATCAGCCAAGGCGTGTCAAAGTTCTTTTCTTCATTGCTTATCATGGTTGGTCCAAAGGCGGTTTGGAAACGGATGCGGGTTCATTGCCTCTCTGCGGCTTGCATCTCTTCCAGCGTTAAACGGTTGTCGTTGTTGGTGTCTCGTGATTGAAACAGCTTAGTCAGTGCGGGAATATTCCGGTTTGCCGGGTCGCCAATGAATTCTTTTAGCGTAACGAAACCATCCTGATTTTGATCACGTCGTTGGAATAGTTTGGCGGGGTCCCGCTGATTCCGGTTGTTTTTTTGCATCACACTCTTCGGATTCCCCAAACGCTGCGGACCGGCTTTGCGGGCGGGCTGAGCAGAGCTGGATGTTTTCGCTGCGATTGGGGCAACTGCCGGACCACCCGGTGTGGCGACTGCTGCTGGATAGGGTGTCGCGACTGGATTGTCGTAGGGAATCAGATAACGAGGGTCCGGTTTGACATCTGCAGGCGCACCGCCGAGTGCACTGACCATGTTTTTGCCACGTTTCTCCGGATCGTAGCGGGCGGTTGCCGGTAGTGAGTCGACCCACTTGTCAAGCTTCTCTGTCAGCGTCTTGACGAGTTCGGGCTTCTGGTAGGCAAGGTTCGTCAGTTCGGCAGGGTCTTGGGCGATATTGAAAAGGACCGTTGTGTCGTCTTTTCGCCACAGTTTCCAGTCACCCTCGCGGATTGCCTGCCCGGTGTAGAAGTCCCAGTACATGGGCTGGCTGCGGCTGAGTTCATTGGCAGTACCGGCCAAGCGAGGCATCAAATCAATGCCATCGAATTCGGGAGGAATGTCGCCTCCGCCCAAACGCAAGGTGGTCGCTGTGAAATCAAGTGTTGTGACCATTTCATCGATCACCTGCCCGGGCTGAATTTTCCCTTTCCAGTAGGCGAACATGGGCACGCGGATGCCACCCTCATGAAGCCAGCCTTTTACACCTCGCATCGGTACGTTGTTGGATCCATTCCAACTACCGATGGGGCTGTTGTGAGTCTGTTTCCCAGGCGCGCCGTTGTCTCCAGCAAACAGAATTAGCGTGTTTTCCTCGATCCCATTCTTTTGAAGTGTTTGAACGAGACCACCGATGGCATCATCCATGGCTTTGAGTAATGCCAGGCCCTGCCGTCGGACATCGTTCTGGGCTTCGTTGTATTGTGGATAGGTCTGCTTGGGAAAGTTCTGATAATACGGGTCGCTTTTCCTGATCATGGGTACGTGTGGCCCATAGATAGGGAAATACAGGAAGAACGGCTTGGTTTTGTTGCGAGTGACGAAAGCCTCGGCAAACTTGCCCTGCAGGATGACTCGATTTTGCAGCTCTTTGGGCCACGTTGACTTTTTTTGGTGGGGAACCAGGTTCCCCTTGAGATCAAGATTGGTACTTCCGGTTGTCATCGAACCCACCCAGTACTCGTCAAAGCCGCGACCGCGAGGATCGTACTGTTGGGTTGGGTCATCATTAGGGCCGCAGTGCCACTTTCCAGAGAAACCAGTGACGTAGCCGAGTCCCTTCATGCGATCTGCGATCGTGAGCAGTGGCTTGCCAGCCATGTCTGTTCTTTCGGGGTACACCCTTGGCAGATTGCCCATGCCCGCACCTGCGTCCATTTTGTTGTCTGCGAATCCAAACTCGTTTTGAATCCGACCGGCCATCAAGCCACTGCGTGATGGACGACATTGGGGCGCTGAACTGTAGCCAGCCCTCATCAAGGCACCTCCCTTGGCCAAAGCATCCATGTTGGGGGTGTCGACATTGCCGTCGATCCCGTGAATACCAAGGTCGGTGTAGCCATGGTCATCCGAGTAAATAATGATCACGTTAGGCTTGGCCGTGAATTCCGCCTTCAAGGTCTCGGATGACGACGCAAAGGCGAGTGCCACCAACAAGCAGGTTGTCAAAAAACGATTCATTGGACTTCTCAAGGATGTAGTTGGTTAGGCAAACCGCGGGCAGACGTAGACACACTGTGATGATCGCTTTAGCAGTTCACGTCGTTATCCTGGTGATGTCAAATTCGTCTATCACATCGTGCGTTGGAATCACACAGGGGCTGGTGAGATGTGTTCTCTCTGCTTTTGGTGTGTTCCTGCAGTTGGTGTCGTGTGGATCTTTGGTGTTTCCCATTGTAGTTGTTGAAATTGCCCAGCAAGTTGACGCTACCGTTTGCGACAAAGTCTGACAGGAAAAATGGGATGATTGCTAAGTAAAAGGCGTGTCGGTGGTGATCCAAACATTAGCAAGATGAATTAAACTAGCTGCTGCAAATCAGTTGGCGAGATCAGAGTAGGTGCACGCCACTGCAAGAACTACCGCACTTTTTGGATGAGTCGAATTTTGAATATTACCATTCCTGTAACGGTTTGTATTGCACTTTTGGCCGCCGCTCCCTGTATTGCTGGCAATGAGGTCGCGGGTGCTGGAGCGACACAAGCATGGGGCGATGATTTTGACGATCCAGAATTCAAAGGGCGGCAGGCAGAACGTGGTGCATGGCAGTTCAATGAAGGAGTCGCGAGTTGTGTGGCCGATCCGGTTTTGTACAAGGAATACAAAAACCATGGGCCAATTCTGAAGTGGCCTCGCAAGTTTGAGGACGCCAGAATTCAATTTGAAATGAGGGCAAGGGACTGTCAGCGAGTCGTCTTCACGCTCAATGGCGACGGTCACATCTTCCGCGTCACTTTGGCAGATGAGCGTCCCGATGCACCCGCTGGTACGTCAAAGGTTCCTACGCGTTTGATTGCATGGGCAACCAAGTCTTCCAAGCAGAATAAGGGTGATACAATCAAGCCTAAGGGACTGCCTGACCTTTCGATGGTCAACGACGAGTGGGTGACAGTGAAGCTTGATGTGAAGGGAAAACATGCGGTTTTGAACATTGGCGATTTTCGAGCTGAAATCAGTCACGCTGCACTTGCTCGTGAGAAGAATACGGTCATGTTGACGTTTGCCCACGGTGAGATCGCAGTTCGTAATTTTAGTTTCTCACCTGCTTCTGACTCTGTTTCAAGGCCTGTAACGCCATAGAAATGTGAACCTACGTGAGGGTCGGGCACCTTTGTGGCTGGATCAGGCACAAAGATTTTTGAGGGCGGGAATTAGCGTCGAGGTTCCGCAAAAATCAAGTCCGCGAAGTCCACGTTTTGATACTCTCGAGAGAGGTCCTGCTCGTAATAGACGATGGGCTACTGCGCAAGCATTCATTCAGGTGGAAGTCAGCATTTGAAATGCGCGCAGGTGACGGGTGATCCTGCTGACGGCCGGTTCGAAAACTGATTTCGAATTGGCAAATATCGTTGTGCCCATTCATGATGCAATTTGTTGGTGTTACCAAATGAGAGCATGGCGAGCTTGTTGGCGGTGGCTAGTTGAAAGGAAATAGGGAGAAGCTTAGTGAATAAGTTGCCGGCTATATCATTGGTGTTGGTAGTTGTGCTGTTCATCGCGGTTGTTTCCGGCCCCTTTGCGAAGTTGGCGGCATTGGATGACAATTCGTCCACGAATCCCTCTTTTACAGACGCTGCTTGTGAACATGCTCGCTGAAACCATTTGTCGAATTACTGGTGCTGAATCAGTCGTGTTTGGTGATGTGATTCAGAGTTTGTGGAGTGGATACGGTGTCATTCAGCGTGCCGCCTTGTGCGGCACGAAATCGCAACGCGATGATGCTGACGTTCCTGTGGTTATCAAGCACATTGACATTTCTCGTGCCCGTGCGAATCCCCGAGGATGGGCGAGCGATATTTCGCATCAACGTAAAGTCCGGTCCTATCAGGTCGAGAAAACGTTTTACGAGGATTTTTCTGAGCAATGTAAACACCAGTGTCAGGTTCCCAAGTTTCTCGCTGCCGACGAGATCGAAGACGAGGGCGGTTGGGTAATCGTTATGACGGACCTGAACTTTCAGGGATTCGATGGAAGGAAGAGTAACATCAGTCAGCAGGATGTGCATGCGTGCCTTGCTTGGCTTGCGAATTTCCATGCCACTTTCATGGGAAATGCAGCAACCGGGTTATGGCCCGCCGGCACGTATTGGCATCTGGAAACTCGCCCGGATGAACTTGATGCGATGCCTGAAGGTCGTCTCAAAAATTCTGCCGAAATGATTGATCGACGATTGAATGAGGCAATGTACCAGAGTCTTGTGCACGGTGATGCCAAAGTTGCGAACTTCTGTTTTTCAGAAAGCGAGCCCGATCTTGTCGCTGCTGTTGACTTTCAGTACGTGGGACGCGGTTGTGGAATGAAGGATGTTGCTTACTTTATCAGCAGCTGTCTCAGCGACGAGGCAGCAGCCCGACAGCAGGAATCGTTGTTGGGTTTTTATTTTGAGCAGTTGCAGGTGGCACTTTCTGGCCGCAATTCTGCCATCCATTTCGCAGACCTTGAGTGTGAATGGCGAGAATTGTATTCCTATGCCTGGGCCGACTTTTGCCGCTTTCTCGCTGGCTGGTCACCGGGGCACTGGAAGTTGAATTCCTACAGTCAGCAGATCACGCAATCAGTACTCGAAAACATTGACCGGAGCTGATGCAACGCTGATACAACGGTGGCATGCTTTGCTTGCGGGGTGATTGCCTGGCCGCCCGAATCGTTTTCAACTCCTGTTCTTAGCACGTTCATGTGAAGTAGCGATTGAACAAACGCTGGTGTTAGAATGGGAGCGATTGATCATGAGGACGTTTTGAAAGTCAGTTTGGCTTGCATGACTGGAAAAAGCTGTTTGCCCCGGATCATTTTGCCAATCATTAACCCGGATAATGAAATATGTATCGTTTGCTGCTCACGCTCTGTCTTGGGCTTGTTGTTCTGCCAATCGCTGCTGCTGAGAAGCCAAACATCATCATGATCCTTTGCGATGATGTCGGCTTTGAATGCTTCAGTGCCTATGGAAGCCGAGAGTATTCAACGCCACGTCTTGACGCACTGGCAGCCGACGGCGTTCGCTTTGACAACTGTCACTCCACGCCGCTGTGCACGCCCAGTCGGGTCAATCTGATGTCGGGCAAGTCGAATGTGTTCAACTACTTCGACTTTGGTATCTATCCTGAGGGTGAGCCGACCTTTGCCAACTATTTCAAAGGGCACGGCTACACAACTGCCGTGGCAGGCAAGTGGCAGTTACTGACCTCTCAAGGCGGCATTACACCTGAACAGGCCGGCTTCGACACTCATTGTCTTTGGAACATCCCTGGTGGAGGGCGTGAGCGATACTGGAATCCTTCGTTAGTTCAGGACGGGAAGTTGCTTGATTTGCCTGACGGAGCTTATGGGCCTGACATCACGACCAATTTCCTGATCGACTTCATCAAAATCAACCGGGAACAACCGTTCCTTGCCTACTTCCCCATGATTTTGCCTCACAATCCGTTTCCGGTGACTCCCGACAGTATCGATCCGAAGTCGACAAACCCTAAGAACAACTTTGTCGATATGGTTCAGTACATTGACAAGAATGTGGGGCGTCTTGAAGACACGTTGAAGGAACTGGGGCTGCGCCGGAACACGCTGATCATTTTCACGGGTGACAACGGGACCAATTCGCAACTGACCTCCGAGTTGAATGGCCGACAGATCCGTGGTGGCAAGGGTTACACACACGATTATGGGACTCATGTGCCGTTGATCGTGAATTGGCCCGCCCGTGTCCCGGGTGGGAAAGTAAACGACGACCTGATTTGTTTTTCTGATCTGTTCCCAACGATGGTAGAGGCAGCAGGCTTGCCCGGGAAAAAAATCTCTGACGGCGATGGATTGAGTTTTTGGCCGCAGTGCCAAGGGAGGCAAGGAAGGAAACGCGACTGGATCTACTGTTACTATTTTCCCCGTCCCTCAGCCGCAAAGTACAATGACAAATACAGTCACTATGAGGTCAGGTTTACACGGGACAAACGTTATAAGCTTTACGATAACGGAGACCTGTTTGACACGGTAAAGGATGTGAACGAGAAGCATCCCATTGCCGTTGGTCAGGCTGGGCAACCCGCTGAATTGGCCCGCGCCATGTTGCAGAAGGCGCTGGACTCTTTTCCCGCTGAGGGTCGTAATGCCAATCGCAGCAAGAAGTCTGTTAAAAACAGGAACTAGCACGAGCTCTGAGGCAATCCCACTTGGCCTCCCAACAGCATTGCCAACGGTGCACGGTGGACTCGGATCCGCCGTAGTGCGCTGACAATGTGCGATTTAGTCAACACCCGGGTAAGCGTTGATATGATAACGCCTATTCGATGCTGCTTTTTGCCGATCAACCTCCCCTGTACTCCCCCCACACTTGCTCATGATCGACCTGTTCGTGTTTTACCGATTAGTGTTCAACCGATTATCGCTAATCGTGATTCTCACCGTTTGGTGTGCAGCAGGTGTGAGTTCGTCTTCTGCGGCCGGACCGGAGCAGCCGAACGTCTTGTTGATACTTTCTGATGATCACAGCATTCCGCATGTCAGTTGTTACGATGATGAAAACACAAAGCGTTTCAACATCACTCCAAACCTTGAGCGGTTTGCGGAACAGGGGATGCGGTTTGATCGTGCTTACACATCTGCTCCACAGTGTGCGCCATCACGCATTTCGATTTTTACAGGGCGATCGCCTGTTGACCTCGGTGTGACTCGCTTCGCGCAACCACCACGCGGCGATGTTCGCTTTTTCACAGATGTGCTGCGTGAGGGTGGTTATTGGGTGGGGTTGGATGGCAGGCATCAGCACCTCGATGGACGTATTCGGGAAGCTGAGCACATCGATCGCACCCTCCGTGAAGCTGGGATGCAGAGTCTTGATCAGCGGTTCGATCACTTCGTCCGATCGGCAAGTACCAAGGGTGAAGGCTTGCCTGAGGTGGCTGATCGTGTTGCCGCTGCGTTGGATAAAGTGCCAGAAAACAAACCATTCTTTCTCTATTTCGGCTTCAATCAGCCGCATCGGAAGTTTGCAGTGAATTATGACGGGATTGATCCAAACCAGTTAGAGCTTCCTGACGACTGGCCTGATTTACCTGAGGTACGCGTCGATTATGCCAGGTATCTCGCGTCGGTTCGCGAGCTCGACCAGGGGGTCGGCCAGATCATGCAACTCGTGGAGACTCGTGGTATCGAAGACAATACCCTTGTCATCTTCATGGGTGACAATGGTGAGGCGTTGTTGCGAGGGAAAGGTTGTCTGTTGGACCGCGGTACTCATGTTCCCCTCGTGATCCGATGGCCGGGCCGGGTTGAGCCAGGTTCCGATTGTTCTTCACTCGTGTGTGGCACCGACCTCGGCCCCACGATTCTTGCCGTTTGCGGTATGAAGCCATTGGAAAAGATGACTGGAGTCAGTTTTCTGCCACAGTTGCTTGGGGAGAAGACGGCAGGACAGCAATATGTATTTGCTGAACGGGGCTGGCACTGGGGGCCGATCACGCGTACCGATGGATTGGATCTTTCGCGTTCTGTTACTTCGGACCGGTACCGTTACATCTACAACGCATTGCCCAACCGCAGTTACACACCCGTCGACATGTCAGGCAAAGATGCCTGGAAAGCGATTCAGGCGGCGCAGGCAGCGAAACAGTTGTCGCCGTTGCACGAGCGATTGTATTTTGCGAATCCTCGGCCAATCGTTGAACTCTATGACTTGCGCAACGACCCATTGGAGCTCAATAATCTGGCAGGGAAAAACAGGGTCGCCGAAATCGAGCGGATTCTGCGCGAGGAGCTTGAAAGCTGGATGATTCGTGAGCACGATTTTCTGCCGTTGCCAACACATGCCCTGCAGAATGCAAGGTAGCCGAATGAAAGGTACGGCTTCCGCATTTTCCCGTTTTTGTAAAGAGAACGCGGCGGCGATTTGTGATCATTGGTTGCCGTGTTCGGCGGTCAGCGAAACGACCAACATTACCGACTGCTGATTTGATCATGTAAACTGCCAGCACGCATTCTATTCGAGATAAGCTGGATCGTTGGTGATGCTGGTATCAGAAGTTGGGAGCAAGAGTTGACTAGACGAGAAATCGACCAAAAAGCGGCAATCATGATTGTCATCGAACAGCTTGGTAACATCCCGCCGGGCACGAAATGTTCTGCTGTATTTTTCGATGCGCAGAGGATTGGTCGCGAAAAAGAGTTCTACGCAAAGCTATACAGCGAGAACGGGGTGCATGATCTGGAAGTCCTTCGTGCGATGGTTGCTGCGAATGTCCCCGACGACCCCTATTGGCTGGTCTCTTTGAAGTCCAGTGGTGGCCCCCTTGGTGAGGTCACTCATCTACACAGAGTCGACGATCGAACCGGCAAGATGCTTCCAGATCCTGCGTAGCCAATCGCACGGTCGGGTTCGTACTAGAACTCAGGCGTACTAGAACTCAGGGGATGCATCGCGCATGCTGTTTCACCGTGGCAGGACGGTCAGACTGTTGCATCAATGAGTTGAGAAACGTGCGACGGTTGTGCAGTGATCCTGACTGTGTTTCCTGTGTTTCAGGAAATCGCTACGATACGGTCGTCATGCATTGCTACGATCAGGGATCATTCGCTTGTTGAGTGAAACATCATGAAAGCCGCCAGAATCAGCGAATTGAAAAAAGAACTTGCTAAGCTTGATCACGATGACCTGTTCGATGTTTGCGTCCGGCTGGCAAAGTTCAAAGTTGAGAGTAAGGAACTGCTGACTTACTTGTTGATGAAGGCTGACGATGAAATTGGTTACGCTGACGAGTTGTGTGATGAGATTGATGCGAATTTGGATACATCGGGCCGAATCCACAAGAAGACTTTGCGGAAAATCGTTCGTTGGATGGATAAGTCACTGCGGTTTTCGGGTGACAAAGAGACTGAGTTGCAGGTGCGAATCCACTTTTGCCGGCGGATTAAAGACAAAAGAATCCGATTCGGTGGTTGTCGCGTGAGTGAGAATATGTACGCCACGCAACTGAGGAAGATTGACAAGGCGATTGAAAAAGTTCATCCCGATCTGCAGTTTGATTACAATCAGCAACTCTCGGAAATCACCACGCCGGTTTATCATTGATGCTTTTCAATCGGAGACGGGACGCGACTTTTGTTTTGTTGCGGAGGAATGTCTGGCTCTTCCCAGGGCAGGGGTTGAATTTTTGATCACCGGCAATGGTAGTGACGCGGGTTGGAATGGCGATGAACGTAAGGTCCACGTCAAGGATCTGACCACTAGATGAATGAATGTCAGCACGCATGATTCGTCAGTTTTTTATTCCAGTGCTTGAGCAACAACATGAATAAGAATGGATTCAGGCAATTTTCCACCCTGCTGGTTGGGCTGCTAATCGTGACCTCGATTTGCGTTGCACCGGCATACGCGAAAAAGGGAGAAACCGATTGGAGTCTTGGGCCAACCGGGGCAAGAGG
>JACLAC010012798.1_pt1 | contig 11803 bp, 6 predicted proteins | sample 8027881 | NCBI WGS metagenome assembly JACLAC01 (sample SAMN15725517, study PRJNA655200) | protist metagenome | isolation source: fluorescence activated cell sorting (FACS) single amplified genomes of... | place: Spain: Blaines Bay Microbial Observatory, Mediterranean Sea | collected 2016-01-19 | reverse complement strand
ATAGAACCCTATCACACCGATATATTGGTGTGTGATGGCCATCAGCTGTATTATGAATTAAGCGGTAATCCCAATGGGCCTACAGCTCTTTTTCTACATGGTGGCCCGGGTGGTGGAACCTCACCGCGAGTCCGACGATTTTTCAACCCACAGCATTATCGAATTGTTCTGCTCGATCAGCGCGGTGCAGGAAAAAGCATGCCCAATGTTAGTGATGATTATGAAGCTGCATTACACAACAATACCACTGCACACCTTGTGTCCGACATCGAAGCACTGCGACACAAAATCGGTTTGGATCAATGGCAGCTCATCTTGGGTGGCAGCTGGGGTTCGACATTGGCATTGGCATATGCACAAGCACATCCAAGTAAAGTCCAACAACTACTCTTGCGTGGTGTTTTTACTTTCCTTCCTGATGAAGTCGATGGATTGTTTCAAAATGGCCGCGCTGCTCACCATTATCCAGAAGAATGGGATGCCTATGTCCGATACATCAAAGAAACAAGTGAAGATTGGACCCGCGAACAGCACAATCTTATCGGTGCTTATCAGGCTCGCCTGCACAATCCCACGCATCGAATGCAGGCTGCAAAAGCCTTTGTCACCTACGAACTGTCGATATCTCATCTCTACAAGAACCAACAGCGCATCGATTCTGTCATGCAAACGCCCGAGATTCTGGTTCCTTTTGCAGCTCTTGAAATCCACTATATGCTGAACAATGGATTTATGAAGCGAGGGGTGTTGCTAGACAGTGTCGCCATCCTAAACAACCACCGAATTCACATTGTTCATGGGCGAAATGATGCCGTTTGCTTGCCAATCGCAGCATTTCGATTGTATTCTGCCCTAATCGGTGCTGGAGCCAAAGAAAATGTGACCTTGGAATTCATTGAGGCGGCGGGTCATTCTGATGGTGAAGCACCGATTGCGAAAGCACTCAGAGTTGCCGCCGACTCATTGGCCGATGAGGCATAATGAGGATTTGAGAACAACCGTCATACCCGATCAAAAATATCGTTCCGATACAATGTTCCCCGGAGATCGACGACGGTGCTTAGACAAACCGTGCTCTCCCAGTGCAACCACAGAATCTGCAATCATTCCAGGATCCCCACACAACATCACAATAGAATGTGCTGCGCCAAGATCTTGCTCAGCATCTTCACACAGCTGTTTGCTTTCGATGAGCCCTGGTATGCGAAGTGGACTTCGATCTATCGCTTCGTCTTCACAATTGTCTCTTGTCACCACTGGAACATATGTGAAATCGGCGTACTGCATTGCATATGTAAATATCTCTTTTTGATAGCACAGATGCGGAGTTTTTCGCACACTGTGCACAAATACAATCTTTCGGTACCGCTTGAGAATGGACGTATCATTTTTCAGCATGGCCAAATAGGGCGCTATCCCTGTTCCTGTCCCCATCATCCAAAGATCAGCATTTTCTTTATCCGGAAGATTTTTGAGGGTAAAATTCCCGGTAATCTTGGCCTCAATATAGCATCTGTCACCAACTTTTAATGTGGCAACCCGCGGTGAGGTCGCACCATTCGAAACCGAGACCATATAAAACTCAAAAATACCTTCTTGCACATCGATAATGGTCATCGCACGAAGAGCCCTTTGATCTTCGGGCTTCTCCAAAACACCCATACGAAGAAACTGGCCTGGTAACCATGAGATGTTTTTTCCATCCCAATCGGGTTGAATCCAAATCCGAAAGAGACAATCCGGTAATTGCTCAAGTTTTACGACTGTTGCGTTGTTCTCTCTGTCACCCATACCCACTCCTATCCAATAAATAACACAAATCTGGAGATACAATTAGAGGATGACAATGATAGCTTGAAAATCCAAAATTTTGCATTGACGAAGTATGTTCGCATCATAAACCGTTTCCATGCAAATAAAAAAGGCGAGGAGATTGTTCTCCCCGAATTGTTTTCAGCTAGAAAATGGATCCGTACTGTCCAGCAAATGATTATTTTGCGACGTTGTTGGTAGCGCTTTTCTCTATCTCTGCTTTGACTGCATCGGGGATTTTCATGTCGTGGGCAAGCTCTCGTGCTCTACGTAAGATTCTACCACTGGTCAGATCCTTACCAAACTCTCGTTCGGAATGAGCTACAAGATGATCTGTGGATACCTCTTCCAAAGTCTCCGCATTTTCGATCAGTTTCTTGGCCAAACTACGAGCCTGCGCATCTGAATTCTTTGACAACGTGCTGAACATTCCATCCACCCGAAGCAAAGAAGAATGCAGCCAATACAACACAGTCTCAAGATTGTCGGTATTCTTGTCTCTATCGATTTCACTTTGTACACGTGCCACGGCAAGCCCCATAACAGCAAGCTCTGTACCAATATCAACAACCCGCGCGAGCGTCAGCTGACGAGATTCCAGCTTGGGTCCCAAGGTAACCATTTTAAAGAACATCTTGCGTGCCAATTTTTTGGATCGCGAATCAATTTTGCGCAGATAGGGACGCAACTTCGGATGAAATTTGGAGAAGGAACGCAAAAAGGAAGGAACCATCAATTTGGCCAACCAAGGCGTATACATCCCAGCACATTTCAATACTGTGGATGCTTTTTCTCCAAAACTGGTTTTGGAGCTAAAAAGTGGTGCCGCATTGGAAAGATGCCAATCCAGGGCTTCTCTTGCTAAGAAAAGATGCATGACATCTGTCGTTCCTTCTACAATCCGATTGATGCGAGAATCTCGCATTCCACGCTCCATCGGTGCAGCATGCTCACCTCTTTCCTGTAGAGAAGAAGCGGTTTCATACCCTCGTCCACCGCGCAGCTGAAGAGCTGTATCGGTCACATCCCAAAGCAATTCAGTATTAAACATTTTGGCCGCTGCCGCTTCCATACGCATATCTTGTTCATTTTTATCACTGAGGGAAGCACAGTAATCAGAAAGCGCAGACATCGCGTAGGCACTCGATGCAATATGTGCCAATTTGTCACTACCTGGCTCATGAAGACCGATCTGACGACCCCACTGCGAACGAGATTTTGCCCAGCGGGTCGAGAACTCCAATAAATCCTTGGCGCTCTCTGCTGCGATCGCTGGAATAGAAAGTCGACCATCATTTAGCGTTTCCAATGCCAACGCCAATCCCTTTCCGCGTTTTCCGATCAGATTATCGACCGGTACCTTACAATCGGTAAAACGCACAACCCCATTTTCTATGGCTTTGATTCCCATAAAGCGACAGCGATGCATAATCTCCAGTCCCGGTGTATCGGTTTCGACAATAAATGCTGAAATCTCACTGATCTCCCGTCCTGACTTGGTCTTCTTTTTGCCACTGACAGCCATAACAACAATAATATCAGCGACGACCGCATTGGTACACCATAGTTTTTCACCATTCAAAATCCAGTGTCGACCATCTTCTGAGAGTTCTGCTCGGGTGGTCATTGTCGCTGGATCGGAACCAGCATTGGGTTCTGTAAGGGCAAAGGCGGATACCCAACCTTCGGCAAACCGTGGAAGAAATTTTTCCTTTTGCTCTTTGGTTCCCTTAAGCTTGAGAGGTTGCGGAACACCAATTGATTGGTGTGCAGAGAGAGTTGCGGCTGTACCACCACAGTATCGGGCAACAACACTAAGAATACGCATATAATTGGTTTGGCTCATACCAAGACCATTGTATTCCTGGGGGATTTTTATGGCGAAAAGATTCAATTCCTTCAATCCTCGCCATACATGTCCAGGAATGGTCTCTGCTCTATCGATCTCTTCCCCATCCAAGTTGGCTTGGCACCACTGGTCTACCTTGGCGCAATACTCATCACCGATTTTCTTATCTGCGGGCTCTTGTTCTGGATATGGATAGGCCATGGAGATATCGAAATCTCCCAGAAATATGGAAGCCATATAGCTCTTGGATTTCCATTTTGATTCACGGCTTGTTTCTGCAACCTGTAAGGATTCATCTTCTGCTGCATTGCGATTTTTGTTTTCGATAGGCATTGTTATTCCCGAATATTCTGTTGACAAAAACTGAATGAGTCCTCATTCAGTTTGAATATGTATAACCAATACATCATGAATGACCATTCATTTTCAGATCTTTTCATTCTTCCCGTCTCGATGTTGACCATTCGATGAAAAATAAACATCTTTTTTGTGAAAAAATGAAACTTATCTCTTCAATCTTCGACTAATAAAAAGATATCCACAAAGGAGAAATACATGTTTCTAAGCCCCCAAAATGTGTGCCTGATTTTCATACCACTTGTCATTACACTGATCGGCTGTGAAAAAATATTTCCCGAAAAAGATGCAATTGTACAGACAGGCCAAGATATCGCATTCGAAGCACTATTACAGAGCAACAGAGATCTAACGTATGATGAGTATATCCAAAGTCTACCCAAAAGAAACTACGTCAATACACTTGATTTCGATCCCACAACAGCAAAGTACTACCACGAGGCCGCGGAAAAACTCGATCTGAATGCACAGGAAAAAGAACTCTTCAAAAAGAATGGATTTGTATCGATCGATCACGACAAACGATATAGCTTTGCCTCATCATATTATGGTGTTTGGACGCGTGATCTCCCCGTGCTCATTACCACCAGCTCACTTCTACATGCTCTACACAAAAGCTATGACGATATTCTCAAGGAGATGGAAACCCAAGTTTTTACAAAAAATATCGAAAAAATATTGTCTTCTTGTCATCAAGAACTCTCCTCTCAACAACAAGAAAACACACAAACCGATCTTACCATTCACTACCAAGACATCGACCTCTTTATCACAGTGGCCCGTAATTTACTGCGCGGTGCTGGCGCCCCCTCTACCGACAAAAAACAAGAACCAAAGGATAGAGAAGATAATAAAACCGAGGGATGGGATGGCAGTTTGTTGGTAACATCAGTCTCCGATCAAGATGATAAGGCACTGCAGATTCTCACACATATTCAACAACAGCATATGCAGGTGCAAGGCCAAAATAAACCAACGCAACTCTATGGTAGCGCACGACATATCGATTACTCGCAATTTATACCTCGTGGACATTATACCTCATCAACAAAGCTCAAACGGTATTTTCGAACCATGATGTGGCTTGGTCGAGCCGATACAGGGATGAACATTCGCCCCACAGATCCCAACAACGAGGCAGATGTCGCACAAGCGGATAGAGAGCTACGAAACAGCATTCTTTTTACTTCTTTGCTATACGCGTCTGGAATGAATGGGCACTTGAAAAATCTCGATGATATCATCGGCTTTATGGTCGGAAAAAGTGACAACCTCAATGTTTTTGATATGCATGATGCAATGAATACGGTTGGCTGGACAGAAAGCAATGATCTTCTAAATGTTGAGAAATTGCGTTCCATCCAGATGCTTGTCGGAGTACAGCGTACAGATCAACAACAAATTACCGCCCAAAGCGTGGTGTCAGATGTCACATCTACAACCAAAGAAGCACCACCGGCACTCTTTCATGTATTTGGACAGCGATTTGTGATCGATTCTTTTGCCCTATCAAAAGTTGTGTTCGATAATATTATCTTTGAAGGAAAAAAACAAAAACGTACAATGGCTTCCTCGTTAGATGCGATGGTGGCTTTGGGGAATCATACAGCGGTTCCCCTCCTAGAAGGTGAATTGAGAAAATGGAACTACAGTGCCAACCTCAAATCAACCCAAGAATTGATCGCTGCAAAACCTGCCGGTTTCTGGAATCAGAACCTTTACAACCTGTGGTTGAATTCTCTGCGTGTCTTGGATGATGATATGTCTGCGGAACCACTCTTCCCACAAGCAATGAAAACAAAAGCCTGGCAACGATACCAACTACAAACCCAATTGGCTTCATGGGCTGAGTTAAGGCATGATACCATCTTGTACTCCAAAATGGCTTATGGAGCGGTATTTGGATGTGAATACCCGCATGGCTATGTCGAACCCTATCCCGAATTTTATCAAAAACTGACCACATTCGCCGATACCGCTGCACATCTAATCGAAGCAGTAGACTATGGAGAGGAGGGAAAATGGCAAAAGAACAAGCAGATCCAATTCTTTACAAACATGTCTTCCATCATGCAAAAACTCGAAATTATGGCACGCAAAGAATTACAAGGACAAGCTTTCACACCAGAAGAAGTCATATTTATGCAAAAATGGATCGATATGCGCCGCATTGGAAGTGGTGGACAAACGCGCTATGATGGATACTATTGCCAGCTCTTTTACAGTGGTGGAGAGTCTGCCGAAGAATGGAAACCCACCGTGTCTGATGTATATACCGATCCCAATTCCAAACGAGCACTTGAAGTGGCGACCGGAGATATAAACTACTTGATGATTGCTGTGGACAATGGTGAGGATAAGATGGTGTATATCGGACCCACCTATTCATATTATGAATTCACCGTTCCTGTACAAGAACGGATGACCGATGAGGAATGGGCAAAGAAGATCACAGCCGGCAAGATACCCAAACGACCGGAATGGACAAGTGCTTTTCAAGGTCCAAAAGAAGCGCGCGCATTACAAGGCAGTGAATAATCATCGACTGTTGTTTTTTGGATTGAGGCTCCACAAAGCAAACATTTGCCAGATCGCACATTCAAATATAAATGGTTCTTTTTGTACTTTTCATCCATTTGCATACATCTCTCATGAAAGAATCAATCCACCGTCGAATATTAGAGCGTACATCCGCAACCGAGATCTACGATATCCAGCTGATCCAGCATCTTTGGAACAATTACGGTACCTTGTCTCGCATCTACCTTAAAGGGAGTGATGATTTTCCTTCGGTCATCCTCAAACATATTCAAATTCCAAATTCAGACACACATCCGAGAGGTTTTGGCAGCTCGTTTTCCAAAAATCGTAAAATCAAGTCCTATCATGTCGAGACCCATTGGTATCAGCACTATAATCATCTCATCGCAGAGACTCTCTTGTCTCCCACCCCGAGATGCTTAGAAGCATTTTCTTCTGGAGGGGAATTATGTATTCTCCTTGAGGATCTATCCAACAGAGGCTTTACAGAGAAAATCTACCGTACCTCTTGGAAAGAAGTAACTGTCGTATTGCGATGGTTGGCACATTTTCATGCCCAGTTCATCAACGTACCAGCACAGGGGCTTTGGGAATGCGGAACCTATTGGCATCTTGCAACCAGACCTGACGAGCTGCACAACATTCGAGATACAAAGCTACACACACTCGCAGCCTTTATCGATGCCAGATTACAACAATCATCCTTTCAAACCATTGTTCATGGTGATGCCAAACTCGCCAATTTTTGCTTTGCACAGGATCGAAAAAGTGTTGCTGCTGTGGACTTTCAGTACGTTGGAAAAGGATGTGCGATGAAAGATGTTGCATATTTCATCGGTAGCTGTATGAATGAGCATCAGTCTGAACAACGTGAAGAGGAAATCCTCCAGCTGTATTTTTCCGAATTGCGATTGCAGCTGAGTGACCGAAATATCGATCTTGAAAAACTCGAGAAAGAATGGAGGTCTCTATATTATGTTGCCTGGGCAGACTTTCAACGATTCTTACTCGGCTGGAGTCCAGGACATACAAAAAACAATGGCTATAGCCAGAGGATTACCGAAACGGTATGTACTGCTATACAAGCTGAGTTGCTTGCGGCTGCGACGTCAGCATGTCGAAAAGCGGGAAAATACATACATGCGAACTGGAAAAAGAAGCATCACATCTCATCCAAAGGATTGCACAGTAGAGCTGCTGATGTTCTGACCGAAATTGATCTGCATGCACAAGAGATTATTCTTGCGGAATTGAAAAGCAGCATCCAGTATTACAACCTCGGAGTCCTAGCAGAAGAAGGGACCCAAGATACCAGTCGACATCAAAAACACGCTTTTTGGACGATAGACCCGCTGGATGGAACCCAATTCTATGTAGAAGGAAAAGAAGGTTTTGCGGTATCAATCGCTTTGGTCTCCAAAACTGGAGAGCCAATATTGGGGGTTGTATACAATCCGGTCAACGACACGCTTTATCATGCTTTCAAAGGCCAAGGGCTATACATTAACGATCTCCCACACTCTTCAAAGAACAATAACATTACCCAGCAAAAAATGACGCTGTATGCAGACAAAAGCATAGAAAAACACCCCTTATTTGAACATTTCCAATCATCTTTTGATATCCAATATTCTGGGGGCGCTGTCATGAATTCCATCCATGTGCTCACCACCAGTAACGCATGTTACTTCAAACCGCCAAAGGACTCTATCGGTGGTGGAGCCATATGGGATTTTGCAGCGGTAACCGTGATGCTTCAAGAGGCAAAAGGAAATATCTCTTTCTTTGATGGCACAGCATTCCAGCTGAATCGCGATCAGTCCGTCTATTTTAATGATGTCGGATTGATGATGACCAGCCATGATGTAGAATATGAGCAAGTCATCGAGCTCATTCATACGCACCGTCATTGATCGACAAACGAGATGTGTCTTGGAAATGAGGTGTTACCACATTCGACCTTCGACACATCTTCGATACAAATGCTCATCCATTGATGTGTGGGCTATCTCTTTACACAATTGGATCTCAGAATAGATTTTCCATATCTCCTCATTGGACCAGCTTTCATGCTGTGTTTGAACAAGAATTTTTTGATTGTTTTCATACAACGCAATCATTAGAGATGTTCCGCCTTTGCCAGCCTTTCGAGACAATCGGGCAGTAAGTATATCCATTGGAATGGTCTTGGTTTGGGGTGTATCTTTCGAGCAAAAGGAGAGTACAACTTCTGTTGGTAATATCTGAATCCCTGTGATAAAATACAGATAATACCTTCGTGTAAATACCACATTCAATGCACAAAGAAGACCAAATAATCCACTCATCCACAAAGAAGACAGCACCGAACCCCGCATCCATCCGAGCAGAAGTGGAGCAAAGATCAAGAGTGGAAACATAACAAACAAATTTTGTATCCCACGCAACCAACGTTCTCGAAAAGGAATTGGCTCTTTTGCAATGTCTGTGCTCATATCGGTCATTCTCAATACAAAAATGGAGTTCTCTTCATTCTATGACATATATCTGCTCGAAATCCCAGAAAGATTCGTACATCAATGATTAGGGCAATGCACAGACATAGTCTCCCAAATCTGCACATTCTGCATCCGAATTACAGCCTGTATACACACAAGCATTGTCTTCACAGGAATAATTATCGGCATCCGCATATAGGGCATCCATCGCACAATCGGCAGACGCTTGACAAGATGCAAGACAGCTCGAAAATCCGCCTGTGCTGTGACAGACATAATCTCCAATCTCTGTGCATTCTGCATCCGAATTACAGCCTAGATATACGCAAGATCCGGCTTCACAAGCATAATTGTCTTCATCCATATATGCAAAACCATTGCTACAATCGGCAGGAACAGAGCATGATTGCACACAGGTTTTTGTATTCTCATATTCCGCACAGACATAGTCTCCCAAATCTGCACATTCTGCATCCGAATTACAGCCTGTATACACACATGTATTGTTTTCACAAGAGTAATTGTCTTCATCCATATACGCAAAAACCGTTCCACAATCGGCTGCTGTGCTACAGCTGGAGACACAAACCGGGTATTGGCTTACTGCCTCTGTGGACGTATCATCTGCTGTGCTGGTGCTTGTATTGTCTTTGGAAACACGATCAGAACAAGCAAGGAATATTGTAGAGACAAATACAATCATCATGACCTCTGGAAAGTACGGAACAAGATCGCTTGGAATGGAAGGAGGTTTGCCCTAGTGTATAACATCTCGAATCCTATCGAGCCCAGACATATAAGATATTGGAGGAATCTGATGTGGAATCGTCTTCATTGCCTCCAACACGAAACTCCGATCCGATATCGCCATATGCCTTGTTATAGTCTGAATGGCCAAAATTCGCGCTAAATATAGAGGCATCAAAATGTGTATCCTCTTCCAAGTCAGGGCCATCATTGTCACAAGAAAGGATGGCAATATAATCATTGGGAAAATAGCTTCCGGTTCGTGTAGACGACATGAAGATGTGACGAGCATTGTTATTCAAACCATCGCAGGTAGTCAGTTTTTCACCAACAACCGCCAACATATTGTCATACGCGACATCTGCCTGAGAAATGATCTCGCTGCTATCATGAACTGCTGTTAGGCGTATCTCACTTACCGGCATTTCATCATATGCTTCACTTTTGCCATATGTGAAAGGAGAAACAAACGATGTTGTTCCACCCGCAGAATACCAATAATCCCAAGCGCTACCATATGTCGTGTTCGATGCTGGAGCACCAAATAAAAGCGTCCAGCCAATGGTCCCAACCATATCACAGTATACATCGATGCCTGCGGAGTTTACGGGGTAGATGGTGTGAAGCCCATCTGTAGCCGTGGGATCATCATCGAGAATATCTTGGCAGGTCTGTATACAAAATTCAAAGAGATTTGCATCACCATCATCACAGTCTCCCCCACCACATGATGCATCGGAATAACCATCTTCATCGGCATCAGAATCGATCAAGCCATCGCAATTGGCATCGATATCATCACAACCTTCTTGTTCACCTGGATTGATATCAGCGTCAATATCACTGCAGTCATCTTGATTGTCTACATAGCCTGTTGGTTGCCCGCATTGGGTAAGGGTATATGCAGCTGAGCCATACCCATCTTCATCATAGTCAATATACCAGACAGAAGCATCGGTTGCACTTGTTTCATCGATAACACCATCACAGTTGTCGTCGATGGCGTTGCAGAATTCAGCTTGGCTTGGCGAGACATCGTCATCAGAATCATTGCAGTCCAGCGGATTGTCAGTAAAACCAATCGGCTCGGAACAAGCCTCTGTACTAATGCCATCACTCCCAAAACCATCGCCATCATTGTCGAAATAATATGTATTGGCGAGTGTGATTTGATCGGATGTATCGTCACAATCCAATTCATTGTCACTGTATCCAGTCGGTTGAGAACAAGCGTTGAGACTGGTGCTCGAACCATAACCATCACCATCAGTATCCTCGTACCATGTATGGGCATCGCTCGCATTGTCATCAAGTGCTCCATCACAGTTGCTATCGATGGAGTCGCAGAACTCAGTGGCTCCTGGATAAATATCATTGTCGTTGTCATCACAGTCGGTGTTGTCGGAAAGATAGCCACTCGGTTGGGTACATGTAGAAATGGTTTGATTGGCATTCCCATAGCCATCATTGTCACCATCCAAATACCAGACAATCGAATCAAGTGCGCCCGCTTCATCGATATTTCCATCGCAATTGTCATCGATAAGATTACAAGCTTCGAGCACTGCAGGAGAAATGGTGTTGTTGCTATCGTCGCAATCGCTGCCATCCAAAAGATAGCCGCTCGGTTGGGAGCAAGAGTAGACAGTCTCTTCTAGATTGCCAAATCCGTCCGAATCATTATCAGCGTACCATAGGATTGCATCTACCGAAAAATCTTCATCAATCACACCATCACAATCATTGTCTACATCATCACAGTACTCATCGGCGCCAGGAGATATCTCGGAATCGCTATCATTACAATCCAAAGTGTTTTGCACATATCCATTGGGCTGAGAACATGCTTCGATTGTCGAATCGAGATCACCATAGCCATCATTATCGGAGTCGGCATAATACACTTGTGCAACCCCTTCATCAATCATATCATCGCAATTATTGTCAATACCATCACACTGTTCATTGGCGAACGGAGATATCGACGGATCGCTATCATTGCAGTCTCCAGCCACCGGAC
>JACLAC010003729.1_pt1 | contig 11809 bp, 24 predicted proteins | sample 8027881 | NCBI WGS metagenome assembly JACLAC01 (sample SAMN15725517, study PRJNA655200) | protist metagenome | isolation source: fluorescence activated cell sorting (FACS) single amplified genomes of... | place: Spain: Blaines Bay Microbial Observatory, Mediterranean Sea | collected 2016-01-19 | reverse complement strand
CCCAGAGCACCAGAGGAAGCTGCCACCAATGGTCTGCAACCTGGCAAAGCACATACTGCATACGTGGTACGACGCCGAAGCACATGAGACTGCAACATCCACACAGCAGAGTCAGCGCTGCCTCCACGCCAATGCTCAATGCACTGCGGGCCCGGGGTCGGAAATTGGGCTGCTATCCCTGCGCAAAAAAGCGCAACCCAAACCCGCGCGGCTTGACCCCTTGCCCAGAACAAAGGCACTGCATGTATTTCAGCCAGTCCACTCCACAGCATGAAGATACACTTCACCGGTCGACAGTGGGCGTCATTGTCGATGTGGAAGCTGAATTGACAGCCAGCTCCGCACCACATCATGAACATGAACCATCAACTGTGTCCAGCGGGCGGCTTGCCTATGCGAACACTGCATGAGCGGGCAGCCAGCACCGCACCACCAAACGAAGAGCAACATCTCACGTACGCAGTGAACGGAATGCAGAAGTAAAGACTGTTCCTGCGGCTCAGCAACTTCCTGCGTTACTGGGCAATACAGACCGAAGGAGCTCCTGAAACATGAAAAAGCAACGATGCGGTTCCCCCCCTCCCCGGAATGTGACGAGCTTGCTTCTTCTTCGCTGCCACTCCTCAGTTCGTGCCATCGTGTACGCAAAGGAGTGGCGAAATGCACTGCTCGGCCGCACTTGGGCTTCTCCTGCGGGGCATCCTTGCCAATCATTGGTATCCAGGATTCCATCAGGGAACCCGGGGACGGGTTTGAAAGAAGCCGGCATGGGGGCAACGGCGGGCGAAAGCCTTGCAACCCTCGGTGGCTTCACTTCCTTGCCCTTGCCGCCGCATACAGTTGCCTCCTTGTTTGGTGGCGTGCTGTAGCCTTGTGTATGATAGGCGCCCCTGCGCCAGTTCTCAGGTCGAGCAGGCGAGACATCGGTGTCGGCTTACTGCCCAAGCGGGTCTGCACCCTTTTTGCAATTGGGGCCAATGGTATCGGAGCCTTGCCCTCATCGTTGCTAATTGCAAACGCTCCTTGCCGCGCACCTGGCCCGCTTGCTTGCGGTGCTGTTGGTGTTGCTGTTGCTGTCGGTGCGGATGTCGATGATGTTGTTGGGCATGGTGTGTGTGTGTGTGTGTGTGTGTGTGCTGCCGATTCGGCTGCTGCGAGTGTGTATGGTGTTGCTGATGGCGTGCATTGTGAGGCGGCGGCTGATGCTGTTGATGGTTGTGGCGGCGATGATCGTTGCGATGTCGGTGCTGCCGTGACGAATGAGCATGATGCTGCGCGTGATGATGCTGATTGTGCAAGTGATGTTGATTAGGTGTTGCAAGTTGCCGTTGCCGTTGAGGATGTAGATGTTGATGTCGTGATGCGTTCCGTGAAGTGCAGGCTGCGTTGAATATGCCGCGGCTGTTGATGATGTGGCTGGCGATGTGTGTGTGTGTGTGTGTGTGTATGTCGGTGACGGTTGTTGTGTTGTTGCGTATTGTGCGGCGTTGTATGTTGATGTTGTTGCCGACGATGGCGCTGCAGCCGCTTATTACGTGCGTGCTGCGGGCGTGCGTGCTGTTGGTTGTGATGCAGCGGCTGCTAATGTGTATGGTGTGGCTGCCGTTGCTGTAGTTGCTGCCACTGCTGCTGCTGCTGCTGTTGTGCTTGTTGCTGTTGCGGTTGCAGCTGACGGCGAATCAGTACCGTCATCGTCGGGATCAGTGTCGGCGTTGACAGGCGCAATGCCGTACACGCGATCCTTGCACAACGGACGGTTTCTCAGTCGGCGTGCCGCCCGATGGCATGCGCAAGCATCGGCCCTTTCGTTTGAGAAGACTGACGCGCACGCAACGCAAGTCCGCACCGTGTCCCGAGCAACGTCCGTGCGAAGCAGAGCCGCATGCGTCGCATAGGTTGTGGTGCCTCGCCACCCCTTTTGTGGCGCACGATGGGTCTCACCGGCGTTTCTCAACTAATGCCGCAGCAACCCGTGGGCGAAGCACCTGCTTCGGATGTGTGGGAGGTGTTCCATGCCAATACGATAGTGGATTGGAAGAGTTGTGGCTACTTGCTGCACTTAACGCGCCTAGTTGTGTACTGGCTGCGCCCAGCTCACGCCACGTTCCGAACTTCCCCATGGACAGTCGTATGCCCTGCCCGCGCGTAGGCATTCTGCTCGAACGGTGAGGGAGCGGCGCTTCTGCCTGCCCCAGAAGTTGCGAGGTTCCTGCGAGCGGCGCTTGGCGATGCAATGCAATCGCTGCGGCAGGCGCTGCGGTTGATCGGCCAGCCTTTACTCGTCTTGATCGTGCTGTCCCGTCATGTGTGTTGTTGCTGCTGCTGTTGTGTTGTGCTTCTGTCCCTGACGAGAAGCCATGGCAATGCCACGACGCCGCCAACGAAGTGGATTCCGCTTCGGCTCGCTGACAGTCGCGCTGCGTCCAGCATCAGCAAGCGGCTCATGTTGCCCTCTGCTTCTGCAGGACTATTATGCCGCAGTGCGCGACGCCTACGTTCTGCATCGTATATCTCCTTACCGCTAGCCATTGCCCACGATACATTCATCATGCCTCTCTGCTAACTGCGCTTCTTGCGCAGCGCGCTTCCTTCTCCGGCCACGCAACGCTGCGGAACGGCGTCGCATACCTCGACGCGGCGCCGATGCAACCTTATGGCGCGCCTCACTAACGGCAAAGGGCGCGCGCGCCGTACGCGACGGTCAGCCCTCTTCCTCAGTCACAGAAGCCTTGCTCACATCCTTGACATCGATCCTCGCCTGCCGCCTGCTCGCATAGCGGCTGGTAGCTGTGGGCGGCCACGCTTGCTTCTGCCGCAATGTATGTGTCGGCTTTGGCGGCACGCCTCGTGGTGCGACCTCCGCAGCCGCATGCGGCACCGAAGGGAACGCGCCGTCATCCTCTTCCCGCCAACCAAGTCCCTTCCTCGACGCATCTTCCTTACACAATATAGCGATGTGTTGCTCCCCACCTTGCGCTGGCCACCCCGCGCATTCCTTTTCCCGAGGGCCCGCATGGGGCGCTAATTCCGTAGCAGCTGCATCGCCAGCACCATAAAGCGCCGCTATGCTGCGCAATGGTGTGCGTCGGGTGGATATTCTGTCTACCGATGCATAGCGGCACCTTCGCAGCCGCGGCCAACTTGGCAAGGCATGCACCCCATTGGCTCGGCAACCGTCGGCCTCGTCATGCATGTCTCACTCCTCTGCCGCCAGTATATAAGCCCTGGCTTGCATCTGCTGCAACAACCTTGGCACACATGGCCACTCCTCCATGCCGCCATCCTGTGCCCAGCTCGTCCTTCTTCCTCGGTAACGCGCAAAGGGGCCAGGGGCTGCTGTCATGCACCGTTCGCTCGGCCCGCTGAAAGGTCGGCTTAGCTTTGATGGCGAGCACAGCAGCTGCGATGATCCTCCGTTGTACGCGCCACGAGAACGCATCGGCCCGCTGCACCTTCGCTTTCCGCACGGTACCGCTCCAGCTCGTTAGCTCAGCGCCCCTCTTCGTCAAGCTGTCAGCGAACGCATTGCCGACCTCCCAGCTGCGGGTGCTCCTTACACGCTTCCTTATCGAACGCCGTATATGTCATGCGTGCCTTCACCTTGACGCACTTAACGCCTTGCCTGTGTTCGAGCTCCGCTCCCACATGCTGGCACCGTTATCACAGCTTTCCTTCGGGCGTGGCGTACGTCCTCTTCCGCCAACCTTCAACAACCGCAGCATTGTCTGAGTAGCGGCAAGCAGGACCTGTAGCTCTCCGACAAGCAAAGCCTCGTCGAGCACGCTCAGCTCAGCATGTGCAGCCGTGTGCGTCGCTGGCAAGCCGCCGCGCCAGCCAGCGCGCAACGAAGGTACGCCTGCGCCGTCGTGTTGGGGGATAGCGGCGCCCCAGCCGCACCTCCTCATCCGTTTGCCTTCGTCATTCCCACCGCCATCGAGGAAGGCTTCCTTGACTTCAAGCCGAACCAGGTCAGGCCATCCTCTTGCATCGTTGACTGCAAAAATGTGTCGCCCTCGTATTGTGCCGCTTCTTCCTCCGTCGGCATCGTCCATGGCGTCGGCGTGCGTCCTCCCAACCAGAAGGACTGGTGCCCACATTGCTCGACCGCCTGCGCGGTCATATCATTCGTTGTCTCGAGCATGCCTGCGTGCAGCCCATCCTCACCGAGCTCTGCGAGCGCCTCTTTCGTATTGCAAGGGCACCACCACATCCTGTGCAGCGGCGACTCCTCAGCCGGGCGGCACCTTGGGCACCACGGTTCTTCGGCGTAGCCTGCCTCGCGCCTCCTCTGCTCCGTCCAGGCAGCTCCCGCTGAGCAGCGCTGGCGCAACCCTGCTAGCTGGGCGTGGCCTTTCTTTCTCAAATGCGCAATGCGTTTCTTGACAGCAGTCATAAACAAAAAGCCCTGCCCTAGAGGCCTGCACCCATGTAGGACACTGCTGCGCGCTGCCAGCGCGTTGCCTCGAGCACTGTGTTCGACTCCGTCCTCACCGCTTCCTCATCGTAAGCAAACTCAACGTTGTACACCAGCATATGTCCGTCGGCGCCTCTCCAGCTCGTCAGCCCGTCGGCCTTCCAAGCAATCGCGTGCAGTGCTTCGATAACGCTGGCCATCCGTCCTGAAGCTGCCCTCCATCGGCCAGCTGGCTGCATAGCGTCCAACCGCTCGGCTCTCTTCTGTCAGGCCTTGGGAGGGTGATCCCGAAGCTCAGGGTGGTGCCTCCAAGCCCGTATCCACTCGCGAAAACGGTTGACGTTCACTACCACGCCTGGGCCATTCGCACAGCCGAGCCCAAGGGACAACGCCGCTGTTGCACATCTGCCTGCACCTATGACTCCAGTCGCCTCCACTCCTATTGCCCTATGGCTCCACAGTTCGGTATCGGACATCTGCCTCGCTTGGTCTCCGTACGTCAACGGAGCTGTTGCCCCCACTCGGAGAATGTTCGGCCCCGCGTTGGTCCAACGACGAAATGCCTTGGCTATCCTCGTTCTCGCTTTGGCCTTCTTCGTGGTCTTAGTTCGGTGCCGCAGGCCGCCACAATTCCTGCCAGCCCTAGTGACAACTCCAAGGTCTCTTCCAGAGTCCGCAAGCTTGACCTCCAGTCCTAGACTAGCCAGCCGCCACTGCAATTTGACGCAAAGCTTCTTCGTCAAGGCAGCAGGCACTGTCTTGCAGGGCACGGCGAGCTTCAGCCCCCTTGCAGCGCTTCGGTTGGCTTTCCTGCAACATGTGACAGGATCAGCGCGATGGCTCGTTCCGAGACTTCGATCCTCAAGCTGCTATCGTCCGCCCATTGCGACACTTCCAATGCAGGCGCCGCAGCACGGCCGGGCGCGGACCAGGCACGCATGCAACACAATCCGAGCCATGTGCAACACCTGCCCACCGCCTGCCATCACACTGTTCCACACCTGGCTGGGCTTGCTGCAGGCGCCAGCGACCCTGCTCCGCCTTGGCGCCAACTGCTGCATCAGCGGCATTCCGAGCACAGTAGCCAGGACACCGCGGCGCATTGCCACCTTCGCCAACAGCGGTATAGCAGCCGTGCCGTAACACTTCGTGACATAGACGAGCAGTGTTGCGCAGCTATTCTGCCCGGCACTGCATAGCTCGTCCTTCACCGACCGTAGAACGGCTGCCCTCACATACGCTGAACATCTCACCGCCGCGTCCCAGCTTCCGACGTTCTCGCTGCACCACTCATATGCCAGCTCCGAGCGGCTTCTGCGCCAAGCTCTGTACATAGCTGACGGCAAGGTCAAGGGCATCAGCCCTCCCTCGTATTTAGGCAGCATCGCTACCCAAGCTTGCAGCATCGGTCACGGCCATGCACTGCTCGCCGCGGCTTCCTCCCAGTTGCGGGCCAGCGCCACCATCGCTGCGACCAGTAACGGCTTGCGGGCCTTCACCCGCCAGAGGTATGGCCCCATTCCTGCTTCTTCGGGCCGCTTGCCAATTGCTGTGCTGACGGTGCGAGCAGTGGGCTTGCACTAGTCCTCTCACAGCTGTCCCTCCGCACTCGACGTTCTCTGCACCTCGAAGGCGTCGATGCTGTTCGGCTCCTCGTCCTTGTCTCGTTGCCACCTCCGTGCCCAGTCCTCCGCTGCAAGCTCGACCTTGTCGATGGGGTGGCACGGCCAGAGCTCGACCCCTCCTTCATATGCGTGCGGCTCCCTCTTCTCTGGGACAAGGGTTAGTCACCTCCCTTTCCTCCTCAAGCATAGCGATGCGCCGCTGCTGCTCCTTCGTTGCAGGCTTCAAGCGTAAATCCCCTGAAGGACGCGTGAAACGCGTGGCTGCCCCGCTGCGCGCTTTCTTGGCCTGCTGGCCGACCACATCTATCAGCTCCTCAATGCCAGGTGCTGTTGCCTCCGCAAGCCTCGGCAGGCGTTCGCCGATGATGGCAAGTCCTAAGCTCGCCGCCTCTACGCCAACGTTGCTCTCATTCGGCGACGCCGCGGGGATCGTCTCCCCCGCCGCTGTAAGCGCGTTGCTGGAAGTTGTCCGTTGGCGTTGGCCTCGGTCCCTTCCGAGCAGCTTGATCAGCAGCTTCAACATGCACACTTCAAGTCAGCACTCACATACATGCTGTCCCTCTGTGCTTATCTGGTACGGTGCGCGGCAGGTTCAACCACCAGCCTTCGGACTTCCGCACGGCCCCTCATCTTCCTCCGCTTGCCGCCATCGACCTGCAAACTGTCACACATGCATCTCGCCGCCGCCGCGCACCACCTCTGCTGCTGTTGCCCAGGCTCCGGCCGATGCCTTCGTCTTTTCTGAAAGGCAAGTTGTCTCTTATATCGTTTGGCACAGCTTGCTCCGCATGTCCTGTATCAACGTCGAGCCTCCAGTGCCCCTTTTCGCAAACGAAGCGCTGTATTCCTTTCCTCCGCTGCGGATCGCAGGGCACCGTCGTGGCTTCGACATCCCTCCGTTGCCCTCCGCCCGCAGGTAGCCGCTCAGCACCTTGCTTTTTCGGCACCTATGTCGTGCCTCCGTCGCCTCGTTCCTGCGTGCTTCCTCGTTTCCTCGTCGTGGGTGTCTCGCTTCGCCGCCGTTGCTGGCACCTCATACTCGAACGGAGCGGCCAGTCCCCTTCGCCAGGACTTGCGTAGGCCTCGCAGACATCTCCACCAGCAGACCAATGTTAGCATTCCATGACACATTGTCGCAAGCCGTGCAGCTGACGATCAAGCGCCCAAGGTTGTCACTAGCCACCCCATTGTCAAGCAGCCTTCCCTTTCCCTGCCGTGCACGTCGCCTCCGTGCTTTCCGGAAGGACAACCCTGCCACTGACCTGCTCGATGAAACGCGTCGTGACCAACTCGGCTGGCGTGCGATTCCGGTCCGCTAGCACAACCCATCCGCACTTCAGCAACGAGAACAGCTGCGCAACCGCTCCCAACCGACGGATGCGTTCTCCTCTGGGGCCCACTCCTGCGAGCAGGTTGGTGGCAGCAGCCGTAACTTCCATTCCCCTTCATTGCAAGCAGCGGACCGTCACACATTCTAATGCCAGTGCGTGCTTCAACTCGTTGAAGTCGTAATCAGAACGCAGCGTTGCCATACTGGCCCTTTGTGAGGCTTGCCACTTCCCCCCAGCGACACCTCTTCTGCACGTGCGTTGACCCTCAGCCCACGTTCCAACCCAAACCGCGCGGCGCCGCGTCACTTCTGGCTTTCGCCGGTCTCTCATCTGCCATGCGATGTTCGATGCGGCAGCAGGCATCCACTTCTAAGCTCGCCACAGAAAAAGGCGCAAGCCGTCGGTCCCCAGACGGTGCCGTTGCCACACACGAGCTTCAATGAGTGCTTCGCCTGCTCCTTATTCCATATGATGTCGTCACCCGCATGGCGCGCTTGGTGTCCCGTCTTCCCGAAGCTGCCAGCGCAGCGTTCTTGGCGGCCGCCAGCAGCGCCGTCGCAACACGTTGCGGATCCTCTTCGAGCTGTTTAGCTTTGGCTGAGCCACATGTTTGGGCTCCTCTTCCTCCATGGCCACGTATGAAACATCCTCGTCCTCGTCTTGTGGGCACTTCCTCTTTGCCCGCGTACCTTGCTGTCCTTCGATCTGGGCGCCGAGGGCCATATTTGCAGTTGGCACATGTCGTCGCGCTTCCTGCGCCACTTGTTGCGCCCCGCAGCGCCTCTCTGTACTTCGCTGCTGCTGGCACCGCCCCAACGTCTCGCATGAACGCCTCCTCGATTTTGAAGCTTACGGTTTCGCTTTTGTTCTCGCGTTTCCTTGCTGACCGCTTCCATCGTCAGCGGACCCGTGGCAGTCGCCGTGGCCGACGAAGCCCGAAGAGCACCGTCGGCTGCGGCCCAAGCTGCCGCCTGCTCGGAAAGCTTCGCCTCCAACCTTGCCACGTTTGCTTTGGCTGCAGCCAACTCTTGCGCTGTGGCCTTGGCTTGCGTCTCGGCCGCGCCGAGGCGATTGGCCGCCGATTGCACCGCTCTCGCGGTGGATTCCGCTGCTGGCGCCTCCTTCTTGGCCAACACTGGGAATGCTTGCTCGAGCCACTTCTTATTGTCAGGCGCCCTGGCACCGTGCAATTCGTGCATCCACGCTGGGACCTCGCATGCCTCTGGCGCAGGGCCGTTGCTCCTTCCTCTTCCCTCGCCGCTGGCAAGGAATGACACCCCTGGCCACTCCGAGCCACAGTAGCAACAGGTGGCATTGCTCGGTCCCAAATTGTCTGCCCGGATACAGCGAAAACCGCGGCAACTGCACGCCCCAGAAAGCACATAAGGATTGCAGCTGCGATTCCCGAACGTATTCCCGTGGCCCTTGCTCGACCCGTTCCTCCACGGGCGTGCCCTTGGCTGAAAGCCAGCATCGCGCCACCCTCGGGGAGTCATCAACACTGGGCGTCGCAGGCGCTGGAGCCAGACGTTCGGACGGCCTCACAGCCCAAGGTGTGTTCTCGAGCCGGCAGGGGTGCCCCGCTCGGCTCGCCACGGTCCCCCTTCCCCCATCGGAGGGACGGGGCGTCCGCAGTCAACCCCAGACCACGTGGGCTCTTCCCCGTCCCCATCCCCCGAGAGCGACCGCGCAGCAACCGAGAAGGACACCCCCTTTTCACCACGTCCCGATTGCGCCCTGGCGCCACAAAATGGCCACGGACTGTTGCTGCTGGTGTTGCTGCTGCTGCTGCTGCTGTTGCAGTGCGTGTTGTTGCTGTTGTTGTTGTTGATGAAGCTGCCGGATAAGCAACAACTTCCTCCTCGGGCGCAGGGTCGGTGTCGGCAAGCGCAACGCCGTATTCGCTATCCCTGTCCTCCGACGGCTCCTTGATCGGCGGCTCGCCGATCTGCATGCACAACCATCGGCCCTTCCATGCTAGATGCTCGCCGCTGACTCAACATAAGTAGCGCACGAAGTCGTACTCAGGCCGCATAGTCCAGGGATGCTGAGTAACGTCTGGACAGTTGGCGGCAACGACGTTCACTGCAGCCAGTGGAAACTTCTTGTTGGCCCAGGCGACGGTACACCATTGTCCATGCACAGTTGCCCGTTGCCATCACAGCCGACGAGCTGTTGAGTAAGTACGGCGCCCGAGGTAGATCGGGAAAGGGATTCTGAACCTGCTCTTGCATCGTGACGCGATACGACTGCTCCAATTCGCTGAGCGAAGAAAGCGAATGGGGCACACACGTTTGAGGGTTGACGGCTACCTACTGAGCTCGTCGGCGGGACCCAGGCCCCTTGGATGCGCCAACGTCGAGAAGCACTCGCACGAACATGTATGTCGCACTCTGACCATGCGTCGGCTGACCACGGACGGCGAGGGCGACGCCATTTACGTCTGGCGGCGTGACATATCCACCGGGCTTGTCTCGCAACAGGGCTTGCCATCCCAGTCGGGCTAACTCTGTCTCCGCTCGCCCGCAAAATGCCAGCGCCTGCAGCGGCGCCCTGAGTAATAGCAGTTCTCGGGCGCTGCAACCATATAGACGTAGTCGCGACATGACTTCGTATCGCTGGCCCGCCGCCCGCCCCCTTTTTTTCCGGCGGGAGCCCATCGGCGGGAGGATGTCACTTATGCTGGCGCTGAATGCGATGCTTTATCTGTTCTGTTTCGCACTCGGCTTATCCAGTTTGTTCGCCTCCTCTTTGCGGATCTATGACACGGTCTGGCCGATGTGCGGGAGAACGGCACTCGGCACAGCTATTCCGTGCATGTGCCCTTCCGGAAAGTGGAGCAGTACCTCACCGTATTCTTCGGCCTCGACTGTTGTCGCGTCGAAGCACGCCCGTTGCTATGCGGCACACTTCCACCTTTCCCTGCACTTTTGTCGGACTGAGCTGTTCTAGCGTGTCAAGCTCAGCCTTGGACCGTTGCTGGTGGTCAAACGCGCAACTGCTGCTCTTATCATCTGGCGTGGCAGGGCAACTCTGGCGACGGTTGTGGCAGCATCACGATTTTGTGTAGCATCGGCCGGCGGCTTCTTGCAGTTGCCATTGCTGCTGCCGCTGGGACGATCCCTGGGACGAGGCAGCGGCATTCTAGGTATTCGTGTGTGGCGATGCAGTCGTATCGCCATGCGTTCCGCCACCACCCGCTGCTGCAGCTGTACTCGTTCCCTCCGTGTGCGTGTTTGCGGCGTTGGCGTCTGTATTTCGAGGTGGTCGACGGTGTTGCTGGATTGGCTGCTGGTGCGCATAGTGCACGATCATTCGCTCCCCGACGTGTGTGCATGCTGCATGCTCACGATACATACGCTCCCTGTGCTGGCCGTCCAGCCAGCGGCGCATAGGAATGTGCAAGCACGTGTGTGCGTGGCCTTCACGCAACCTGCCAACGCGCTTGAACGAAGTACGGCCACACCGTAGCGGCGTTTAGTTCGTTGCTGGTGGGATACAACAAGTCGCGAACTGGCTATGCCCGTCACGGCTTCCATAATGTTGCCAACTCGGTCGTCCCATCCGCGCCCGACTGCGCGCGCAGTGGCCTCGGCATGGTGCTCAAGCACGTTCATGCCACTGCTAGGCATGCTCCTCTGTGCGGCCGTCGCCGTGCGCAAGCCATGCGGTGTGACGTATTGAAATGAGATGGCCTTCCTTTGAACACCTTAACTCCCTCTCGCCCGACACCGTTAGACGGACACGTGAGAGCAATGCTGGCGAGACCTTGGCACAGGGACGTGTCCAGTCACACACGTCGGGGAAACAAAGGGGGATGGGGCGGGGAGGGGGCACGCGCTTGCTTACACATGCTGAAGGTCGTCACTCGTGCCTGCAGCTTTGTGAGCCACTGCACATAACGATGCATGCGCCACGGCGAGTAAGCTGTCAGACGGCGTATCACATGAGCAGTCCACTGCGGGACTTGCGTGGCAGCTGGGAGGGGGCATTGTGGTGCAACGAGCGGCTTGCCGCAGACGAGCAGCGGATACGTATTCGACAACACCGCACTGGCAGGGTCAGCCGCCCTGACTCCACGGCACGATAGTGAGGCTCCCCGTGGGTCGCTTGTCCACGGGTGGGCCCGCGCATGCATCAAGCAGGTGGCGTCGTGGTCGGTAATAGCTGATCGGCAAGCTCGTCGGCCAGGGTGTCGAGCTCGGCATCATCATCATCGCCGCCATCCTGACCGTCGACGTTATCGTCGACGTGTGTGCCAAACGAATGGTGACCGTCAACACTCATGCTCATTGGGCTGGTCGCCCGTAACTGCATGCCTGCCATCCTAACCAACAGTCCAGCGCCCAGGCCTGCGACGATGCGTATCGCAACTTCCTCTGGGCCGTCCATTGCTCTCTCCAGATCGGCACTGAGCGAAACGCGAGGTGGAATAACGC
>JACLAC010024903.1_pt1 | contig 11814 bp, 10 predicted proteins | sample 8027881 | NCBI WGS metagenome assembly JACLAC01 (sample SAMN15725517, study PRJNA655200) | protist metagenome | isolation source: fluorescence activated cell sorting (FACS) single amplified genomes of... | place: Spain: Blaines Bay Microbial Observatory, Mediterranean Sea | collected 2016-01-19 | reverse complement strand
TTTTTTAACTAGAAAAGATACATGTTAAATAACACAGAAATTTTAAAAGTTGCCGAAGTCGTCTCTCAAGAGAAGGGCATCGAAATGGATATTGTCATGGAGGCTCTTGAAGAGTCTTTTGAAATCATTGGTAAATCAAAATATGGAATGGAAAATAATATCAAAGCTTCCATCGACCGCTTGACGGGAAATATTTCCATGTCTCATATCAAAGACGTCGTTGAAACCATCGACCCAGTTTTACAATCAAATCAAATACTATTAGATCAAGCAAAAAAATATGATGCGAATACAGAAGTTGGAAAGCAAGTTACGATACCACTTCCTGCTGTCAACTTTGGTCGTGTCACTGCTAATATGGCTCGACAAGTTATTTATTCTAGAGTGCGTGAAGCAGAAAAGAAAAGACAGTTTAATGATTTCAAAGATCGCGTTGGAGAAGTGTTATCGGGCATCGTTAAAAGAATTGAATTTGGAAATATTATCGTTGACTTAGGAAAAGCTGAGGGTTTCTTGCGCAAAGACGAATTAATTCCAAGAGAAAATTTTAAAACAGGCGATCGTATTCGAGCTTATTTTTTTGATATTAAAGAAGAAGCCAAAGGCCACCAGATATTCTTATCTAGAACCCATCCTCAATTTATGGCAAAACTTTTTGTTCAAGAGGTTCCAGAAATTTATGAAGGACAAATTGAAATCTTGTCTGTTGCTCGTGATCCAGGAAGTCGTGGAAAGATTACTGTTCGCGCAAACGATAAATCAATTGATCCTGTCGGCGCCTGCGTGGGAATGAGAGGGTCTCGTGTTCAAGCCATCGTCAATGAGTTACAAGGTGAGAAGATTGATATTGTAAATTGGAATGAAGTTAAATCTATTTATGTGCAACATGCAATCGCCCCTGCTCAAGTAGCAAAAGTTAATGTATTTGATGATTCTAATCGTGTGGAAGTAGTGTTACCGGAAGATCAATTAAGTATTGCAATTGGTCGTCGTGGCCAAAATGTGAAATTAGCCTCTATTTTAACAGGTTTGGAGATTGATATTCTAACTGAAAAAGAAGATACGGAAAGACGTCAAGAAGAATTCAAAAGAATTACCACTCTTTTTGCGGAGAAGTTAGATCTTGAAGATATGATTGCTCAGCTATTAGCGGTGGAGGGATACACAAGCATTGAAAAAATTACTAATGCCTCAGTGACCGATATTGAGAAAATTGAAGGTTTTGATGGTGAATTAGCAGCAGAGATTTATGACCGTGCTTCACAATACACAGCTAATGAAAAAGCAGAATTGGAAAAATTTATTCAAGAGTCAAGTTTGGATGATTATATGAAAGCTATCGCTGAGTTTGATCATAAGATGCTCGCAACCTTGATTGAGAATAAAATTCTTACTAGACAAGATTTAGCAGATCTAGCAACTGATGAATTAGTAGGCAAAGAAGGTATCCTTCAAAAAAGAATTCAAAAATCTGTTGCTGAAAAAATAATTATGGATGCTAGGGAGATTTATCTTAATAGTTAAGAATTATATTTATGACCAAAGATAACAAGACTTCCACAACCCCACCAAAAGGTCCTGCAACAGGCACGCCAGGTGGAGCTGCGCCTCGTAAAAAACTTACACTTAACACAACTGCTTTTCAAAAAAAGCTATCTTCCATATCTGTAAATAATATTTTAGAAGATGAGCCCGATTATGAAAAGATGCCAAGTCTGGCAAAAACAAAAAGAAATCGAGAAAAACAAAATAAAAAATTCAAGCCCAACTTAACAAGTTCTCAAAAGATTGTTCGGGAAGTTGATATTCCGGTAAAGATTTCTGTTCAAGAATTAGCAAGTCGTATGTCAGAAAAAACTGGCGATGTAGTTAAAGCATTGATGAAGAGTGGCGTAATGGCAACAGCAAACCAATATATTGATGGTGATACAGCAGAACTAATTATTACAGAATTTGGCCATACCCCAAAAAGAGAAGAGGCAATCAGTTTAAAAGATGAAATTGCTAATCATCAAAAAACTTCAAGTTCAAATATTAAGGCTCGACCTCCAATTGTAACAGTGATGGGTCACGTCGATCATGGAAAAACCTCTCTTTTAGATGCATTAAGAAACACTAATGTTACCGCACGAGAGTCAGGTGGAATTACTCAACATATTGGTGCTTATCAAATTCAACATAATAAAAATCCTATTACTTTTTTAGATACCCCAGGACATGCGGCATTTTCTAATATTCGTTCTCGTGGAGCCAACTTAACTGATGTCGTTGTTCTAGTAGTTGCTGCTTATGATGTAACCGGTCCTAAAGATATTATTGTCAATGGAATTAATGGTTTTATTGGTGATGATTTAAAAGAAAATGTTATGAATTGTTTAAATATCGATCGACAAAAATGCCAAGAGTATACAAAAAAATTTAACTGGTATGAGTGCTCTAAGGTTTTTTATGATAATATTGTGGCTTGAACTTTTCATATACTCTACCTGACCCCAAAAATTGGATTATTAATCATAAAGACCAACTAGAAATTAATTGGAGTGAAAAAGCCATTGAACTTCACCTCAATAAAGAGACAAGTTTTAATATTTATCTCCTAGATCAATCTAAGGTTGTAGGAGCTTTGATTGGGCATTTTCTTTATCAAGATCAAAAGGTCAGTGAATTTGAAATTTTGCACATTGCAGTTTTGCCTGAATATAGAAACCAAGGGTTAGGAAGAATGATCTTAGAAGAGCTGGAAAAACAACTCAAAAGCACTGGGAAATCAGTCAAAATCTTCCTTGAGGCAAGTGCTATTAATAAATTTGCTATTAAACTTTATGAAAAATTAGGCTATAAAGCCTACAATGAACGAAAAAACTACTATGGGAGCAATCCTATAAACCCTTCTTATTTGCAAGACGCAATTTTATTTGCAAAAACTCTTAATGCCAGTAGCTAAAAATTTCTTTATCAAAACTTTTGGTTGTCAGATGAACGTTTATGACTCTGATAAAATGAAGGACATCTTTCTTGCTAATAATGTTCAGCCCACTGAAGACTCTTTTAATGCCGATTATGTTGTCTTGAATACTTGTCATATTCGAGAAAAGGCGACAGAAAAAACATTCTCTGATTTAGGCAGAATTCATAAAAAAGGCAAAAAAGAACAAAGAGTAATTGTAGCGGGCTGTGTTGCCCAAGCTGAGGGTGAGCTTATCCAACAAAGAGCCCCGTTCGTGGACTTAGTCATTGGACCTCAATCAATTCAATCCCTTGATAAGTTTTTAAAAAAAGAAGACATCTCTAAGGCAGCTATCACTGAATTTGATGCCATTGAAAAATTTGATACCCTTAATTTAATAAAAAGAAACCACAACAGCAAATCTGCTTTTGTTACTATTCAAGAAGGATGTGATAAGTTTTGTCATTTCTGTGTTGTTCCTTACACAAGGGGCGCAGAGTATTCTCGTAGCGTCTATGAATTAGTCGATGAGGTGAAGGCACTTGTGGACTTGGGTGTAGTAGAGTTCACTTTGTTAGGCCAAAATGTCAATGCTTACCACGGTGCGGACGCAACGGGTCAATCACACAGTTTAGCTTCTTTGATTAACACCATCTCTGAAATTGGAGGTGTAGAACGGATAACTTATTCAACGAGCCATCCTATTAATATGACGGATGATTTAATCAAACTCCACGGTACTAATCAAAAGCTTATGCCGTATCTGCATTTACCTGTTCAATCAGGATCTGATAATGTTTTAAAATTAATGAACCGCAAACACACCCGAGATTATTATTTTGGAATAATTGAAAAAGTAAGAAAAGCTAAGCCAGATATTGCCCTTTCTTCTGATTTTATTATTGGTTTTCCTGGTGAAACCGATCAAGATTTTGAGGATACGCTCGATTTAATTCGAAGAGTTAAATATATGAACTCGTACTCTTTTAAATATAGCCCTCGACCTGGAACCCCTGCTGCAAATAAAGAACTTATAAATTATGAGATTTTAGATGAGCGTTTAGAGCGTACTCAGGCATTATTAAATGAACAGCAACTGGAATATAATAAACAATTTATTCAAAGAACGGTTCAAGTATTAATTGACGGAGCAGGTAAACACGAGGGTCAAGTCAAAGGTAAATCAGAATTTAATCAAAGTGTAGCGCTGCAAGGAGAAAAACAAATCATCGGACAGATTATTCCTGTACAAATAAAAGAGGCACTGACCCATTCTTTATTAGGAGAGAGAGCTTAATGGCCACTTCCAGTATTCCGTTACATCAAAAAAAATTAGAGTTTGAAGATAATCAGTTTCTCTCTAGTTTATTTGGTTATCACGATAAGAACCTCAAAGTTTTAGAGGATAAGTTTAAAGTGAAATTATACAGTCGTGGTAATTTACTCTCGATTAAAGGTAATCGTGACCCTGTAGAAAAAGCCTACTTCATTATTCAAGGTCTTTATCAAAAATTAAAAAACAAAGATATTTCTCCAGAAGAAATTGAAAATAATATCGATTTAGCAAAGCCTTCTTATATTAAAGAGCAAATTGAACAAGATCAGAAATTTCAAATTACAACCAAACTCAAAACAATTTATCCCAAAACAAAAAACCAAGAAATTTTTCTAAAACAAATGAGAACAAAGGACATAGTTTTTGCTGTTGGACCTGCCGGAACAGGAAAAACTTATATGGCCGTTGCTTATGCAGTGAGTTTATTTGTTGAAGGAAAAATCAATCGCCTTATTCTCTCTCGACCAGCTGTGGAAGCTGGAGAGCGTTTAGGATTTTTACCTGGTGATATGAAAGAAAAAATCGATCCTTATTTAAGGCCACTTTATGACGCTTTATATGAAATGATGCCTGGAGAGGAAATTGACCGAAAAATGGTGAATAACTTAATTGAAATAGCCCCATTGGCTTTTATGAGAGGCCGAACTCTTAATAAGTCTTTCATTATCTTAGATGAAGCACAAAATACACTATCAACCCAAATGAAGATGTTCTTAACAAGACTAGGTCAAGACTCAAAAATGGTTATTACGGGCGATTTAAGTCAAAAAGATTTACCAGATAATTCCAAAAGCGGAATGCAGGATGCGATGGAAAAATTAGAAAAAGTGAAAGATATCGGCTTTGTTCATTTAAATAGTAGTGATGTGTGCCGTCACAGCTTAGTTGAAAAAATAATCAACGCTTACGACAAGTAATCTTGAAAATTAAAAATAAAAAATTTGAAATTGAATTCATTGGCGATACCCAACTTAAAAAATTTTTGCGAGACTCTAAAGATCGGCTTAAAAAACTATCAGAATACTTTCAAATTTTGCACCAAAATGAAGATCAGACAATGATTACAATAAAAATTGTTTCCAATGAGGAAATAAAAATTTTAAATAAAGAATTTAGAAAAAAAAATAAAGTGACAGATGTGCTTTCATTCCCAGATGATCACGCTGCTGGTGATATTGCGATTGCGGACAGTTATATTCTCAATAAGAATAGAACTATCAATTCTCAAAACTTTTTTATGCTAGTAGGCCACGGCCTTTTGCATCTTTTTGGTTATACTCATTACGATAAGCAAACCCGATCTAATATGAGATTTTTAGAGAATACATTTATGTTAATGTTAGGATTAAAAAAAGTTCATGAAGATTAAACGAAATATTGCTATCTCGCTGATCAAAGACCTTATTCAAGACGAAAAGTTCAAAAAAGAGTTGATTGATATGATTTCATCCACATCAGATAGTTCAGGGGTGGCCAGACATGAAGAAAAAAAAATTTTTAATAACTTATTAAAAGTTCATAAAAAAAATGTTGATGATGTAATGGTTCCAAAAGGGGAAATCATCTTTATTGATGAAAAAATCGATAAGCAAAATTTAATTAAAATCATTAATAAAGAAGCGCACTCTCGTATGCCGGTGGTAAAAGGTGAGCTAGAAAATTGTCTTGGCATGGTCCACATCAAGGATTTATTCAAGAAAATCAATAACAAAACATTTAATATTAAAAGTCTTTTACGCGAGGTATTATTTATCCCTTCAACGACACCCGTCTTTAATCTTCTTCAAAAAATGAAAAAACAGAATATCCATCTCGCCATTGTTATGGATGAATTCAATAGTGTTGCGGGGTTAGTGACCATAGAAGACCTCGTGGAAGAGATTGTTGGTGAAATAGAGGATGAACACGATAAAGAGGAAACGCCAATGTATCACTTGAAAAATAATAATCTTGTGATGGATGCCGCGATGTTGGTTGATGATTTCGAAAGAGAGTTTGATGTCTCCATTCCAGAGGAGTTAAAGGAAGATGTAGGCACTATTGGAGGAATTATTTTTAATTTGGCTGGTCGTGTCCCAAAGAAAAAAGAAAAATTTGCTATAAATAAAAAATTATCATTCACCATACATAAAGTTTCTTCTAGAAAAATTTTAGAAGTCATTGTTCATGGTGTTAAATCCCAATAGTTTGCTTTCATTTATTTCTCGACAATTTTTAATTATTGTCGTTAGTGCGCTTCTAATTCTTTTATCACTTCCACCATTTGGACTCTCTCTTTCATACTGGTTAGGAATAACACTTTTTTTTTATTTTTTATTAAGGGATCAAACTTTTAAGTTAAAACATACTTTTATTTTTTTTTATTTCATTCAATTCATTAGCTTAATTTGGATTATCCAATCTTTTGCATCAGGAGGTTGGGGATACTTAATTTTAGGGGTTGTTTTGATTTCATTCCTAGCAGGATTTATTGCATTTTTTCATTTAGGATCTATTCAATTCATTTATTATTTTTTTCGTGGAAAAAATTTATTACCCTTTTTATTACCTTTAAGTCTAAGTATCACAGATTTATTAAAAGAATTTATTATTGGAGGTTTTCCATGGAATCCCTCTGCCATCATTTATTATAAAAATCTCTTTGTCTTAAAATCTCTACCTATGCTAGGTGTCTATGGTTTAGGCTTAATTATCCACTTAGTAATCGGTTTAATTTTGTTGTGCCTTGTTAAAGGTAATCGTCTTAGTCTTTATGTAATAAGTATCCTTGTTACAATTTCATTTTTTTTGGGCTTTATAAAACAACAACCCCACGCCCAACAGGATGAGGGCACTTTAAATTTTTTAGTTATTCAGCCTAATATTTACGAGTCATTAGTTAATCATGATGTCTTAGAAAATCTTGATAAATATGAGCAATTAACCGTAAAAGCACTTCAAGAAAAACCTGAGGCAGATATTATTATTTGGCCAGAAGGGTCGCTTCCCACTGATTTGAATAATCGACCGGGATTATTGCAGCGACTGGGGAGCATAATTGGAGATAATCAAAAACTCATCTTAGGATCAAGCGCCATAGAAGAAGATGTCCTGCTTTATAATCGTCTTTATGTATTGAATGAGATGGGGGCGATCGAACAGTATTACGATAAGCAAAAGCTAGTTCTTTTTGGGGAGTACGTACCTTGGGTCAAACCTCTTGTAAGTCGTTTTTTAAATTTAGGAATGAATTATGTCCCTGGAAAAAATCAATCACTGATTAACTTACCAAATCAAGTAAAGGCAACGCCTATGATTTGTTTTGAGTCGATATTCGAATACCAATCAATTAATGAAAATATTTGCCAATCAGATTTGGTAATACAAATATCCAATGACTCCTGGTTTGGCAAATGGTACGGCCCTCAACAGCATTTAGCTAATTCTTTAATTCGCAGTGTTGAATTTCAAAAAACGCTGATACGATCAACACCATCAGGAGTTTCTGCTGTTATCCAGCCTAATGGGATCATTAGCCATCGTATTGATAATGATCAACGAGGTTACTTTTATTACTCTTATACTCCCGGTGATCAAATTACAAATTGCTCTTCGACATTATATTATGTGATTAGTTTGTTACTTTTAATTTTAATTTCTAGTTGGGTTTATGTTCGAGTCAAAAAATAAATATTTTGGTAGAAAAAAAGGCAAGTCTTTTGCTCGGCTAGAGCAGTTTCAGAAATATTTAGTTCCTCCATCAAAAGAATTTTTTAAAAAAATAAAAAAGCCAAGAGTTTTGGAGATAGGTATAGGTGATGGAGAAAAAATAAGTGCGGATGCAAAACTACATCAGGAAATAAATTATATTGGTTGTGATATTTTTGCTGATGGCGTTCTTCGAGCTATCCGCAACTCAAAAGAAAACTCTCTTCAGAACCTTTTTGTTTTTCACTTAAACATTCAAGACATACTCCCTTTTATTCCAGCTAAATATTTTGATGGCATTCGAGTTTTTTTCCCCGATCCTTGGCCTAAAACAAAACATAAAAGAAGAAGAACTTTTAATGGCGAGTTAGTTCAATCATTAAGCTTTAAATTAAAGAAAAATGGTTATATCCATTTTGCGACCGATCATGGTGATTATTTTTTAGATGCACTGGTTTTGTTGCAGGATCAAGGCTACCGAATGGATAATATCAGCCCCAATTCATGGAAATACAATGAATTCAATGCTTTAGATACCAAATTTGAGAAAAAAGCCTTAGACAAAAATCATAAATTATTCTATTTTAGCGTTCTTCTTTGGTATCAGGAGTTAAGAGACCTGATAGCATTTTCTTCATATCGTCAATTAGTTCATAAATGATAGAATAATAACGAATATCTACTTTATCTCGTTTTGCGATGGTACGAGCTTGAGGGATTGCACGAATATTAAAACCAATAACTACACCTTGAGCAGACCCGGCTAAGCTAACATCACTTTCATTAATTGCGCCGATAGCATTATGAATGACATTAATTTTTACCTCGTCGTTTCCTACTTTCTCTAAAGAGGCAACAATAGCTTCAAGTGAGCCCTGCACATCTGCTTTTACAATGATCGGTAATTTTTTTGCAGCTCCTTTGGAAACATTTGCCATCATTTCCTCAAGAGAAGATTTTTTAACAGATGCTGTATTTTCTAATTTTTTTTGTTCTTTGACTTTTTCGGTGATATCTTTTGCGGTTTCCTCATTAGGCATCACATACATGACATCTCCCGCTTGAGGAACAGAGTCAAATCCTAAAACTTCTACTGGCATTCCTGGAGGAGCATTTTTTACTCTAGCTCCTGCTTCATCTTGAAGAGCGCGCACACGACCAAAAGCAGAACCACAAGTAAAGTGATTTCCTTCTTTTAATGTACCATTTTTAATAATCACTGTAGCAACAGAACCTTTACCAGTTTCGATTTTTGATTCAACCACAATCGCTTCTGCTAATTTGTTATGCTCAACGTTCAAATCTAAGATTTCAATTTGAAGAAGAATATTATCTAAAAGCTTATCAAGATTAGTTTTTTTAACAGCAGAGATTTCTGTCTCTAATACATCCCCGCTATAACTTTCAACAACAACTTCATGACTTAATAAATCATTACGAACAATATTTGGATCCACATCAGGTAAATCCATTTTATTAATGGCAAGAACAATTGGAACGCCCGCTGCTTTGGCATGCGAAATAGCTTCAATCGTTTGAGGCTTGACACTATCATTAGCAGCAACTACTAGAACAACGACATCAGTTAAGTTGGCTCCACGAGAACGAATATTAGAAAATGCCGCATGTCCTGGGGTATCTAAAAAAGTAATAGGATTTTTATTATGTTGAATTTGATAAGCACCAATATGTTGAGTAATTCCACCTGACTCTCGTGCGGTAACATTAGTGTTTCTTAATGCATCTAAAAGAGAGGTTTTTCCATGATCGACGTGACCCATCACTGTTACAATTGGAGGTCGAGCCTTAATATTTGAACTTGAAGTTTTTTGATGATTAGCAATTTCATCTTTTAAACTGATTGCCTCTTCTCTTTTTGGGGTATGGCCAAATTCTGTAATAATTAGTTCTGCTGTATCACCATCAATATATTGGTTTGCTGTTGCCATTACGCCACTCTTCATCAATGCTTTAACTACATCGCCAGTTTTTTCTGACATACGACTTGCTAATTCTTGAACAGAAATCTTTACCGGAATATCAACTTCCCGAACAATCTTTTGAGAACTTGTTAAGTTGGGCTTGAATTTTTTATTTTGTTTTTCTCGATTTCTTTTTGTTTTTGCCAGACTTGGCATCTTTTCATAATCGGGCTCATCTTCTAAAATATTATTTACAGATATGGAAGATAGCTTTTTTTGAAAAGCAGTTGTGTTAAGTGTAAGTTTTTTACGAGGCGCAGCTCCACCTGGCGTGCCTGTTGCAGGACCTTTTGGTGGGGTTGTGGAAGTCTTGTTATCTTTGGTCATAAATATAATTCTTAACTATTAAGATAAATCTCCCTAGCATCCATAATTATTTTTTCAGCAACAGATTTTTGAATTCTTTTTTGAAGGATACCTTCTTTGCCTACTAATTCATCAGTTGCTAGATCTGCTAAATCTTGTCTAGTAAGAATTTTATTCTCAATCAAGGTTGCGAGCATCTTATGATCAAACTCAGCGATAGCTTTCATATAATCATCCAAACTTGACTCTTGAATAAATTTTTCCAATTCTGCTTTTTCATTAGCTGTGTATTGTGAAGCACGGTCATAAATCTCTGCTGCTAATTCACCATCAAAACCTTCAATTTTCTCAATATCGGTCACTGAGGCATTAGTAATTTTTTCAATGCTTGTGTATCCCTCCACCGCTAATAGCTGAGCAATCATATCTTCAAGATCTAACTTCTCCGCAAAAAGAGTGGTAATTCTTTTGAATTCTTCTTGACGTCTTTCCGTATCTTCTTTTTCAGTTAGAATATCAATCTCCAAACCTGTTAAAATAGAGGCTAATTTCACATTTTGGCCACGACGACCAATTGCAATACTTAATTGATCTTCCGGTAACACTACTTCCACACGATTAGAATCATCAAATACATTAACTTTTGCTACTTGAGCAGGGGCGATTGCATGTTGCACATAAATAGATTTAACTTCATTCCAATTTACAATATCAATCTTCTCACCTTGTAACTCATTGACGATGGCTTGAACACGAGACCCTCTCATTCCCACGCAGGCGCCGACAGGATCAATTGATTTATCGTTTGCGCGAACAGTAATCTTTCCACGACTTCCTGGATCACGAGCAACAGACAAGATTTCAATTTGTCCTTCATAAATTTCTGGAACCTCTTGAACAAAAAGTTTTGCCATAAATTGAGGATGGGTTCTAGATAAGAATATCTGGTGGCCTTTGGCTTCTTCTTTAATATCAAAAAAATAAGCTCGAATACGATCGCCTGTTTTAAAATTTTCTCTTGGAATTAATTCGTCTTTGCGCAAGAAACCCTCAGCTTTTCCTAAGTCAACGATAATATTTCCAAATTCAATTCTTTTAACGATGCCCGATAACACTTCTCCAACGCGATCTTTGAAATCATTAAACTGTCTTTTCTTTTCTGCTTCACGCACTCTAGAATAAATAACTTGTCGAGCCATATTAGCAGTGACACGACCAAAGTTGACAGCAGGAAGTGGTATCGTAACTTGCTTTCCAACTTCTGTATTCGCATCATATTTTTTTGCTTGATCTAATAGTATTTGATTTGATTGTAAAACTGGGTCGATGGTTTCAACGACGTCTTTGATATGAGACATGGAAATATTTCCCGTCAAGCGGTCGATGGAAGCTTTGATATTATTTTCCATTCCATATTTTGATTTACCAATGATTTCAAAAGACTCTTCAAGAGCCTCCATGACAATATCCATTTCGATGCCCTTCTCTTGAGAGACGACTTCGGCAACTTTTAAAATTTCTGTGTTATTTAACATGTATCTTTTCTAGTTAAAAAA
>JACLAC010026176.1_pt1 | contig 11815 bp, 5 predicted proteins | sample 8027881 | NCBI WGS metagenome assembly JACLAC01 (sample SAMN15725517, study PRJNA655200) | protist metagenome | isolation source: fluorescence activated cell sorting (FACS) single amplified genomes of... | place: Spain: Blaines Bay Microbial Observatory, Mediterranean Sea | collected 2016-01-19 | reverse complement strand
TCGGCGCGCAATTCGCGGCGCGCAATTCGCGGCGCGCGATTCGCGGCGCGCACTTCTAGGCGCGCATTTCAGCGCAATTTGGCGCGACCCTCTGACGATCAATCCGCACCCGCCGCAGATCAACGAGCGCGTCAACAACTTCCCCGGCATCAAGACGGTGGACAAGCTCAAGATGAAGGAGTGGCTGTTGAACAAGTTCGTCTTCCCGATCGTCCGCGACTGGGGCGTCGTCATCGGCGGCGCGCCGCTGAAGGGGCGGAAGGGCTGCGCCAAGGAGCCGTGGATGATCACGAAGGGGATCCACAGCGTCTCGTCGACGCTCGGCGAGTTCGGCTCGTTCTTGTCGGCGGGCGTCAAGACGGTGATGGGCACCTCCAGCCTGGAGGAGGTGCTGGCGTTGATGGACGACGAGATCGACTATGAGGAGAACATGCAGAGGGAAGAGCCGCCGCCGCCCGAGCCCGAGGCCGACGACGAGGAGGTGGTGGAGGTCGACCTCGAGGACGAGATCGAGCTGAGCGAGGAGATCGAGCCCGCCGACTTCGACTTCTCCGTCTTGCGCCACGTCTCGACGCCGATCGACCTCGCGATCTCCGACCGACCGATCTGGAAGAAGTCGCGCGCCGCGCAGGCCGCGCCGGAGGGCACCAAGATCGTGCGCCGCCTCAACTGGCGCGGCGAGAAGAAGGAGAAGAAGTCGCACGCCGAGAAGGCCGCCGCGGTGGCGAAGCGGGCGCATCGGAAGGCCAAGCCGAAGTCGGTCTACAAGGAAGGCTACACGCCGATACAGAAGACGCCGAGCTGCGGGTGGGGCCGCTGCTGGCTGCGCGGCGAACGCGACGCCAAGGGACGCGTGCTGCAGCCTGACGGCAAGCCCTCCGGGCTGTTTGGCGCGCGGCGGTCGGGCTGAGCCTCCGCTATCTAATTATTGAGTCTACGTGTGTGAGCAGATCGGGTCCCTCCGCCGGATCCTCCGCCGCCTCCGCCTCGACGAGCGTCCGACACAGCGGGCACGAGCGGCGGGTGCGGAGCCAGCGCTGGATGCACTCCGCGTGGAAGAGGTGGGCGCAAGGCAGCCGCACGCAGCGGTCCTCGGAGCCGGGCTCGATCGCGCTGACGCACACGCAGCACTCCACCGCCGCGCAGTGCGCGGGCAGCGTGCTCAACGGCAGCATCAAGATCGCCTCCTCCGGCAAGCCGCCGACGCCCGCCGGGCGCGCGTCCGGCGTGCCGTCGGCGTTTTCAAACGGGTCGTCAAAGCCGCTCGGCGAGCCGCTGCGCGAGTCGACCATCGCGCTGAGGTCGTTGAGCGCCGCCCGCAGCGTCGCCGCGTCGGCTTGCCGTGGGTCGTTGTCGAGCAGCAGGTGGACGTTGACGCTGAGCAGGTTGCTGACATCGGCGACGAGCGTGCGCATGAGGTGGTTTGAGCCGGCGCCGGGGCTGCGGTGGCGCTCCGGCAAGGGCTGCGGCGACACGCTCATGGCGACGAGAGCCAGCGAGCTTCAAACCGCTGCAGTCAAACGCTCTTCACAGCGCGACCCGCGTCGTTCGGCCGAACTTGCGCGAACTTCATGGTGTCCCTCGCCGAGGCGCACCGCCTCCACGAGCACGGCCGCGCCACCTTCGACGCCGCCGCGCTAGACTCTGCCGAGCGTCGGTTCCGATATTTGGCTCCACGCGCCGCGGAGCGGAGCGGCGAAGTCCACTTTGCGCTCGGCGGAACTCTTGCTGCGCTCGGCCGGCACGACGAGGCGGCGACGGCGTATTCGTTGGTCCGACGCCTCGAGCCGCGCAACGTCGCCGCGCTAGAGAATTTGGCGATCGCCGTTGAGGACGGCGGACGGATCGGCGAGGCAGCGGCGCTCCACGAGGCGGCGCTCCGCCTCGCGCCGGCGAGCCAGCGCCTGTCGTCGCTCGGCAAGCTCGAGCTGCAGCTGGGCCGCACCGCCGCCGGCGCCGCCCGCTTCCGCGAGGCGCTTCATTTAACGCCGAGCGACGCGCGCACCTACTACGATTTTGGCCGATCGACCGAGCTCTACGGCGGCGACGACGACGCGGTGGGACTGTTCGACGCGTCGCAGCGGCTCGCTGCGCGGCAGTGGCGCGCGGCGATGGGCTGCGCGCCGAGCGTCGACGCGCCCGAATCCGGCGTCGCGCGGTGGACTGGTGGTGCTGTGCGCCGCCGCGTGCTGGTCGGCCGCGGCGGCGCGGCGTACTCGGCGGCGCCGAAATCACCGCCGCCGCGGTGGCCGCACCTGCGATTCGTCGAGCGTGATACGTACTTGGTCGAGCTGCACGACGTCTGGCTGAGCGGCAACGAGGGCGTCGTGAGCGACGACGCGTGCGCGCTCTACCTGCCGTCGCACGGCTCGCAGCTCGCGCTCTTCGACGCTCTGCCGACGGAGCCGCCCGCCGCGCGCGCCGATGACGCGCGCATCCGCCGCGTCGGCTACGGGTCGGACGGTGCCGACAGCCGCGACGGCGACGACGTACTGCTGCTCTCGCTCGCCCAAATCTTCTCGGCGAACTTCTACTCGTTCTTCGCCGACGGCCTCGGCCGCCTCGTCGCCGCGCTCGACGCTCTGTCGGACGACGAACGCCGCCGGCTGCGCGTCGCCGTGCCCTCGGACCGCGGCAAGCTGCGCGGCTGGATGTGGCCACTCCTCGAGCGGCTGGGTGTGGGCCGCCACAACGCTTGGCCGCACGCGGTGCGCCCGCACTTTTCGGGCGCCGCCGAGATGGGCGCCGCCCGGATGCGCGTGCGGCGGCTCGTCGTCGTCGACTGGGCGCCGGCGGCCGACGCCGAGGGCGCACTGGCCGCCGACGCCGCGCGCAACGACACGGCGCACCTGCCGCCGCGGCACGCGCTCACGTTGCTGCGCGATCGCTTCGCATCGCCGGGCACCCACGCTGGCTGGGTGGCGGCGCGGCGGACGCTTGTCTACCTCGGGCGGGCGGCGGCGTCGCTCCGCGCCGTCGCCAACGAGGAGGCGCTGCTCGAGGCGCTCGCCGTCGCCGCCGCCGCCGGTGGCTGGACGCTCGAAGTTTTGGGTGATGCGCCGTCGCCGCCGCTCGCCGCCGCCGCCGCGCGGATGGCGGCGGCGGGCGTGGTGGTCGGCGTCCACGGCGCCGGCTGGGCCAACCTGCTGTTCGTGGGCGGCGGCGCGCAGGCGGTGGAGCTGGCGCTTCCCGAGCCGCACGCGATCTACGCGGCCCACCTGGCGGCGGCGCTGGGCATGGGGTACGAGTGCGTACCGCTCGATGGGCACGGCCTCCACTCGGCGCCGCGCGTGCCCGTGAGGGTGGGTGAGGTCGCCCGCGCGGTGCGGCGGGCGATGGCCGCGCACGAGGCGCTGTACGACTTAGAGGAGGAGGAGTCGCGTCCGACCCCGAGCGTGGAGCTCGTGGTGGCGCGGTACGACGAGGACGTCGCGTGGGTGGCCGCGTACGCGAATACGACGGTGTACAACAAGGGAGCGATGATGGATACGGCGGCGGCGGCGCGCGTGATCGCGCTGCCCAACCGCGGGCGCGAGGCGGGGACGTGGCTGCACCACATCGTCACCAACTACGACCGCTTGGCCGATCGGACGGTGTTTCTGCAGGGCGACCCCTTCGACCATCTATTGCCCGGCGTCGGGATCGATCGGTATCTGAACGGCACGGAGGACGTCTTCCTGCCGCTCACCGCCGTCGCGCGCGCCGACCTCGACGGGTTGGCGTTCCGCGACGGCTACGCGCCGTGGCCGCCCTTTTCGGGAGCGCTGCAGCCGATTAGAGGCGGCTGGGCGCGGCGGAATGAAATAAGGCTGCCGGCGCTGCTGCAGCCGTACGGGCTGTGGCGCGGCGAGGTCGGGTACAACCGCAGCGAGGTGGCGGTGGAGCGGGGCGACGAGCCGGGGCTGCCGCTGCTGCGCACGCGACTGCACTGGATCGACGAGCGGGCGGAGGGCGGCGACGGCGCGGCGGGGCTGAGGGAGTGGTGGCGGCGGTGGTTTGGCGAGGAGGTACCGGAGCTGCTCTTCCACAACCAGGGCGCGCAGTTTGCGCTGTCGCGCGCGGCGGTGCGGCGGCGGGAGCGCGGGTGGTACGCGGCGCTCCTCGAGGAGGTGGGGCGGAGTAAGGATCCGGTGGAGTCGTACTACCTGGAGCTGGCGTGGGGGCGTGTCTTCGTAGCTTAGTTAGTGAAAATCAATACGTTCTAGCTTCTACGACAGGCTCAAGAAGCTCGTGCGCAGCTGCACCGCGTCGAGGTCGTGGCGGCACTTCGGGCATTGATAGACGCCTTGCTGTCCCCAGGCGTTCACGTTCAGAAGGTCGGGGAGACAGCTCCTGCACACCCAGTGCTTGACCTTTCCGCCGTGCAGCTCGCACCGGTCCGCCTTGGCCGTCTCGTCGTAGCAGATCATGCAGTCGGCATCGCCGTGCTCGCTCGCGTTGCGCCTCGCGAGCTCCTCCTCCACGCGCTTCTTCTCCGCCGCCGCCGCCTCTTCGTGGAGTTTGGCGAACGCGGCGGCCTCTTCCTGAGCGGCCGCGAGACCCGCACGCTCCTCTGCCGTCATGAGAACGCCGGCGTCCTGGCACACCTTGCAACGGCGCTTGCCCTTGCGCCACTGGTTGTCGGAGAAGGCAGCCTTCGGCTTCGATTCGCCGCACGCGTTACAGAAGCGCAGCGGCACAGGCACGCGCGCCTTCACCTCAGCGAGGAGAGCCAGAACCTTGCCGGCGTTGGCGTCGCTCTCGTCCCACCCGGCCGTGGACACCACGCGCTCGATCTGGGTGGCCGCGCGAGCAGCCGTCTCCGGCCGCGTGCCCATCGTCTCGGCAAGCTCGACCGCCGCACGGACGAGGAGCTCCATCGACTGCTCCTCTCGCGGCAGCGTTCGGAGCACGTCGATCGCCGAGAGGAGCTGCGCTTCCGCCTGCACCGCGTCTCGGTCGTTGCGCGAGGCCGCAATCGTGCGCAAGTGCTCGGCACGAGTGATCTGCCTCCGCGCAATGGAACGCGTGCGGGTTCCGCTGCTCTCCTCGACCCAGGGTGCAGTGACAGCGTCGGTACCTTCCGCACTACGCGAAAAGGCCATCCGAGCGATGCGATCACGAGCTTCCTGCTTCGTCGTCGCCCCCGCCGTCGCCTTTTGCGTCTCGTGCACGAACGTCTTGACGTCTTCCGGGTGCGTCCGCATAAGACGCTTGAGGTTCTCCGCCGCAGCTGCGTCATACTGCTCGACAGTGCGGATGCTTGGGTCCTCCGTAAGCAGAACCATATGGCAAGTCGGCACGCGATCGATCCCGAGCGGTCGAAGGGTCCTCAGATTCGCGAGCGCCTTGCACTCGCTCTTGTGCGCGGGCCAGTGCTGCTTCTGGCACGCGGCGGCGCAGTAGTGCTCCGCGCGGCACGTACCGCACGTGCTCCGTCCGGGCTGGCCGCATCTCGCACACCTGTCCTGCCCCTTGCACACGATCTCGATCAGCACGATGCAAAAGGTGGCGAGGCAATACTGCCGTATCGCCGCGTCCTTGAGCAACTGCAGCCGAGCCGAGCACGCGCCACTGAGGCGGCCGTATTCAAAACGCTCAGCGCGCGGATCGACACTGTCGGAGATGCACGGAGAATTGAAGCGCATCGAGTCTCCGACGAGCATGACTCTGCGGTGGTCGTGCATGCGGTCGACCACCGTATACTTGATCTGTGGCGACAAACGCGGCGCCTCTCGATCAAGCACGCGAAGCACAGCAGCTTCATCCTCGACGAGCAGCTGCAACGTCAGCTCGGGCATGTGGGAAGCCACGAGGCCCGGCCACACCAATCCACCCTGATGTTTGCCCTCGTCCCCATCATCTGGAAAGGCTGCCATACCGGCCTGCTCCGCAGCGAGTGCCGCGCGCACCAACACCGAAGTCACCTTCTTGCTGCCGCGGGCGAATAGCTGTGGCCATTTCGCGCAGAAGTCGGAAAGCTTGCCGTCGAAGCCCACATTAGACCAAACGCGGCAAAGTTGACGTGATTGCTGGACTGCCCGACCACACTCCTTCTCGATCAGGCCCAGCACGGCGATGCGCGTGTTCAGCCACACGTTTGGGGGCACGACAGCGTCCGGCGGTGGAGTGCGGTCTTCGGCTGCGACGTCCACGAGCTTGAAGCTATCGTACTCGGCCTGCGTCGGCGGGCGGTCAGGCATCTGCTGTCGAAACGCTGCCTCCTGCTCGTCCACAGGTCTCCTGTCCCTATCGCGCGCTCGCCCGTGCGCCATGAGCCGCGCATTGCGGCGCGTCTCCGTCTCTCCGGCCACAGCGTCCATGAGATTGAGAGTCGGGGTATGCTTACGGGCAGCCATCACGGCCGCGCGCTCCTCCTCAGGCGTCTGCGGCGCGCCGATCATCTTCAAATCGTCGCGGCGGCGATTCGGGTTGTCCGGGTTCCCATCGAGGCCCAGCTCCATTTGAACCTCTTTGGCGATGGCTTCGAAGACGCCAAAACTGTTCGAGGCCTGGAGCTGCGTGCCAATTTCCGTCAAGAACTGCATGATGGTCTCACTCGTGTGCGGCGGCTGCAAGACGTACTTCGGCCCGAGTCTGCGGTACAGATCTGGATCTATAGCGTTGCTCGCTGATCCAATCGTGGTATAGGCCCAGCCTCGAGTGCCGTCGTGCTGCTGCGCCGCATATGCCAGTCGCATCGCACGGGCATACTGCGAGCGCAGATACGCCAAGCTCGACTCATCGGCCAGCGTGTTCGCCGGCTGCCACAGATCATCGTTGCCAGGATTCAGGTCTGGAGGGCGGAGTTGCATCGGCGGCGCGGCCGCAGGGTCAGGCGGCGTCCGGCGGCGCGGCGGCGCGACTTGCGCTGCGATCTCGGTGGCGATCTCGCGCGGTCCTCTCTCGCAACTTCGATGTCGGACTCCGACGAGCCTCCTCCGCTCGCGAGCGGAAGTTCAACAGAAGTCGGCAGCGACGACGGCCGTCCGGAATGGCGCCAGCAGGACGGAGGCGACGTGTCCGCCAGCGATGACGACTCCTCGATGACTCCGCCACTCGAGGTGGCGCCCATGCCGCGGTCCCGATCGGACGCCTGCGTGTTCCTGTGGCGAAAAACGTGCCCGGACTACGAGTGGCAGGTCGACGGAGGGAACGTCTTTGAGTCGTTGGTCGGCCTCTCGGTGGATGAGTATGTCGCGTCGACGATGCCAGGTCGATATTTTCTCAGCGACGCGTCGCTCAAGGTGCTGCAGGGCGGAAGCGCAGTCGGCAACGCGCTGACGATGACGGAGGTGCTGATTGGCATCCGAGATGTCATATTGAAGAAAGAGAGAAGATTACTCCCCGGCGTCGATCGGAATGTCCACGTCTGGTTCGACGGGCAAGAGCTTCCAGGAGGGCTCTGCTACGAGCCACGGCCTGGAGCTCACGAGTTCAAGCCGGGAGGCGTGTACACGGTCACGCTGGACTCGCGGGCCGTGGCGACGGCCGACTATGACGCGCAACAAGCGCGCAATAGGGAGAACATGCTGGCGTTCACCCGCAATAGGGAGAAGATGCTGGCGAGGGAGAATGAGGCGAGGGAAGCTGCAGCGGCGGCGCAGGCGGTTGCGAAGCAGGCGGCTGCGAAGCGCAAAGCGATCGTCGTGGCGCGCTACGGCGCCATCTGCCGCGCGCTGCTCCGTCACGCCAACCACCGGGCGGCGATGCGCCTGAAGGCACGCGAGCATCGCGAGGAGGCTGCGCGGCAGCAGGCGAGGATGCGCTACGAGCCGCAGACGGCCGTCGGCTTCTACACGCCGGCGGAGCAGCGCACACCCGAGGAGCTCAAGCGCATCCACGACGAGCGCGAGGAGCACGCTCGCCTCACCGCCGCCGTCGCCGCGGCGAAAAAGGCCGAAGCGGTCGCCAACGAGCGGATGCGCCGCGCGGAGACGGAGGAGCGCAAGCAGGCGGCCGCCGAGCTGCGGCGCCTTCCGGCGCAGCACGGGCCCGCGCCGGGCATCGCCGGCTCGCAGCGCCGGCGGACGGCGGAGGAAGAGCGCGCGCACGCCGAGTTTACGAGCCCGGAGGCGCGGCAGGCGCGGCGCGAGTACGGCGAGGCGCAGAAGGAGCTCAAGCAGCTGGAGAAGCAGCTTCGGATCCAGCAGGAGAAGATCGATCGTCGGAAGGAGGAGGACAAGAAGTACTGGTCGCGCTACGCCGAGGTGACGCAGCGGATGCCGGGCTCGCTCTCGCTCGCCGACGGCGCGGCGCGAGGCCTCACCGAAGCCAACGTGCGCGCCCTCGCCAGCGGCGCGGGTCCGTCGTCAAGCCGCGACGACGACGACGCGTCGAACTGGAACGCCTCGGTCACGCCGTCGAGCGTGCCGACGAGCGCGTGGCCGATGGAGATGTCGGGCCACGCCACGAAGCAGCAGGGGAAGCGCGCGATCACCAACCGCGAGATCCAGGAGGCGCTCAAGCACGGCGACAAGCACGAGCAGGCGAACGGGCGCATCAGGCACCGCCACCCGATGTACTCGTCGGGCTACCGTCTGGTGGTGATCACTGAGGCGGACGGCACCTTCGTCGTCACCGAGTTCGATCGAGATAACGATCTTTAGTTAGTCATTTAGAGCCTACTGATAAGGACTCACCACGCCGGCGGGCTCACGGTCTTGTCGGTGAAGATGCGCAAGTTGACGCCCGCGCGCTTCGCCATGTAGTACGCCTTCCCGCCGACGCCCGGACGCCGCAAGCCGCCCTCACGCATGAGCTGAAGCAGCCGGTCGATACCAGGCGTCGCCGCCGGGAGCATGGCATCGAAGCTCCTCGTCTCGTCATAGACCATGCAGTTGTCATCGGGCCCACCGCGGGCGCCGCCGAAAAGGATGTGCTCTCGCGCCTGCACCTTGACGACGAACTCGGCACCGCCGTGGATATCGCGCGGCGGGCCATCCGAGGCCGACCTCGCTGGGCCCGACACGCCGAGGTGGCTGAAGCTCTTGAGGATGTGTCCCTCTGGCATGCCAGGCGGACGGTACGTCAGGTCGAACACCACCGACGAACGGCCGCTGCCGGCACCCTCCTCGCGGAGCTCCTCCGCTGTCTTCTTGCAGACGAACTTGTGGGTGCTCTTCCAGTGCTCGACCTGGCACTCCCTGCCGCAGTAAGCGGCTCCGCCGCACTTCCCACACTCCTTGAACTTGCCGCTCTCCGAGGTCTTGCCGCAGTTCGAGCAGACGGCGTTCTTGTGCACCTTCAGGTCCTCCTCGCCCGGCGGATACAGAACACTCAGGCGGAAGCAGCCGTCCTGCTGCTTGTGAAAGTCCGAGCGCGCGTAGAAGGCGCTCGCGAAGTCGTCGTCCATCCACGCCTCGTTTCCGGCGAGCGTGCGCTGCGCCTGCTCGACCTCATGAGGTCCCGCCGCTAGGATGATCGAGACGCAAGGGGACGGAGCAATCGGGCCGCCCGGCGCTTCGCGGAGCGCCTTCAGCGCGCGCTGCCCGTCGACGTCCGTCTCTGTCGGACGAATGGCCTGCTCGAACGCGCGGCGATTGGCGGCAACCATGTAGCGCACGAGCAGCAGCGGCTCCGCAGCGGCGTAACGATCGTCGTCGGCTTGGCCGTGGGAGCCGCCGAAGAATTGCTTGCAGGACACGCGTGGGAGGAACTCCGGGCAGTCGAGCGGGCCGCCGAGCACGTCGATCGCGATGCACTTCGACTGAGGTGCATCCTTCACCGCGAGGAGAAACCGCCAGTAGCGAGTGCCCATCTCAGTGCCCGTCGGAATCCCTGCGTACGTGCCCGCGATGTGGAACACCGACCAGAGGAACTGTAGCTTCGGGTTGATCTTCGACTCATCGGCGAAATCGGCCTGAAGCGTCATCTTCACTCCAATCGGAATTGCGTCTCCGAAGCACGTCTGCAGAGCCGACCTGTCCTTGCCCTCGCGAGCCCACGCCTCGCGAGGGCCGAGCCCTCGCCACGGCGGGAGCGCGTCGGGGTTGATTCGGTGCGCTCCCGGCGCCGCCGGCTTCAGCTTCTCCGGCTTCACCTGCAGCGTCCGCGCGACCGTCGAGTCGGCGGGCCGCACCGCCACCACATACCGGCCGGACGGCTCGCCGACCCAGCTCAGCACGCGAGCATACCGGCCGTTCAGCTCCGGGCGAGACGTCAGTCCGTCGAGAACCTTGAGCTTGCCCGCGTCCTCGCGACGCTTGATGTCGAGTGCGTCTTTGGCGCGCTTGGCTTCTGCCAAAATCGCACGTGCTTCTGCGGCGCCTTCGGCTTTCGGCCGGGCGGCGGGCGCGGCGGCGGGCGCGGCGGCGGGCGCGGCGGCGAGCGCGGCGGCGGGCGGGGCGGCGAGCAGCCCGCCGCGCCACGGCTTGAAGCCGAGGCACTGTTCCGCGTCGACGCCACTGTTGAACCTCGGTGCTAGCAGGTCCATGTAGGTGAACGTAATGCCGAGCTCGTTGTTCTCCACCACCATCTCGCACGCGCGCTTGTGGTTCGGAAAGCCTTTCACCAAGCACTCGCGGCTGCAGAACATCTCGCCGCAGATGCACTCGCTCATGCACGGCTTCGCGCACACGTCGCACTCGCCCTCGGGAAGCGGGTATGGAACGGTCGTCGTGGTGCGCAGCCTGCCACCATTCATCGCGCTGACGACGCGCTCCCTGAACTCGACCGCGGTGCAGTCGCCTGACGCGAGGCCGCCGCCTACCACGTGGTAGGTGACCTCCCACCCGCTCGGCGTCAACTGCTCGCGCACCCAGCGCTCAACTGCGCGGACTTCATCCTGCGGCTCAGCCGCAATCGCGGCGTCGAAGCAGCGCCACGCGATATCCATGCACCGCTGATTGATGTACGGGTCGATCAGAAACCCCGGATATTGCCTGCCGCCGAAGATCTGGGCACGCAGCGCCGCGTCGTGAATCCACCTCGGCCCGTGCGGGTACATCGGAGGGCAACCATCTGCGGTGACGCTGCAGTACTCGCAGAACTCGCTCGGAGGCTTTCCCGACGCCGTGACCAGCGAAAATTGCTTTGAGCTCGGCGGCGCGCTGGAACGCCCAGCACGCGCCTTCCCTTTCGGCATCGTACGCGCGCCAGCGCAGCCGGAGCGTGGTGCGCGGCGCGGCGGCCCGAGTTCGCGCCGATCGGCGGCGTGGCGGACGCGATCTCGAGGGTCGCACAGACGCGAGCTGCGCCACGGGTCGTCGACCGCGCACCGGCGTCGCTGCGGAGCCAGCAATTCGCTGAGGTCGTCTCCGGCGTCGCGCCACCCTCACCATGTGGGGCAAAAACTCCGCCAACGTCACCGACGCCGCCGCCGTCTCGGTGCACGGCACCAACCCGCAGAACCTGATCGAGAAGATCCTGCGCTCGAAGATCTACAACCACGCGTACTGGAAGGAGCACTGCTTCGGCCTGACGGCGGAGTCGCTCGTCGACAAGGCGATGGAGATCGAGGAGGTGGCCGGCACCTACGGCGGCATCCGCGAGCCCGCGCCCTTCATCCAGCTCATCCTGAAGATGCTGCAGATGCAGCCGGAGAAGGAGATTGTCGTCGAGTTTATCAAGAACGAGGACTACAAGTACGTGCGCGCGCTCGGCGCTTTCTACCTCCGGCTCACCGGGCGGCCCGCCGAGGTGTACCAGTACCTCGAGCCGCTCTACAACGACTACCGCAAGGTGCGCCGCCGCCTCGCCGACGGCGGCTGGGCGATCGTCCGGATGGACGAGTTCGTGGAGGAGTGCCTCCGCGAGGACTACCTGTGCGACATCGCGCTGCCCCACCTGCCGAAGCGCGAGAAGCTCGAGCAGCAGGGGCTGCTCGCCGGCCCGC
>JACLAC010019969.1_pt1 | contig 11817 bp, 9 predicted proteins | sample 8027881 | NCBI WGS metagenome assembly JACLAC01 (sample SAMN15725517, study PRJNA655200) | protist metagenome | isolation source: fluorescence activated cell sorting (FACS) single amplified genomes of... | place: Spain: Blaines Bay Microbial Observatory, Mediterranean Sea | collected 2016-01-19 | reverse complement strand
GTGCCGCGGAGGCGGCGCCGAAACAGATTGTCTGTCCGAAAGCTAAATTTAAAATCAGTGGGAACGGGATCACCATGTCATTCCCGAAGTCGTCAAAGTGGAAACGGGTGTGGGCCGGAGGCGACGCAACCCCGAGTTTCGATTACGCGGAGATAGATAAGAAATCACGTCTTGGTTGTTACTACAAAGATGGGCCACTTAAATTTTGGGTGGAACGGAAACGCTGTGCCCAAGGGCCGGGGTTCATCGCGAAGCGCGGGCAAGGAATTAAGTGCAGGAAACCTCGAACGCAATGCAAAGCCATCTGCAACTAAGCTGAAGGCCCATAGCCGCCGAGCCGAAGGCCTACGCGAGCGCGACCCGCCTCGCTGTAGGCAACCCAAGAAGATGAAGAAGTAGAGAACGCATGACGTGAGTCTAATGTTCCGCGGCGCCCGAATTGCTTCCGCGTCCTAGGTCTATTTTTTTTTTGGAGACTCGCTATCGACTGAGCGTTCAGAGGAGGAAAGAAAATGAAACGACTACCGGCTTATCTGTTAGCGGCGATGATGTTGCCAATGTTGGGGGTTTGGAGTGCCGCGGAGGCGGCGAAACCACGGGATACGACGTGCCACGGCGCAGCGCAACTAGGAGATTTCCCGGTCGGGACCTGCCGGGTGGGGCGCTGCCCTTCTCCCGGTGGGGCACCAGGTTTTAGGGGGAGAACGTTGGAGCTGATCGGCACAAAAACAAAGTTCGAGAGAGCCCTAATCCGGAACAACAAATACTTCGTTTGCCAATATCGCATTATAACCGATGGCGGGAAGGGCGCGCGGGCCGAAATTACTGCGGGCTCGGGTAGCAAAAACTACAAATGCACGCCCGGCTCGGGCTTTTCCGTGTCATCTAGCGGGGCGATTTGCAAGAAGAAGCGTCCTAAACAATGCCACGCCATTTGCATGCGCTGAGCCGACCCGACGCAGCCTCAGGCAGTAGTGAAGCGGCGATTGCCTTACTGACTGCAATGCCGAATGTAAGCGACATCGTATTCCCTGGAACGCGGGGGCAACCCTTATCCGACGTGTCGTTAACAAACGTCATACGACGAATGCCAGCGACCGATGGGGCGCAAAGGATTGACGTCCACGGCGACCGCATCACCGTGCATGGATTTTGCAGCACCTTCCGCCTGTGCACGGCAAAGGCGACAACCCCGAATCGTTGTAGACAAGCTCGCCGCCAGCATTCGCTGGGATTCGGGCCGTTCGAGCGAGGGCCCCATTGGATTGGAGGTGACACGTTAATCGACGGATAAAGAAGATAGACAAAGTCGATGTGCGACTGTGGCGAACTGTATATGGCCGTCACTGGCTGTTGGTTGGCCTTCTCTTCGCTTTCGTTGGAACTTATTTCGCGTTGGGCGGCTTCGGCCAGATCTCGCTTGGGCTTGTGATGGCCGCGCCGGGCTGGGTGGTCGGTTGCGTGGGCCTCATGTTCGCCACAGTTGGTTTGTTATTCGCCGGCGCTGCGGCTCGCAGCATGGTCATACGTGCGCGCGGAGACGCCCGGCGGAAGCGATTTCCCGCTCAGCCATGGATGCACGACTATCCCTGGTGTGCCAGTGGCATCTCGGACCAGCCAGGACGACGCGTTCTGACCGGACTGCTGAGGGCCCTTTTCCTTCCGTTCTTTTTAGTGCCTTTCAACTGGTGGGCATTCAGTGAGGGCATCGGGACTCACCCCATTCAGTGGATGGTGGGTCTGTTCGATCTAGTCGCGATCTGGGCGATTGCGAGTTTCGCCTACCAGGCGCTCCGGGCATTGACGTTCGGACGAACACAGTTGGCCTTTTTTCGCTTTCCTTTCGCGCCCGGTGACGAGCTAGACGTGGCTCTTTCTCCGGTGAGAAGCACTCGAATGACTCTGACGCTGCGCTTCGTGATGGAAGGGATGGTCAAGGGCAGCCGCATGCGTGAAGGGCATTTATCGGGGAGCCATGGCGTTGGGTATCAGGCGGTTGCAATCTGGCAGGAAGTTCGTCAGGTAAGCGTTTCTCCCCAAGACAGTTGGGTTCCGATTCGATGGCAACTTCCCGACAACTCCGAATACGTCAATCAGCTCGAAGCTGACCCCGCGGTCCGATATTGGGAGCTCTTGGTCGAGGCGAATGAGCCGGGGGTAAATTTCAGAACGACGTTTCCTCTGCCTGTCTATCCCGACAGTCAGTTGGACACGAGTGCCCGGGTCAGCAGTCCGTTAGCCCCGCTTGCCCACGCAAGCCGACATGGCTTTGCGATCGGGGTATTCGCATTGGTCTTAGCTATCTTGGTGGGGGCCGGAAGCATGTTGCCTCCAGTCCACGTTTTCTTTACCCGCACCCTGGCCGACCTGGTCACATCAACGCCCCAAATCTGGAACTATCGGCAATCCATACAGATATTGAACCTGCCGGTATGGAGCGGTAGCGGCATCGAAGCGTCCGGTGACATCGTCTGGGCAATAACCGACGCCGGGTTGCGGAGTTTCCCTACCGGAATGCCTAACAGCGGAGATTTATCCCCCGTTCCGTTTCCCGCAATTTCACTGCATACGGGCTCCGGACAACCATGGATCGGAGGTAAGCGTGGGCAAATCTTCGACCTGGGCACGCGCACGACCTATGTGCTAGCTCCGCCACTGCAGCTCGTCAAGAATGGTCGGCGCGCAAGCGAACCAGAGGACGTAAAGAGGATCGTTTCGTTTCGGGGTGACACCTTTGCTCAAGCATGGGCGCTGTACCGCTTCAGTCCGACGGAGCGAACATTCAAAGAGGTGAGCGAACCGGCGGCAAGGTTCCACGTTTTTTCCATCGTTGCAGATGGGGATGAGGCCCTGTATGCCGCTACGTGGAATGAAATCTGGCGCTACGATGGGAAATGGCGGCGCTGGTTCTCTGGAGACTCGGACCTGCGTGTTCCGCACGCGTTAGCAATTGGAAGGGACGGGGGATTGTATGTCGGAGACGACGCGCGCGTACTGGAAATCGATGCAACAGGGCAAGCACAACGTCAATGGGAGGTCGAATCGGCGGTGAGAGCCCTGGCAATTCGTCAAGACAGGCTGTACGTCGGGACCCTGCGATCCGGGCTCTGGACAAGACCGTTGCGGAACGACGAGCCGTGGACACGAATTGGCCCATTACACGGTCTGCCCAAAGGCCAGATACGCGGTATGACTTTCGACACGAAAGGCAACCTTTGGTTGGCGCTCGAGATCACCCACGAGGCCGGCGGTATCGCATTTCTCCCCGCAACCTTGTTTACCGACTGAGTCAGCACCTTCCCTCCGACAGCCGTTAGCGGGCATTGGGTGCGAAGACGCCGTGATAGCGGATGAGATGTGCCCGGGGGCACGGTACCAGGACAGCCGGGTCCTGCTCACGTTGAGCGATACGCTCTAGCGCGTAGCAAGCCCCTTGCCGTTTTCAAGGCGTAGCCGAGCGCGGAGACGGAATAAAACTCAATACGCTCAGTACGAGCATCGTCCGCTGCATGGTAGCTGGAAGGCCCGCGCGCAGCATGCCACGGGATCGGCACACCAAGGCCGGCCTGCGAAGGTGATCAATGAAAGTGCTCACACGCACCCCCGCAGCCAACAGATCCCGGAGATTGACCAGGATCGAGGGCAAGGTGACGCTGGCGATCTCCTCCTCGTGCTCCGGCAACACCTTGAGGTGTGTCGGCAACGCGCCTTCTACCGCGCAAAAGGCGGCGATGATCTCGAGTGCGGTAGACGACGGCGCTTTCCCGTCGGGTCCACCACGCCTCCAAATCCGCTCATCACGGACCTCCGGCCTGAAAAGCGGCGAGTGCCAGCGCTCGCTCGGGGTCGGGAGGTTACACATCGTAGTGGCCGTCTATCGGGAGGCTGGGCGGACTCTCGGCACCGAGCCATTCGCCATAGCGTGCAAGGTGGCCGCCTGCCTGTAGAGGCTAGATGCGGACGAAGTCTATCGGGTCAAGCCAGCCCTCCGGCAGGAACCGTGCCGCTTCGATTGCTTCGGCATAGGAGAGAACACTGGCAACCGATGCCAGCCGGACCCGCTCGAGGGTACGCTCGATGATCTCTCTGCGAGTCGCCGAGGACGGAGTCGCTCATGACCGCCCGCCATCGACAGATAGGATCTGGCCGCTAATCCAACCGGCGGCGTCGCTGGCGAAGAACAGTACGGCGGCTGCGATGTCCTCGGCCGTGCCAAGGCGCCCGGCGTGGATGTTGGCAACCAGTCGCTCCTGTCCTTGCGCGCCGTAGCTTTCCCACTGCTTGGTCGTGCTCGGGTTAGAGAGCACGAAACCGGGGGCGACCGCGTTGGTGGTCACGCCCGATGACGCGAACTCCCACGATAGCTGCTTGGTGAGTCCGACCAGCGCGTGCTTGGCCGCGGTATAGGCCTGGATGCCGGTCAGGCTCGGACGTAAGCCGGCGCCTGACGCGACGAAAATCATTCGCCCCGCGCCACGCCCCGCCATTGCCGGCCCGATGGCCTGGGCGAGCCAAAAAGCGGAGTCGATGTTGGCCGCGAAGATGGCCCGCCAGTCGTCCTCGCTCACCGCCGCGATCGGTCGGCCAACCTGGCCACGCACCCCGCCTGCGGCGCTCGCTAGAATGGCGATCGGCCCCTGCTCGGCCTCTATCGCCTCGACGACGGCATGGACTGCGGCGCGCTCGCCCAGATCGACCACTCGGTGCTCAGCCTCGAGCGCGTCAGCACTCTCGGCGACGCCGTCAGCGTCAACATCGAGCAGGCACAAGCGGGCGCCGTTTTCACGAAATCCGCGGGCAATGGCCCGACCAATCCCCTGCGCGGCGCCGGTGACCACAACCAGCTTGTCGTCGAACCTCACTGGCATAGCGCCAAGAGCTCACCAAAGGTTTCCATCGATTGCGCACGCCGCCCGTCTTCGATGTCGTGGATCAGCTCGACCAGCTTGTCGATCGCCGGCGTCGCCACGCCCTTCTCGGTCGCGAGTTCGGAGATGATTGCGATCTGTATGTCGATCTCGGTCTTGCGCTTGCGCACCGCCAAATCGCGCCAGATGCCGCTGTGCGTCTTGGCAGAATGGCGGTTGAACTCGGCCAGCAGTGCGACGCTGCGCCGCGCCTCGGCGTCGCTGGCCTGGCGTCGGAACGAGGCCGGGTCGTAGCCGTTGAACCCGATCGCCTCAACCCCATTAGCCTCGGTCGCCGCCATGACCTCTGCACCGAGCTTGCGCCAAACCGGAAAACGGCCGGGATCGTCGAAATTCTCCGTCATCGAATCCGTGTTGAGCGCGGTGGCGAACAGCATCGCACCATAGGCGAGCTTACCCCACAGATATCCCCAGATGTTTTCGGTCAGCACCGCATCGGGCTCGAACAGCGCCAGCGTTTCAAACATCTCGCGGGTGCGCGTTCGCGTCACACCGTCAAGCTCGCCGACCACCACCGCGCCGCGGCTGCCGAACATGACTTCCCCCGGAGCATGCCAGTCAGCGGAGAAGTTGACGAAGCATCCCATGGTCCGCTCCGCGCCGATCTGGCGTGCGATCGCGGTCTCGTTCAACCCGTTCTGGGCCGAGAGCACGAAGCCGTCCGCGGCGAGATGCGGCGCCAGGGCAGCGGTCGCCTGCGCTGTGTGCTGTGCCTTAACCGCCAATACGATGCGGCTGTACGTGCCCTCCAACTCGTCGGGGGTGACCGCGGGAATGACGACCGAGAACGTCTCAACCGGTCCGGTGATCTGCAACCCGCCGCTCCGGCATACCTCGACATGCTCGGGTACGACATCGACGAGCAGCACATCGAGGCCGGCGCGCTTCCAATAGGCGGCGAGAGTACCGCCGATTGCGCCCGCCCCCCAGACCAAAACCGAATCGTTCATCGTCATCACCAAGGTCCCTCCAACCGCTCCCGCGTCTCATTCACGCCCACAGTCCCAAGCGAGTGCATCTCGGCGATGCGCATCGCTCACACATCCAGCACGACATTTCCGATCGCGTGGCCAGCCTCCACCGCCTCATGGGCGGCGGCGATCTCCGCCAGCGGAAAACGCCCGGCCACCCGGTGACGCAACTGCCCCGCGCCCATCCAACGCGTCAGATCGGCCACGACCCGCTCGCGTTCTCCCGCCTCCAACATATAGACCTGGATAAAGGCGATCCGCGCGCCCTTGTAGCCAAAGCCGTAATAGTCGAGCTCGAACCGCGGCGCGCGGGTCGAGGAATACGCACCGATGGTTCCACGCGGTGCCAGTACCGAAGCGTCCACGGCCGCGTTGGCGCCAAAGTCCACCTCGACGATGTGGTCGACGCCGCCGTTCGCGGCCTCACGAACCGCCCCGGACAGATCCGCCTCGGCACGATAGTCGAGGGTCACGTCTGCTCCGGCCTCCCGAGCGACCGCGGCTTTCTCCGGTGAGCTCACCGTCGCCAGCACCCGCGCACCGGCGAGCGCTGCCATCTGGATCGCGTACTCGCCAACGGCGCCTGCGCCCCCTTGCACCAGCACCGTTTTACCCTCGATGGGCCCGGCCCATAGTAGCGCGGAGTGCGCGGTGCACGCCGGCACCCCGAGACAGGCGGCCTCGGTGAACGCGACCGCGTCGGGAAGCGGCACCGCGAGTTCGGCCGGCAAGGCAACGAGCTCGGCTGCAGTGCCATGGGCACGGCCGAATTGCGCGTTGTAAAGCCACACCCGCTCACCCCGTCGCGCGCGGCCGACACCGGCACCAACCCCCTCGATCACCCCCGCGCCGTCGCTGTGCGGGACAATGCGCTCATCGTCTAACGTGCCACCGCCCCAACCGCCGCGCTTCTTGGTGTCGGAGGGGTTAATACCCGACGCCGTGACGCGAACCAGCACCTCGCCCGGCCCTGGCGTCGGGGGATCGAGCTCGCCCAGGCATAGCACCTCGCGGGCCGGTCCCAAACGCTCGTACCAGGCGGCGCGCACCTCTCTAGCTCGCGGCCGGTTTCATTCCGCCGCGGGGCGCCCGCCGGCCTCACCGCCGAAGAAGTCGCCACGATGGAACATGCCACGCGGACCGGCCAGCTGCGCTCGGCGCAAGCCGGTAGCGTCCGCGTCGACGCGGAGCCCGTCCGCATCCAAGACGACGCCATAGTCCTCGAGCGCACTTTCGACCGAGACGAAGCCGTCCAACACGTCCTCCAGCACTCGCTCGGCCGGACGCTCCAGCGGGTTGCCCCAACCGCCACCGCCTGGGGTAATGACGCGCAACAGATCGCCGCGCTTGAGCGTGTTGCCATCGCTCATGGTCTTCAACTCGCGCGCCTCAGGCGTCTGTGGATTGACCACCACCTGCCCACCGGCGCCGGACAAGCCCCCGTTCGCGCCAAAAGCGGGAAATCGGGAGTTATCGAGCCGCACACCCAGATCGGCTACATCGGCCAGTACCCGCACATCACGGATGATGCCGCAGCCCCCGCGATGGTAACCGGCGCCACCGGAGTCCCGGTGGATGCGGAATGCCTCGATCTTCACCCCGAACTCCATCTCGGCGAACTCGATCGGATAGTTCTTCTGGGCGACGTAATAGACCGCATCGATGCCGTCGGCATGCGGCCGGCCGCCGAAACCAACCGACAGCCCCTCGATACACAGCTCAACCTCGCCGGTGTGCCGATCTTGACTGCGCAGATAGTAGAGGACGTAGACGCACGACGCGGCGGAGGCTTGACCCCCGGTGGCCTGGGCCAAGGCGCCGAGCAACGCGGTGTTGACCCGGATCATGGTGTGCGATCGCAGACCCAGCGGCGCGGGAAAGTTGGGCGCGACCAGGCTGCCAGGTCGGGTGACGACCTCGTCGATCACCCGCTCGAAGCCCGAATTCATGCCGATGTTCGGGTCGTTCATGGTCATGTATAAGCCGGTCATGAATTTCGGCACGCTGTCGTCCATGACGAAATTGATCGGTCCATCGGCCTGGCCCGCGCTCTGGGAAAAATCGTAAGTGACACGGCCCTCGTGCTTGGTGATCGTGACATGCACGGAGTAGGGATCGTCGGAGACCGCATCGCAGTCGATGTGGTCGCGGAAATCATAAGTACCATCCGGCACACGACGGTCGAACTCTGCCCGCAGTGCCGCCTCCGACTGGTCTAGCATGTAGGCGAAAGCGCCCTCGACGGCATCAACCCCGAAACGTTCCACCGTCTCTTCTAACCGTCGTTTACCGAGCCCGCACGCGGCCATGATCGCCTTCAAGTCGCCCTTCATCATGTCGGGGAAGCGGGAGTTGCGGATGAAGATGCGGAACACCTCCTCGTTCAGCACGCCCGCGCGCATGACCCGGACGGGTGGGATCATGATGCCTTCTTGGAACACGCTCATCGCCTGCGGGCTAATCGAGCCCGGCACCATGCCGCCGATGTCCCAAAGATGCCCCCAGGCCTCGGCGAAGGCGAACAAGCGACCGGCATGAAAGACCGGCATAACGAACACCATGTCGGGGAGATGACTCACCCCGCCGCGCGACCCATAGACGTCGTTGTACCAGTAGAGGTCACCCTCGCACATGGTGTCAGCGGGGTATTCCTCCAGGATCGCGTCGACCAGATTGCCGGCCAGCGTCAGGCTAGTGGAAACAACCAGCTTGCCCTCACGGTCAAGGAAGGCGGTGAAATAGTCCTTCTTCTCGCGAATAAAAGGGGACATCGAGGTGCGGTCAATCAGCGCCTCCATCTCCGCGCGCGCGGCGCGAAGCGCGCCGTTGATGAGCTCTAAGGTGACGGTGTCGATCGGGGCGGATGTCATCGATCAGCTCTCCCGCTCTGTGACGATGAGGCTGCCATACGCCTCGACCTCTGCGCGTTGGCCGGCCAGGATTACGCTGGTCGTGTCCAGCTGGTCGATGATCGCCGGACCGTCGACCTGTTGACCGGCCCGCAATTCCTCGCGGCGATAGACAGGCACCGTCTCGAACCCGGCGCGGCCCATGTGCACGCGACGCTCGCCCGACGCCGCCGGGGTGCCCTCCCCGCGGGGGGGCTCCGGCAACGCGACCTTGTCCATGACCCCGGTGGCGGTAACGCGGAAATTAACGAGCTCCACCCGCGCCTCGCGGTCGGCGAAGGTATAGAGCCGCTCGTGCAGCGTGTGGAAGGCGTCGACCAGGCCGTCGATGCTGGCACGATCGACGCGCTCGGTCTCAAAGGGCACGGTGATCTCGACGCCTTGGCCGGCATAGCGTAAATCGGCCGAACGCTCCAGGCGTTGGCGCGCGTGGGCTACGCCCTCGGCGGCCATCCGCTCGCGCGCATCCGCTGTGAGTACCGCGTAGCAGGCCTCGATTTCACCCAAATCATAGTCTGGCGCGCGCTGTAGGCGGGTACGCACGAAGTCGTACTGCAGATCCGTCGCCAGCAGGCCGATGGCGCACAAGATCCCCGGATGGCGCGGGATCAGCAGGCGACGGGTGCCCAGCAGCCGGGCGAGCTCCCCACCATGCACCGGCCCCGCTCCACCGAAGGCGGCGAGCGTGAATGCGCGCGGGTCCAAGCCACGCTCGACCGAGACGACCTTCAACGCGCCGACCATGTTGTTATTGACGATGGCCAAGATACCGAGTGCCGCGTCAATCACATCGATGCCGAGCGGCTCGGCCACCTGGCGGCGAATTGCGGCCAGTGCGCGCTCAGGATCGATATCGATCTCGCCGTCGAGCAAGTAAGGCGGGATCCGGCCCAAGACCAGATTGGCATCGGTCACTGTCGGCTGTTCGCCTTCTTTGCCATAACAGGCAGGGCCGGGATCGGCGCCGGCACTACGTGGCCCAACCAGTAGCCCGCGCTGACCGGTCACCGAGGCGATGCTGCCGCCACCGGCACCAATGGTGTGGATGTCGACGATCGGGATGGAGAGTGGATGCGGGCCGATCTCACCCTCGATGGTAATGGAAGGCTGACCCTCCTGAATCAAACTCACATCGGCGCTGGTCCCACCCATGTCGATGGTGATGATGTCATTGATGCCGGCCAGCGCACCGACATAAGCAGCACCTCGAACACCGGCCGCCGGTCCCGAGAGCGCCATTTCCACCGACTGCTTAGTCGCCTGGTCCGGTGAGAATACCCCCCCATTGGACTTCATGATGTAGAACGGGCCTGTGATGCCGCGATCCTCGAGTCCTACACGCAAGCGTCCCACATAGCGACCGACCAACGGCTGCACGCTGGCATTCAACGCCGTCGCCATGCCCCGTTCGTATTCGCGAAAGACCGGCAAGACATCGGTAGAGAGCGCGATGTCGACCCCCGGCAACTCTTCGGCCAGGATCTCACCCGCCCGGCGCTCATGCGCCGGGTTGGCATAGGCATGCAGGAAGACAACCGCCACCGCCTCCACCCCAAGTACCTTCAGCCGACGCGCAGCCCGGCGGCACATTTCCTCGTCCAGAGCCACCTCCACGCTCCCATCGAGGGCAATCCGTTCCGGCGCCTCGACGATCAGGCGCGGTGGCACCGGCCGCTTGGGCTTGACCCACTGATACAGATTCTCCTTTCGCGGGATCTCCGCCCGACCGATCTCCAGCACATACTTGAAACCGTCGGTGACCAGCATGCCGGTACGCGCACCCTTGCCCTCCAGGATGGCGTTGGTCGCGACAGTGGAGCCGTGAAAAGTGCTCGTGACCTCGTGCGCCCCAACGCCGGCCTGGCTGAGGATCTTCTCCGCTCCATTGAAGAAGGCCTGCGAGGGATCGCTCGGCACCGAGGCGGTTTTGGTGGTCCACAGTCCTCCGCCATCAAGCTCGATCAGAATGACGTCGGTGAAGGTACCGCCAATGTCGAGGGCAAGTGCGTGCCTATTCATGGCGTGCCGTTAACGGCCAGCGTCTGGCCGGTAATGAAGCCAGCGTGGTCGGAAGCTAAGAACATGACTGCGTGTGCGATGTCCTCGGGCCGGCAAAGCCGACGCAGGGCGATCTTTTCAATCAAGGCGGCCTGGCCCTCAGGCCCATAGGAATCCCACTGTTTTTGGTAGTCGGGACTGCTCGCCATGAAGCCGGGTGCGGCAGAATTCACTCGTATGCCGCACGGCCCCAACTCCTGGGCTAACTGGCGGACCAGGCCAATCTGGGCCGCCTTGGCCGCGGCGTAGCTCTGAATACCGGTAAGGCTGGTACGCAGGCCGGCGGGGCTGGAGATGACCACGATGCGTCCGTCACCGGCACGTTTCATGCCCGGTACCACCGCCTTGGTTAGGTTGAAGGCACCGGTCAGGTTGACCTCCTGGATGGCGCGCCAGTCTGCTTCGCTCACTTCCTCGATTGGCACCTTCGGCCGGCTCTTCACCCCACCTGCACAGTGCACCAGGATGTCGATCCGACCGCCTGGCACTTCGGCCTCGATCTCCGACACCTTCGTGGCGACATCGGCGAAATCCGTCACGTCTATCAGCCGTGCGATCACCGCACCGCCATCGGCGGGTAGCGCGGCCTCGACCGTTTCCTCCAGCCCGTCGGCCAGGATATCAGTGGCGTAGACAACGGCGCCTCGAGCCACGAAGCCATGAGTGATAGCACGTCCCACGCCGCGCACCGCACCGGTGACCAGGACAACACGGTTGCTAAATTCGATATTCATGGCGCTAAGCTCAATTGCGGATAACGGGCGACTGCCTCGGCAAACACCGCGCGGACTTCGGACCCGTCGCCCTTGCGCTCGGCTTCGCCCATTGCCTCGATCGCCTCGAAGATCCGATGCTTCATGAAAAACCGCCAATGCACCGGCAGTTCCGCCAGTGATTCCGTGAGCGCAGCATAGTTGGCTTCAGTCCAAACCCGCTCGAACGCTTCGCGAC
>JACLAC010005627.1_pt1 | contig 11817 bp, 10 predicted proteins | sample 8027881 | NCBI WGS metagenome assembly JACLAC01 (sample SAMN15725517, study PRJNA655200) | protist metagenome | isolation source: fluorescence activated cell sorting (FACS) single amplified genomes of... | place: Spain: Blaines Bay Microbial Observatory, Mediterranean Sea | collected 2016-01-19 | reverse complement strand
TACTATATGGCCTATAATTCGGAAAAAACTAGGAATATAGCAATCGTTGGACATAATGGTGTCGGTAAGACTGCATTAACTGAGGCGATTTTATTTAACTTTGGAGTGATCAATCGTCTTGGCCGAATTGAAGAAGGTTCAACTGTTAGTGATTTCGAAAAAGAAGAGATTGAGCGCAGAATATCGCTTAAAACAGCGTTAGTGCATGGTGATTGGGAAAATCACCATATTAATGTGATAGATACTCCTGGCTATGCAGATTTTATTGGGGAAGCGAAAGCGGCAGTACGAGTTGTGGATGGTGCAGTAGTTGTTCTTGATGCAACATCTGGGATAGAGATTGGTACGGAACGGGTCTGGTCATTTGCCGATGAATATAAAATTTCACGTGGGATCTTTATAAATAAAGTAGATAAGGTAGAAGCAGATCTGGATGAGTTAGTAGACCAAGTCAGAGATCATTTGGGACGTCAAGTAATCCCTGTCCAGATTGCTTTAAATCCTGGAGAAGGATTTAATCAAGTAATCGACTTGGTGCATATGAAAGTTATAAGTTATAAAGATGGTAAAACGAAAATTGATAATCTAAACGCTGATCAGGAAAATCAAATACTCTCTCGCCGCGAAGAATTGATGGAAGCCGTAGCTGAGACCGATGAAGAACTAATGGAACAATATTTTAGCGAAGGAGAATTGTCTCAAGAGCAATTACTTAAAGGATTACAACAAGGTGTTTTGCGACAAGAGATTTTTCCTATGTTTTTCGGTAATGCATATGATAATATAGGGGTCTCTGCAATATTGGATAGCGTTATAGAGTATTTTCCTTCTCCTTTGCAATCACCGGGGCTTGAAATTGCAGATGCTGATGGTAACGATGTGCTAATCCAAGCTGATGCCAATGCTAGCTTAGCAGCATTTGTTTTCAAAACGGTGATAGAACAGCATGTAGGTGAGCTTTCGTGCTTGCGCGTTTATAGTGGTAGTTTGAAGGCTGGGGATGAAGTAAGCAATGTCTCTCAGGATACGCATGAGCGTATCGGTCAAATTTTCAAACTGATGGGGCATGAGCGTATAGAAGTTAATGAAGCTAATGCTGGGGATATTGTAGGATTGGTAAAACTCAAAGACACACATACAGGTAATACCTTATGTGCTAAAGACAAGCAATTGGTTTTGCCTCGAACAGAGTTTTCCGAACCGTTGATTCGAGTAGCGATCGCTCCTGCAGAAAAAGGTCAGGAAGATCGCATGGCTTCGGGTTTGGCTCAATTACATGAAGAAGATCCGTATTTTGTCTTTAAATATGATCCAGAAATTCGGCAGTCTGTGTTAATCGCCCAAGGGGAAATGCATTTAGATTCGCTAATTAAGCAGTTACAAGAACGGGCTAATGTGGAAGTTGTTACGGAAACACCGCGGATTCCTTATCAGGAAACAATTCGTGCTAAAGCTGAAGGGTATTATCGACATAGAAAACAATCTGGTGGCCGGGGTCAGTTTGGCGAGGTTTTTTTACGAATTGCACCTAAGGATCGTGGTGCGGGCTTCTCTTATGAGAACGCGGTGGTTGGTGGGAATATACCAAGCAATTTTATTCCAGCGATTGAGAAGGGTATTGTAGAGAATATGATTGAGGGGCCCATTTCGGGTTCAAACGTAGTAGATGTTGAAGCAACGGTGTACGATGGTAAGTTCCATGCTGTAGATTCGGATGAAGTTTCATTTAAAATTGCTGGTGCGCAGGCGTTCAAGGATGCTTTCTTAAAGGCTAAACCGATTTTACTTGAGCCGATTTATGATTTGACCATAACTGTTCCTGAAGAATTTATGGGGGATGTGATGGGTGATCTTTCATCCAAGCGAGGCCGGATTATAGGTATGGATAGTGATGGACATTTTCAAGTGGTAAATGCTGAAGCGCCACTAGCAGAGATCGACCGTTATGCTACGACCTTGAGATCAATGAGCCAGGGTAAGGGAATGCACACACAACAATTTAACCGTTATGAAGAAGCGCCTAGAGAGGTAATGGAAAAGGTTGCAGCCGAAATGGTTTCTAAAGAGGAATAAATGCTTCGAGGTTAATTTAATACGGTTCATATAGCTTGTGGCTTAAGAAAGATAAAGCGAAGGAGTGGCTTGCCGCAGAGGGTGCAAGCTGCTCCTTTGTTGTTTAAACGCAAATAACATATTACAAACCCCCTTGCTGGCTATTGCATCGGTTGATTTTTCGCGATATGTTCTTTTCTTGGATAAGACATGTTTTTATGGTTGTTATACTTGTCTGAACCTTATATATACGGCGTTGAATGTTATGTGTTTTATACACTGCTTAATAACGAATTCTCAAGCGCTTCGAAATTAAATCAAATCGCAAGGAAGTGAATATGTCTGGTCATTCTAAATGGAGTACAATAAAACGTAAAAAAGGTGTAAAAGACGCACAGCGAGGTAAGCTGTTCACCAAGCTAATCAAGGAATTGACGGTAGTTGCTCGTAATGGTGGAGATGAAGCTAATAATCCGGGTTTGCGCACTGTAATTCAGAATGCCAAAACAGCTAATATGCCTTTAGCGACTATTGAACGGGCTATTAAAAGAGGTACAGGGGAAGAACCAGGGGTCGTATACGAAGAGGTAATTTACGAAGGTTATGGTCCAGGTGGAGTTGCTGTTATGGTGGAGACTTTGACCGAGAATAAGAATCGCACGGTGGCCGAAGTACGGCATCTGTTTAGTAAAAATAATGGCAACCTAGGTGAAAATGGTGCGGTTGCCTGGATGTTTGATCAAAAAGGACTTATTGAAGTAGATAAACAGCTTATTGACGAAGATGATTTGATGTTAGCGGTAATGGATGTTGGTGCTGAAGATATACAGGATGCTGATGAACTCTATGAGATTATTACTCCAGTAACTGAATTAGAGAATGTCAAACAGGCTCTCGAAGATAATGCTATTGCATTTGGTCAGGCTTCTTTGGTTAGGCAACCACAAAATATGCTTGAAGTAGAAGGTAAAGAAGTAGAGCAGATTATTCGGTTACTAGAAGCACTTGAAGATTTGGATGATGTTCAAAAGGTATACTCCAATTTTGATATACAGGAAGAAGAGCTAGAAAAATTACTTATTTAATGGGCAAAAAACCCTATAATTTACTACGTCATTTAGCAGAGCTATAAATTTACCTAAATAAAAGAGAGGCAGAAATGTTGGGAATCAGAATCTCTTTAGGTTTTTTAGCAGTAACTGTAGGGATAGCATCTATATGCCGTGAGTTAAAAGAAATCAGGAAAGTCTTGGAAAAGCATGCACCCGAGTGAATATAGGCTGCACTATTTCTTGATGGTATGCCTATTTTGATTGTTCTAGGCATTGACCCTAGTAGTACCTGTACTGGGTATGGGCTAATTGAGACTGATACACGCCATACCCAATACCTAGACTGTGGTTGTCTGCGACCGCCAGCTAATATGCCTTTTGAGGATCGATTAGTATTTTTATTTGATAGTTTAGCTGAGTTAATTCAAATAAAACAACCTGATGAGGCTGCGATAGAGTCCACTTTTTTTGGTAAAGATGCGGTGGCTGCTTTTAAACTAGGACAGGCTAGAGGGGTGTTGTTATTGGCTTTACGACAGGCAGGATTACCGATTTCTCACTATACTCCGGCTACAATTAAAAAGGCGATTGCGGGTAAGGGGCAAGCAAGCAAAGAGCAGGTGCGCTATATGGTTGGGCGTTTGTTGCAGTTAAAGGAATTGCCTCAGTCACTTGATGCATCTGATGCATTAGCTATTAGCTTATGCCATATTTATAAGGATAAGTTTCGTTCCCTAACTGCTGGTGCGGAGCGTAAACCAGAGATAGAAGCGCTGCTAAAACGGGTAGTGCGTCGCTGAATAACAAAATCATTTACAGGCTATAATTAATGATAGACCAACTTAAAGGTGAATTAATTAGTAAAACTACGGCTAAGGCTGTAGTAGATGTAGGAGGTGTAGGATATGGACTGGCTATTTCTTTGAGTACTGCGGAACTTTTACCAGCTCCAGGAACACAAGTATTGGTTTATACTTATTTATATGTACGGGAAGATCGTTTGGATCTTTTCGGTTTTGCGGATACAGAAGAGCGTGAAATATTTGAATTATTAATAGGAGTATCAGGTATAGGTCCCAATTCGGCACAGACCATTCTTTCAGGACTTTCGGTTATGGATTTGAAAGAGGCGATATTTAGTGAACGTGTCCAAGACCTGACGGCGATAAAGGGGATAGGACGCAAGACGGCTGAGCGCATGGTTATTGAATTGCGCGATAAGATCCGTGCCCCAGAAGGATCGGATCAGCACGAATTGGGAGGTAGCGTTGGTCCAACGGAAGAAGCTGCGTTGGCCTTGGTTGCATTGGGGTTTGCTCCAGCAGCAGCACGTCAGGCCGTTATAAAAGCTTTGAAACATACCGGTACTGATGTTAGCATTCAGGTGTTGATAAAGCGGGCATTGCAGGAGCGTTGACAATGGATGAAAGGATCATTGATCCAAATACGGATGGCGGCGAGCGCGAATATGATCCGACCTTACGTCCTACTTCTTTTGATGACTTATTGGGTCAGCAAAAAGTAAAAGATCAACTGCGTATAGCGATCCAAGCGGCAAAGCAACGTGACGAATCGTTGGATCATGTGCTATTGCATGGACCACCAGGATTAGGGAAGACAACTATTTCGTATGTTATCGCCCATGAATTGGGTGTACAGGTCCATCCTACGTCTGGGCCGTTGTTAGAACGACCGGGGGATTTGGCAGGCATCCTTACAACGTTAGGAGCGCGTGATGTACTTTTTATTGATGAGATCCACCGGGTCAATAAGGTTGTCGAAGAGTACCTTTATTCAGCTATGGAAGATTTTCGTATCGATATTATGATTGATCAAGGGCCACAAGCTCGATCAGTTAGTATTCCATTAGAGCCTTTTACTTTGGTCGGAGCAACTACACGCCAGGGGTTACTTACCGCTCCGATGCGGGCTCGTTTTGGATTACACTGTTTGGTAGACTATTATCAATGGGATGAATTGTCTGAGATTGCTCAGAGGGATGCACGCTTACTGAAGTTTGAACTGAACCACGAAGGAGCTATGGAGATTGCGCGCAGATCTCGCGGTACTGCCCGTTTGGCCAAACGGCTTTTGCGTCGTGCCCGTGATTATGCCCAGGTAGAAGGAAGTGGTCAAGTTGATGGCCAGACAGTGATTAAAGCGTTGGATATGCTTAGTGTAGATGAGATGGGATTGGATGAGATCGATATGAAATTGCTTACTTCGTTAATTGATAAATTCGATGGTGGCCCTGTAGGTATTAGTAATTTGGCTGCTGCTATTGGTGAAGGGGCCGAAACTATTGAAGAAGTTTATGAGCCTTATTTGATTAAAGAAGGTTTTGTTAAACGTACGCCTAGAGGCCGGCAGGCTATGCCTAAGGCCTATGAGCATTTGGGACGTACATTGCCTGATAATGATGGTAATGGTTCCCAATTGAAGATGATATAGGTTCGGGTAATTGCAATGCTTTTGGCTCTAGATACGGCTACTGCTGTAGGCAGCGTCGCCTTGCTTGATACAGACCGGGTAGTGACAGCGCGTTATTTTGATATTGGTCTAACGCATTCCCGTAGTATTTTTGTGGCAATTGATCAGATGATCCAAGAAGTTGCTTGTGAGGTGGATTGTATAGATGCGGTTGGAGTGTCCATTGGACCTGGATCCTATACCGGTTTACGTATTGGCTTAGGGGCAGCTAAAGGGCTTTGTTTAACCGGTGAACGTTCACTGGTTGCGGTATCAACCTTAGAAACCCTAGCCGCCCGTTTACCTTATGCACGATATCCAGTATGCACCTTATTGGATGCTCGCAATGAGCGTGTGTATACGGCTTTATATGATACTACAACAGGATATCCGGAAATGCTTTCTTCGCCTAGAGCGGGAAATTTAGCGGAAGTGGTAGAAGAATTAGGGGGACAAGAGACGATATTTACAGGTGATGGGGCTTGGGTTTATCGCACTCGTTTAGCGGAACTCGCCTGTGTTTATCAAGCCCCTTTTACCCATAATCGGCCGGATGCGGCTGTTATGGGCCGGCTAGCATTACAAAAGCTAGCGCGAGGAGAACAGGTAGATGTGGCTACTTGTGAACCAGAATACTTGCGCCAACCCAGATATGAGAAAACTAAATAGAATGCAACGGGAATGGATTATAGGTCTATACGTTATTTTATGATATTAGGCAAAGGTCACCTATTTTTATTTGATGAATCAACAATACTTACCAGCTAAATAAATATATACTTAATGGTTTACTCAAGTAGAGGAGAGAATAATGGCTGAAGTGATTTTAAAAAACGTGCGTAAAGTGTACGATAAAGATATAGTTGCTGTAGAGAATGCTAGTATTGAAATTAAAGATAAAGAGTTTGTTGTTTTGGTTGGCCCTTCTGGTTGTGGAAAATCTACCACATTGCGCATGATTGCCGGATTGGAAGAGATTACCGATGGTGAGATTTATATTGATGGAAACATAGTAAACGATATTCCGCCTAAAGATCGGGATATTGCTATGGTTTTTCAAAATTATGCGTTGTATCCGCATATGACGGTTTATCAGAATATGGCGTTTGGCCTGAAACTACGTAAGTATCCCAAAAATGAAATTGATGATCGAGTTCAGGAAGCGGCAGATATACTTGGTATTCAGGATTTGTTGGAGCGTAAACCTAAGGCTCTTTCGGGTGGACAACGTCAGCGTGTTGCTGTTGGTCGTGCCATTGTGCGTAAACCTAAAGTATTTCTTTTTGATGAACCGCTTTCCAATTTAGATGCTAAATTACGTGTCCAAATGCGTACCGAAATTTCTAAATTGCATTCACGTCTAGAAGCGACCATGATTTATGTTACACACGATCAAATGGAAGCTATGACTATGGGTGATCGTATTGTTGTTATGCGCGATGGTCGTATCAATCAAGTAGATACGCCACTGCAACTGTATAACGATCCTGTCGACCAGTTTGTTGCTGGTTTTATTGGTAGTCCATCGATGAATTTTCTGAATGGGAAGATAGTTTCTGATAATGGAACTTTAGTGTTTGATGAAGGTAATATAAAACTTCCTTTACCGGCTTCGTATGCTAAAGACTTGCAAGGCCATGTCGATCAGGAAGTAAGTTTTGGCATACGTCCTGAAGATATACATGATCCGGCGACGCTGGTTACAAATAACGAAAATGTCATTGAGGTAACCGCCAAGGTTGAAGTTGTGGAGCCAATGGGTAATGAGGTTTTCTTATACCTGACTACGGGTAAGTCTTCATTTGTGGCGCGTGTCGATCCGGTACATGTGCCGGTAGTAGATCAGGATGTGAAACTAACTATTGAAATTGATAAAGCACATTTCTTCGATCATAAAAACGAAGCGAGCCTTATCAGAAAGGTATAAGCTAGTTGTCCTTGATCCCAGTTGTTGGTCAAGAAGATGTGCAGATCCAACTCCGTACTTGGTTGCAAGGCAAGCGGGTGCCTCATGCTGTGTTGTTGAGTGGTCCAATAGGGAGTGGAAAACGTCGTTTAGCTCTGAACTTGGCTGCTGCATTGAACTGCGGTGGAGGTGTCGAGACAGCTTGTGGGGAGTGTGTATCCTGTCGTCAAACGGCAATATTGCAGCACCCGGATGTGCACGTACTATTACCGTTGATGCGTAAAGGTCGCAAAGAAGAGACTCAGATTCAGAATGATTTGCGTACTGCTGCAGCCGAATACATAGGGCAAAAATATACACAGGTACAGACCAACGCTAATATCCCACTAGACTATATTCGTTTGGTTCAAAGAGAGATGGCTTTTGCGCCGACGCAAGGGAGGCGTAAGATTTGTTTGATCTTTGCGGCGGATTCCATGCATCCGGCGGGAGCTAATGCCCTGCTTAAGATCTTGGAAGAACCGCCATCCTACGTTGTTTTTGTATTGGTCTCGTCTTATCCAGAACGCATTTTACCGACAATTCGTTCACGGTGTCAGCGATTAAACTTAAAACGGCTGAGTCGTGAGACATTGCAGCACCAGTTGGAACAGCATGGCTTCAGTGGTGAACGCTTGACTGTTGCAACGCGCTTGGGCGAAGGTTCAATGGAGCAGGCTCTAATTGCGGGTGAAGAAAACTTTGATAAGCGTCGACTTCAGGTGGAACAATTTCTCTTGGCGGGATTAAAAGGCGAAGATGGGGTATATGCGGAATTATTGGAAGATTTAGATGTGCGGCAGGATCGGGGAAATTTGGAAAGATTTATCAAATTATGCATGTCTTATTTGCGTGATCTTTTTCTTTTGCAACAAGGACGTCAAGAAGTTACTACACACGTAGATCGTGTTGAGGTTTTGCATCGGCTAGAGGAGCTTATGATGCCGGACCAACTCGAAAGTTATAGTGAGGAGATGGATCAAGCTCTTACTCGGATACGACAAAATATTAATCCTCAGTTGGTGTTGGTGGATGTTTGGCGGCTGTTACGACGGGCTCAAGCACAATGAATATTGCTTCTAAACCGCGTCTGCCGCGTGCGCGCAAACGTTTTGGTCAACATTTCCTTAAGGATGCTCGGTTAATAGAACAAATTGTTCAACTAGTACAGCCTGATGAAGATGAACGGGTATTGGAAGTGGGACCGGGGCGGGGTGCATTGACGCGCCCTCTATGTCGGCATTTAGATCGTTTAGTGGCTGTTGAGATTGATCGTGATCTAGTAGCGGCATTACGCCAGAACCTAGACGGTACGGTGTTGCATTTAATTGAAGGGGATATTCTAGCGCTGGATTTCCCCCAACTTCTTGAACGAGAACGCAAAGCTAAAGCCTTTGTTATTGGCAATCTGCCCTATAATATTACGGCTCCTCTGTTGTTTCGTTTGTTGGAAGAAGCGGCTCATATAAGACGTGCTATTGTTATGGTGCAACGCGAGGTAGCGCATCGTCTAGTGGCGGGGCCTGGTAATAAAGAGTACGGATTATTAGCGGTATTATTAGGTATGAATGCCGATATTGAATCTCGTATAGAGGTGCCGAATACAGCCTTTACTCCTGTTCCTAAGGTCCATTCTTCTGTGATTGAATTGCGTTTTAGGGAACAACCGCGCTATCCGGTTCTGAATAAATTTGATTTTAGTCGCTTGGTTCGTATGGCATTTTCCCAACGTCGCAAAATGATGCATAACTCTCTGGCGGGTTGGTGGCCCGATGAGCATGGTCGGGAGCGCCTTGAAGCAGCGGCAAGCAGTGCGGGGATAGATTTACAGCGGCGTCCCGAAACTTTGAGCATAGAAGAGTTTGGTGCCTTCAGTGATGCTTGTACAACGTTAAGCGCCGATAAGGATACCTAGGAGCTGGTATGAAGGGGATAAGCGCTAAAACGATAGGGCTAGGGGGGGTACTAGCAATATTGTTATTAAGTAGTGGTGTGGCGCCTGTAGCAGCGGAAGTATACAAATTAAATTTTAGTAAAAATAGTAATCGTATGAGTTGGAGGCCTACCTTTCCCTCTTGGTCATATGCTGTACCGGTGGCATTTGCGGGTGCTGATACAACCTCTAAATTGCGTATAAATGCTTCCGCCAGCCTAAGTTCAACTTTAGATCAGCGTGCATCTGGTAATACCTGGCAGGATAATGCAGCGCTACGATCTTCGGTTAATTATCCTATCCTTGGGCCTAGGGCTTCGATTGGTATTTCGGCCAGTATGTCTAGTAGTAGTGCTACTTTACAAAGACAGAAGAACCGCAACCAGACTTTTGGCTTTAATTTCAAGTATAATCCTTTTACACGAGGTCGTTTTCGCTCAATGAGTGTTGGTGTTACTCCCGCAATTATTACGGCTAGTCGTGCTAGTCGTGCCCGGCCTGATAGCACCATTAAAGAAACGGGAATTCAGTACAACGCGTCTATCCGTGTTACTCCGGAGTTAAAGATTGCAGGTAAAAAATTAAATAATAGCTTCAGCTTGAATAAAAGGGATAATACGCTTAAGAGTAATAAAAATCGCAGTGAAGGCTTAAGCTCTAGTATTGGTTATACTTTTCCTCATAATGTGCGTACTAGCTTGCGTTTGTCCGAAAATCGTAGTCAACAAGGTCTTACCCGTGCCGTGGTTAACGTCGGGGATACCTCGATAGTGGCGGAACTTTCCGAACGGCGCAATACTACTATTTCTAGTGATGTGAGTTTCAATATCGGGCGTATTGATGTTAAGACTAGCGGATCTTTCAGGGAAGCACTAAATACCAATACATCCAATGACGATCCGGATAGTCGTTTTTTTGCGCGAGATCGCGAAAGTCAGGGCTGGAATTTTGATCTAAAATTATCTGGTAAATTGGTTGGTAATATAGTGGGCAGAAGTTCGTTAGCCTACAATTTTGATGAAGATCGGCGTTTGCCTGTGCGGCTTGATAATGGTAACATTTTTAGAGATGCTAGCGATGATCGGCGCGACCGCAATCTTTCGGTTAATGGTAGTTTGGATTGGCCACTAGCCGAGAATCATTCACTGAATCTATCAGGACAAGCCCGTTCTATCCGGGATGACCATGCGACGGCGCCCGAATTGGATCGTGATACTTTTAGTAATACGGTTTCTTTAAAATACACGGGTAAACGGGCTAGTGGTGTGTCTTTAAATATAAGTTTAAATACTAATTTTTCTCACCGTGTTAGCTTGGATGCGACACGGGCAAGTAATAATTCACGCAATCGTGATTTGGGTTTGGATATTAGTACGCGTTATGAACGCTTGGGAGTAACATTGTCACACCGTTTTGGTATATCGGCTAAACGGGTGATTTTTGATTTTGATCGTCAGGTCAATTTACGCACCAGCGATAGACGTAGTAATATCCGACGGGCTTGGAGTATGAGCCATTCGGTACGCCGTAAATTTTTCACGGCGCTCAATGGTAATCTTACCTATACCTATAATGCTGATGATTTTGGTATTTTATTGACAGAAAATGGGGCGCAGATAGTTAATGAAGAAAACATTGACCATGCCATTCGTTTTGGCTTTGCCTATTCGCCTAGTAAGGATTTTACCTTAGGGGCCAATTATTCGTTCCGTCTAGATCGCCAGTGGGAGTTGTTGTACCGTTTGCGGCAGGCCGAACGTTCGCTTCTGCGTCAAAATCGGCATCGCAATTTGAGTTTGAATTTGCGCTATGCTCCCTCTTCATTGACTTCTTTTACGACCCGCTTTAGCCGTTCTAAACAGCGTAGCGGTACCTTCGATTCTTTTACGGTAGATTTAAGCCGCACAATTTAAGGAGAATGATCAAGATGTCCATTCCCAAATCCGACAAGATCTGGTTTAATGGTGAATTAGTTCCCTGGGATAGTGCTCAGATTCATGTGCTATCTCATGTTGTACATTATGGCTCATCTGTATTTGAAGGGATTCGCTGTTATAATACATGTAAAGGGCCGGCGGTATTTCGTTTACAAGATCATATGCGTCGTTTACTAGAGTCGGCCAAGATCTACCGTATGGAAATCCCTTATTCTCTAGATGAATTATGCCAAGCTGTATTAGATACTATCCGGGTTAATGGGTTGAAGGAATGTTATGTACGACCGGTGGTTTTTCGTGGTCATGGGGCGCTGGGTGTGTTGCCATTTGAGTGTCCGGTGGAGACAGTGATTGCAGTATGGGAATGGGGTAAATATTTGGGGCCTGAAGCATTAGAGCTTGGTGTTTCAGTTTGCACCTCGTCGTGGA
>JACLAC010025262.1_pt1 | contig 11818 bp, 17 predicted proteins | sample 8027881 | NCBI WGS metagenome assembly JACLAC01 (sample SAMN15725517, study PRJNA655200) | protist metagenome | isolation source: fluorescence activated cell sorting (FACS) single amplified genomes of... | place: Spain: Blaines Bay Microbial Observatory, Mediterranean Sea | collected 2016-01-19 | reverse complement strand
ACGGTTTTTGCCTACTAAACAACGTAGCCATCGGCGTTGCTCATGCGAGGGTGAAATGGGGGGTTCGACGTATAGCCGTTATCGATATAGATGTTCATTACGGTAACGGAACATGCGAAATTCTAAGAAACGATCCCGACTCTTTTTTTGGTAGCGTTCATTTAGCCACTGGTGGCATTGAACACGTCTATGGTCCGGATTATACTGGTATGCAGGCCATTGATCGCAAAACGGGTCTAGAGTGGGGCATAGATGAACTATTTTTTCCAACAAATTTAGGAAAAAATGAATGGAATGATGAAGATTTTGTTTATAACGTCAATGTGTTGCCAACCACAGTACAAATTAAGGGAAATACGAATCCAAAACCTAAACCTAAACCCTTGCTTCAAGGTCCTTGTGGCTTTAGAGCTGGTGTTGTATCGATTGTGGAAGCCATGTATAAGTTCGATCCCGAATTAGTGTTTATCAGTACAGGGTTTGATGGCCATATGAGTGATCCATTAGGAGGTGGCCTTGGGCTTGCGGCCAGTGATTTTTCATACGCGACTGAGGTCATATTAGCGTGTGCGCTACGGCCTAACGCGTCTTGTGAAGGGAGAGTAGTTAGTGTACTAGAAGGTGGTTATGATACGACCGTTGGGGGGGGTTTGAGCGAGGGATGTGAGGCCCACGTTAACGGATTACGCGGGATGAAATCGAGATGAAAAGTGGAAAATATGCTTTATAGCTTAGATGAAAAAGAGTAAAATAAAATTTTAATCTATGGCGCAATGACAATGAATATTCTTTCTTATGAACTGTTTGAGTAGGGTCCTTGGAATATACAATAACAGCATACTTAGTATCGTTATGCCAACGTAACCAATATTATATTTTTATAGCATATATACCCCATAAGTATATTCAGTCTTTATCACCTTCTTTGTTCGGGTTTTGAAAGCTTTCTATAAAAGATTGCGGATCAGCACCCAGCCATCACATATCAGATTGCGCAGATGCATGACCGGCCGAATGCTAAAATAAATAAGCAAAATAAATCGAAATAAAATAGTCAGATTACTTCCGTTACAACAATCCATATTATTCAATAATTGATTATTTTTAACAGCTATAAATTGCATGGCTTTTGCGCGCGGCGGCCCTTTCTCTGCTACTGGTATTTCCCCTCGCCAAGACCCACCGCACTCTCGCACATACCTCCACAATTCTCCGTCCACAGCGTGCAAAACAAACGTTTATCGCATCGCATCATATCCCGGAGAACGTTGTGAAACCTTAGTGTCCGTGCGGTACCAAAAAACATACCCCACAAGCATCCATAAAGCCTCTATAGCGCGAATTTCCACCGAGCGCATAAACGTATCTATTCAGCCGGGCCGTCGCCGAGTAGAGCACCTCACAACAGCAGACAGACTACGGTACAGAAGCAGCGGTCGGTGTGAACAATACTCGCCGTTAACGCCCCAATACGCCCAAACGCACGAACCATGGCGACTAGACTAGGCCTCCTCGGCCGCGCAGCCTCTGCATTCCACCGTAGAGCGTGCGGCGTGCCTCGGTCCATGGGCGCTCAAGCCTTCCAAGTCTCTCGGTCGATTTCCGCTACGGCGGTATCTAGTGGAGCAACACCCTGCGTCGGTCGGGGTACCTTCGCGAAGACGGAATTTCGCGAAGCTGACCCTTCGAAGCCAAAGCTCGTACTCGCGTACTCCGGCGGTCTTGACACCTCCGCCCAACTCTCTTGGCTCGCGAAGGAGAAAGGGTTCGAGGTGTGTGCTTACATTGCCGACCTTGGACAAGAGGATGTAAGAGACGAGCGAGCAATTGAGGAAGTGTGTGCAAAGGCTGAAGCTAGTGGCGCCTACTCCTTCTATTGCGAGGATTTGAGGCAAGATTTCGTGTCCTCGTATGTATTTCCGTGTATACAAACGGGCGCGCTTTACGAAGGGAGATATTTGTTGGGGACTGCTATGGCGAGGCCCTGTATCGCACAGAGACAGGTATGTGTATAATATGTGTGTGTGTATCTGTGTGTGTGTGTGCGTGTAGTCTTGTTGTGGTGTGTTTTCGTCTGTTTCCTTAATACATTGTGCTTATGCGAAATTTATATGTCTACGAATCAAACAACAACAGGTCGAAATAGCGTGGAAAGAAGGGGCCACACATATATCCCATGGATCTACGGGAAAAGGAAATGACCAAGTGAGATTTGAGTTGTGTTATTTAGGTAAGTAAGCATCGGTGTAGATTATGTGTGGAATGATATGAATCCTAGTATATTATATAATTGGTAATTGTATAACACTTTATATAAAAATATAATTTACGTGTCTATATGGCCGGCATGGTAAAGAAATGAGCACTTATATAAAATATCTGATTTTTCTGTGTCAATATGTCTATATCCTTATGATACATATCCATATTCATATGATATACACATCCATAGGCATGGACCCTGACTTAGAATGCGTTACATTATGGCGTGATAGGGATTATTTGAATAAATTTGAAGGCAGACAAGATTTGTTAGATTATGCCGCCGCGGAAGGTATACCTGGTACGTTATCATTCGTATCTGGGCGCATTTGTAGAACCACTGTAAATTATATGATTTGAATCCTATATCGTATTATTGATGCGTATCTATATCTCTCTATATCTATAAATTTTCCGTTGTTATAACATACATAAAATATTAAAATATTAATATATATATATCATAATACCATATACCCCACGCAGTCACCGCTACCAAAAAGGCTTCCTTTTCCGAAGACGAGAACTGCATGCATATATCATATGAATCTGGAGAGTTAGAAGACCCAGGGTTTCCCGGTCACGATCGAGAATACCCGGAGGAGATGTGGAAGAAAACAACGGCTATCAAAGATACCCCTGACACCCCTGTCTCTTTGACCATTGAATTTGATCAAGGTATGTATTGTGTGTTCTGTGTGTGTTTGTGTGACATCCGGTAATGCCATGTGGTGTATTTTCACAGCCAGGGTATTAGTTTATTACTTTGCGTTATGCGTTTGATGAGTGATATAATATTATTATATGTGTTGTGTTTTTATATATTTTTAATTATTCTAAATTATTTTTATAATTCAATGTTATATAGAATGCTATAACGTTATATAAAATTACATACATCTAATATTATACCATATTATTATATCAATCCAGGTATTCCCACTTCCGTTACAAATATTGATACCAATGAAACGGTTACTGGCGCCTTCGAGCTCTTTATGTATTTGAATACGATTGGTGGGCAACACGGTGTGGGTAGGGTTGATATAGTCGAAAATAGGTATATTGGTATGAAATCGCGGGGATGTTACGAGACACCTGGTGGTACTATATTGCACAGAGCTCATTTAGATTTAGAAACGTTGACCATAGGCAAGTCACTTGCGTGTTTTTATGAACGTTTATGTAATAGTGTGTTGTGTGTTTGTGTGGGTAGGAGATTCCCATTTGTGTGATACATAATATATTATATATATAATACTAGGATACTAGGATATTTGGTGTATATATATTATATATATATATATATATATATATATATATAATATATTATATTGTATTATTATTACACTCTAACACACATATACCTATCATTATATGTTTTAATATTCTATATTCAATATTTTTGTATATATATCATTTTAATTTTTCATTTTATTCAGATCGCGAGGTGATGCGTTTAAGAGACACTTTAGCGGTCAAATTTTCTGAACTTGTGTACAATGGAAGTTGGTTTTCGCCTGAAATGAGGTTTTTGAGGGCGTCTATGGACCAGTGTCAAGATGTAGTGACTGGTAGTGTGGATTTACAACTTTTCAAGGTATGATAACTATATTATAGTATTATATTGATAAATTGTTATAGAATTAGAATATCATAGTTTTAGAATGATAGAATGTGTTGGGATTATCTTATTTGATTATGTGGAATATAATAATATATTAGTATAATAATAATTAGTTGTTATACACTTTTTTATATATTCATTAAACTGTAAACAAATTAAGCGTATATTTCATTATATGATTACTATAACCTTTAGTGCTTTATATCATTAGCTCTAATATCCATGCACTATTCCATTTATTTTATATTTTTATATTACCATGAACAGGGAAATGTGATTGAACGTGGTAGGTCGTCGCCTTACAGTTTATACAACGAGGAATTAGTATCTATGGATGTAGAAGGTGGGTTTAACCCAGAGATCTCTACAGGGTTTATTCAAACACTATCTACCCGTCTCAAGGCGTCGGCGGCTAGAGATAAACTCAGAAATTAAGAAAGTTAATCAATTTCGACCCCTTCATACGAGCTCGTATAATATTATTCCTTTGAAGTTGTGATTTTATTCTTAAATCGTATAGTATGAATATTATCATAAGCACATGTATAATATAATGTATTAATTAAATATTATTATTGCTTCATAATTTTGAAGTTGATTAATCAAGTGTACACAAAATTAAAATCTAAATATTATGTATATATTATGTTATAACATTCTGTAATCTAACCATGCATGTAATTATTTTCGCCGTTAATGACATTATGTATGCGTCACTTCTCGCTCATCATCAATCCAAGAGCTATTTTAATTAATAATAATATTTTAAAATATATAATTATTATTTATCATTACTGTTATTATGCATAGTCGTGATATTATAACTATTAACATTATTATTATTCACAGTATTCCGCATCGAGACGCTTCGTTTTCGTTTTCTCGTAGCAATAGATCCAGTTTTCGTAACGGTTTCAGAACCATCATCCTTTCTATTCTTATCTCTTTTGATATTTGTAAATGTGGCAATATCTTTACTCCCTTCCATAACGGCATTTCCTAATTCACGACTTATATATCCAGCATTATACGAATGTCCCCCACACACAAACGAAACTCTTATAGAATCGCCTTGCCGTTTACTATTTTTAACATTCGATACAGATGACCCTTTAGGCCGTCCTCTTTTTTTCTTATATACCTTTACACCCGCGACTGCCATCACTTCCCCGCTGCCTTTTATAGGAAAATTCACCATTCTGTATAAATAAATAAATACATACGCATACATGATACATTTTATTAATTATATTTGATGTAGTGGTCGTAAAACATTTATTAACTATTGAAACAAAAATATTATAAAATAAAATGCATATATAAATTGATTAAAAACGCAATATGACATAACAATAATATAAAATACAAAATATAAAAACACCAGCTGCTACTATGAATATAATATACATACCTCCCATTCTCTGTACGCACATGCCGCCGAACAAACGTATCATACGCCCGCGCCGCGCTCGCCCCTGTTGTAAATAAACCCAAATAGTGCAATTTCCCGTCATGTCTGATCTGGCTTCGCCATTTCGAATTACGAGTGTCGAATGTAACACCTTTGTAACCCTGGGTTGATGACCTTTCCAATGATGTGCCATTCCCACTGCCACTTGTGATCGCACTTGTGGTCGCACTCGTCTCACTCGTGGACGCGCGTACGGATGCGGGTAAGACCTTTGGATCCGTTGGAGCCACTGCGATAATAGCGCTCTCACATCTCAATACAGCGGGTGTACTATTATTACTTGAGTTATTTGTCTTAGATACAACCAATGGACCTGTCGGACCCTTTGAAGCTCTGTAAGTCTTGTTATCCATCGTTCTGATATCGATAGATATATCACTCTCTACGTGTGTTGTACTTTTGATAGATGTGTCATTGCATATATTCGAATTCGTTTTGGGCTGCGGCAGGAGCAGTTCCGTTTGTGAAACACATTGTGATACCGATTGTGATAAGGTATCATTAATAACATCAGAAATAACAGCAGCTGAAGTAAGAGAAGTGGAATGTGTAACCGTTTCTGTTTGTGGTACTGTTTCTGGTACTGGCGGCGGCGGTGGTGGTGGTATATTATCTAGAATCGCCATTGCTTCGCTTGCTTCTCCTAATGTATTCAGTGCGGCTGTGTTCTGGGATGTATCGATCGATGATGGATGCTATAAGATATATAATGTGAGAATACAAGTGTATATATAAATATATTAGAGAAAGAGAGAGGGGTGTATTTTATATTTCATAACAACGATAGATATAAATATAATAGATACGCATCAATAATAAAATATATAGGATTCAAATCAAACATCATCACAACACGATATATATATCATCATACAGGAATATCAATACTCAATTTGCTTACCTCATCATCATCACTATCAGCACTATCATCTCGCGGAAAGTTCAATTTTCTTTTATTCTTCGTTTTATACTTTGATATCGCATCATCGTAAGCCACGGCGGCCTCCAACTCGCTGTCAAACGTGCCGAGATAGTTCAATTTCGATCCATAATAGGCCCTCGCAACCCACTTTGGACCCTGCGCGTGAACACCTATATATCTACTCCGGCGCCGTCTCCCGCACATCTTGCCAGCATAAGCTTGTACTTCTGTATCTAATGGAAAGTTTAGCGGGGCGGTGGGACCAATATGTATACGCGCGGCGGTGTCGTATGCACTGTATTGTTTTTATAAATATTATATAGATATATACAAAAGTTGCATGTTATAAATAATTTTATATGTGTTTTGATGCATAATATTATAAAATATAAAATGTGTTTTGTATTCGTATATATGGTATTATACATGTGTGAGAGTGAAGTGTGTGATTATTATATATATTTTAAATTTTATAACAACGATAGATGTAAATATGATAAATACGCATCAATGATAGGATATTATAGGACTCAAATAAATAAAACAAGAATCAGAAACTCACCTCGCAGCTCTTACAGAGTTTGTGTAATGTCCGATATAATGTTCCTCTGGTTCGCCATGCGCATTGTTGTACGTGATTCTAACGTGCCAAGATTTAGTGTCCCCACTCCAAGAAACGCCTTTATATCGATGTACAGACCGTGGTGATTCGCCACGCGTTTCTGGCACATTTTCTTTCCGATTATTCCGATTTTTCTGAGATTCCGTTCGATTTCGCATTTGTTTCGGCGCATTCAATTCGTTCTCATAACCGTTATGACCTCGACCGGAGCTCTGAGATAACGGAAAGTTTAATAACGTTTTCTCATTTTTCCTATATTTTAGCGCGGCGGCATCTCGGGCTAAAGCTGCTTCTATTTCCGTTCCAAATGTCCCTGGTGTGGTATAGATATTATTATTATTATTATTATGTATAATTGTTATTATTGTGTATAATTGTTATTATGTGTAATTATTATATTTATACATGTTATATTACTAAAATTTTGTGATAACCCACGCACAATACATGACATACATATAATACATATAATATATATAGATATTATATATAATAATATAGATAATGAAACAAAAAGTTATTATATAGATAATGTATATCAAAAAGGTCATATATAACAATATAATAACATTATATTACATGACTTTATAATATATAATATAATATACAATATAATATACAATATAATATACAATATACATCACAATCATCATGCACGCACACGCACATACTTGCACATACATACCTATATACTTCATAGTTCCGCCGTAATATAACTGTGATTTCCACTTCTTTCCTGACTTTTGAACTCCAATATATTGTGACGAACGGTCACGTTTCATACTCCTTCGTGCTAATACCTGAGACAACACGACGAAAAAACGAGTGATTCACGTGAATGTAAGAAAGTCTTTTAATGAGTACTCAATATATATTACAATATTTATATCATGTTGTATACATATGAATACCCTAACTATATTTAAAAATATATATGACGCATATTTGCCGACAAATAATTATATTTATAAAGCAACGAGATAGCACGCGCAACAAACTATAACTACAACAAACTCTACTATACACATACAGACCTCCTCACTGCCGGGTATGGGAAAGTTCACCAGCGCTGTTTTTCCCTCAAACACTCTGGCCTCGACGTCATATGCTCTGGCAGCGTCCTCGGCGGTGAAATGAGAACCTAAAGAGCGCCGTTTTCGATCGTGGTAGAAATATGCCTTATACCGGTCAGAACATTTATCATAAGAGACGCCTTTGTACGCATGTGTGCGCTCGCGCAAGGGTATTATGGAACCGTTTATTTGATATCGCCTATGATTACGCTTAGTGGCAGAGCTGGTGGATGTGCTATTATTAATATCATTATTATTATTATTATTATAAGCAGGGCCACCATCTCTCGTTGTAATGCTATCACCGTCACCAGTATCAGCCAATCTATCATACTCATCATCATGTGGACCAAGACCGACCTAAATTGTGTTTATATAAATGTAAACATGCAAAATATATGTTAATTATAACAACGATAGATAAATAGATAGATAGATAAATATCCAATCTCATTACTGTACCTGTCTCACTGCGTGTGGGGGCATTCTCAATTCCGTTCCCTCTAACAATTTCGATCGGGTCCGTAATGACGGATACTCTAACTTATTCAATGCAACCAGTTCTTTTACATCTATCCCAAACCATTCAGCGATCATAAATGGCGTATCATTAGCCTTAGCTTCGAACCAACGATAGCAGCGAGAGGTTGTTCTCCGGCGTGTTCTCTGTGAGGAACGGAGAACGTTCTCCCGCATACTATCCGTTATAGAACCGCGGCGGCGCTCGTCTACCGGATTCCACTCATCATCATCATCATTACGAATATCACAATTGCTCTCGTTGCTATTATCCAATAGATTGTCCAATTGATTATCCATTTTTGTACACACGGGACATGACCATTTACCACTCGGCGGTGTTTCCAAAGGCGGTGTTAAGCAACCCAGGTGATAAACTAAATTACAATAATCACAACACAGCAACTCCCCACCAAGACCACATGCTTGGCACAGTGAATTATGACTATCTCCGCTATCTTTCGCTTTACTCAAAGTGCTACCATCATCATCATCATTATCACCATCATTAGCACACGAATGTGATGACTGCGTATGTGGCGGCGATCTCCCACCCGTCCTATTTGTTGGGAAATTTAATACTCGTTTTTTATCTTTTATTTTCAAACTCCGGACGGCATTATCATATGCGGCAGCGGCCTCGAGGTCCGTAGCGTATGTGCCCAAATAGCGGGATTTACCGTTGGTGTATATAGCTGCTTTCCAGCGTAAACCGTTACGACTAACACCGATATAGGAACTACACCCACTGCCTACACGGCGAATGGTGCCAAATCTGTGTGTTGGTTGGGGCAAAAATAGAAAAATGGAAGTGTTATTTAAATTTACGTTACGTTATAAATATATACATATTATATACATATTATATACATATTATATACGCGGCACAACACTTAAACGTGGATAAATATCTCTTATATCCATGAATCAATTATAAAACCCGTTCTGATGATTCAAAACACATATCAACATAACGCGACACACAATAATCACCTACTATTCAAAAAAAACTCCTATCAATTTCAAATTCAAACACTAACCTTGCTTTTCCCTCTTTTCTACCCGGTTTTGGAAAGTTCACAGACCTGTTTTGAGTCCTCGCCACAGCATCATACGCAAGCGCGGCTTCTCTAGCGGTGGGGTAACTCCCGATATAACGCTTTTTACCATCGATGAAGATCTGAGCGATGTAGCGATTGTAACCGTTAGAACTCACACCTCTATAACGTTCACTCTCCGCGGATTCCACTTTTGCCGATCGGTGATGCTTCCGTCGGCGTTTGGATATATGTGATCGCCGCTTCCCCTCTTTCTCCGATCGTTGGTGCGATGGCTGCGATCGCTGCGATCGCTGCGATTTAGGTATCTGCACTGTCTTCTTCTTCCTCTTCTTAAGCATTGCGATGTGTTTATCTCTTCTACGTCGAGACCATGATCTGCCAGGGAAAGCTTTCGTTTCGCCTTTTGAAATATTGGGAAAGTTCAGTCCGCAATCCTTTCTGTGTATACGAGCACATTTGTCGTAGGCCTGTGTGGCGCAATGTGGCATTATTCGTATATATTACGTATGCGAATGTATGAATATTAGAGTGAAGCATATTTACATCATGAACTTCATTTAAATACACGCATATAATCAAACGGTACGATTATAACACACACACCCACACACACGCAACCACGCAACCACGCAACAATCATTATTACCTTCGCTGCCTCTGCAGATGTGACAAAGCTTCCCAAGTAATGTGTGGTCCTATCATAATAGATCTGCGCGACCCACTTGTTAGCTAAAGCTGACCAAACCACGCCCCTGTATGGATTCCTAGCCGCCTGTGTACGCAGCGATGATGACGATGATGATGACGATGGATTCTTTTTACGCGGTGCACTCTTGTTTTTCGTATTGCTACGTTCTGTACGTTTGCGCTTATATCTAGTCGATCGGTGCGTGCCACTGTCATTGCTATCGCTCACAGAAATTGAATCGTGATATGTATATGAACGTTTGCGATGTAATACCGTATCACTCTGTTGTCTTTTGCTATCACTTTTCGAAATCATATTCACACTCTCATTACGCAAATGATCACAGTTTTCAACTTGAATGTAACGTTTCCCAGGCGATGTTGTCCGCGTTTTAGTGACTGTTTGCTTTGCGTTGTTATTACTACTACTACGTCTGGCTGCACGGTTAGGATTACTCAATGTATTTATCTCTGAATCTATAACAATATTGGCACCATTCCTTCGAGCAGTAGACCACTTCTCAATAGCCGACATGAACACTTTTTCAGCTTCGCCTTTCGTTTTGTAATAACCTAAGCAATGTTGATGTCGGCGATGTGATGACGATGATGGCGATTGATAAACCAGGTTGGAGCGCCACGTGTTTGTATATCGATGATACGACACATCACCGCGCATTACATCGTTCGTCTGACGATCGTTTCCGTTGCGATCGCACAATGATACCGGTACGCTGCGATCAAAACGATCGAAGATGGAGGAGGATTTTTGAGATTGGTGATCGCTACTGCGTGAATACTCTCTTTTCATTTGTGAGTCCGTTTCTAACGGAGACGAGGCAAATACAACTTCCGGCAAGCTCTGTGCGATGGCAATATATTGATCGGTTGGTAGTCCCGCTACTCGCCTTCTGTCCATTTCAGTTCTCGCAAGTTGTAAACCAAGATCCGTAACCGATATATGAGTGCGATACCGGGCCTCGGTCCAATACCAGTGAGCACAATAGTAGTAATAGTAGTAATAATGGTAGTAATAATAGTACCAGCGCTGCTGCTGCTGCTGCTGACGTATCGCTACCACTCACGTCTTATTCTTCTTCTTCTTCTGCTGGTGGCGGGACTCGTAAAACACGTGGGGATGGCATACACTTGGAAACAAATTTAGATGAAATTGCTGACGATGACGATGACGACGATGATGATTATGCCATCAAATCCTGGATATATGACGTGGAGCTGTATGCGAGGGATACTACGCGTTTGCGTGCTTTGGCGGGAATCGCTGATACAGAACCCGATATGTCCAGCAGTGGAACACAGTGTCATTCAAACCCCGTACATAGCGACACAAGCATATCTCCATCCGCGACCGCACAGGAAGCAATCACAGCAAGCCGTTGGAATAAAATCAAAGTTGTGCTGGATATGGAATTTCTGCTGCTGCTGTACGCGTCTCTCGCCCGTGGTGGCTTGTGTCGTGATCACGTGGCATATGCTGTAAGATTCACAACGAGTGATCGGTTTTGGTTCAAGAGAGCGGCGTTGCGATCTGTTGCGGACCCGACTGATCCATG
>JACLAC010023790.1_pt1 | contig 11820 bp, 7 predicted proteins | sample 8027881 | NCBI WGS metagenome assembly JACLAC01 (sample SAMN15725517, study PRJNA655200) | protist metagenome | isolation source: fluorescence activated cell sorting (FACS) single amplified genomes of... | place: Spain: Blaines Bay Microbial Observatory, Mediterranean Sea | collected 2016-01-19 | reverse complement strand
GATCGCGGAGAAATCCGGGGTAACAGTGGTGTCATTCTGAACATTCTGGAAACGGTTCGCAAAGCCGCAGCCAGTACCGCGACCGTTCTGATTCGGGGCGAGAGTGGCACAGGCAAGGAGTTGCTGGCTCGTGTCGTGCAACGCAACAGTGACAGAGCGGATAAGCCTCTGATCAGCGTCAACTGTGCGGCTTTGGCGCCTTCGCTTCTGGAGAGCGAACTGTTCGGTCATGTGCGCGGAGCATTTACCGGAGCGAGTTCGGACAAGACCGGAAGATTTCAGGCGGCGGATGGTGGCACCCTGTTCCTGGACGAGATCGGGGACATTCCCATGGAAACGCAGGTGAAGCTGCTGAGGGTATTGCAGGAGCGGTGTTTTGAACCGGTGGGCAGCAGTTCGACCGTGAAGGTGGATGTCCGTCTGATTGCGGCTACCAATCGGGATCTGGAGTCGATGATCACTGAGGGCACTTTTCGCGAGGATCTTTTCTACAGACTGAACGTAGTCAGCGTGACGTTGCCGCCACTTCGTGAACGCCGCGAAGATCTGATTGAACTGCTGTTCTTCTTTCTCAGTCGAGCAACACGGAAAACTGACAAACGCATCCGCCAGATCGAACCGGCGGCACTGGCCGCTATTGAACAGCACCGCTGGCCGGGCAACATTCGAGAGCTGGAGAATGTTGTGGAGCGAGCTGTTGTGTTGTCCGACGGCGACACGATCACGCTGAACGATCTGCCGGACGAATTACGCTCTGCCACACAGCCGATCGTCGTCGACAGTAGTCGAACGGAAGTCAGCAGTCCTCATGAATTTGCTCAGTTTGAGAGCCTTGCCGCCGGCGACCGCGAAGTCATTGCGATATCTGCGGAAACGCATGCCGGGGCCACAGACGTGGTTTCCGAAAAACACCAGTTGGTGGCCGCCCTGCAGGATGCCAAGGGCAACAAAGCCCGCGCTGCCCGCGCTATGCAGATGCCGCGCAGTACCTTTTACAGCAAGCTGAAGAAGCACGGACTTGCTGACTGACCCTGAAACGGAGCGTATGCGCTGCGGCTCAAGCCGTCAGACGTGGTCAGCGGCGGGCTGAACTTTCCACCGGAGAGCGACCTTTGACACTGGCTGGAACCATCAAGTGACGGTTCCGGGTTGGGAGTTCCTGTCTGCACAGTTCGATTCCGATTGTCATGACGGCGTACGGCACAACGACAACGGATTCGTGCGGACGGCAGTTGCGGAAGCGAACAGCAGAATCGCTCCCAACCCACAACGTCAAACTCCTGGTGAGGGAGTTCAACAGAGCCCCGCGGCATTCGCCACTGAGGGAGTCAGCGTGCGCTGCATGACAAAGCGCTGCACAGCGGACATCTTCCCCAATGGCTGCGCGGTCAGGCAACCTGATTAGCCAGGCGGACCTTTCCAAAACGTTTTCCCACAACGTCGTACAGGAGAACCTCGTTTCGGATTCGGTCCCACACCGCACTGAGTTTGACACTGCGGGGGCCATGCAGGATGAACTGGAAGCCACAACAGTCGCCGTTGCGTTTCAATTCCAGTTCGCTCATCGGAAAATGGTGTTCAAGGAGATTCTCTTTGCGGCACAGAGCCAGGTGAATGAAGTTGCGAAGCTCATCCAGTGTACGAACTTCTGCCGAAGCAGCGGGCATCATGCCGGAAGGGAAAGGCTGACACATATAGCAGAGACAATCCTTGGTAGCGAGGATTTGCGGATTACGACTAACCAGAGTGTTGACGGATCTCGGTGACCCGAAGCAATTCTTCCGGTGTGGTAAACGCTATCGTCGAGCCCCAATGCCCATCTTCCAGATTGTTTCGGCACTCAACACATCCGGTATCAACGGGCTGAACGGAATGACCCTGGCAATCGCCAACTGCGCACTCTGGATTCCTGATTTTCCCCGGAAAGTGGCAATTCCGGGCTAAAGCTGTGACGCGCGACTGCATCGCCCCCAGCTCTGCTACCTGTTGTCTTCTGTTGTTCCGGCGGCATGGGTAATCTGTACCGGATGCTCCGCACGTTCGGAATCATCGGGACGTGCCTGTCACGTCGCCTGCGTGCTTCTGACGTTGGTTTGCCGGACAACCGAATTTCCGCCGGACAGGAAATTCCGGGCAGCCAGACGTCCGGTCGCGATCAATGAATCGGGGTCAGAAAAGTCATACCATGGTGTCGACGCGACGTCCGGCCGGATCAGACAGTCCGCCACGCCACGTGTGTAATCTCGAACAAGGTGTTCACCGATGTCCCCCAGTCGCAGAAACACATTGACTGCTGTAGGGCAGCGGTCGATGGGTTCAAGCTGAGCGCCCACGTCCACAGCGATGGTCACGTCAGCTCCATACGAGGTGGCAATTTTCGACGGAATCGCGTCCATCATTCCAACGTCGCACAGCAGCATGGATCCCCATTTGACCGGAGGAAACACGCCGGGGATCGCTGCCGATGCCATTACGGCGTCCTTCAGCGAACCTGCTGTCAGGACGATCTTTCGTCCGGAATACAGGTCCAGGGCCACGACACTGAGTGGCACCTTTAAATCTCTGATGTCCATGTCCGGCAACAGTGCATCGACAACATCCTGCATCACGTCCTGCCCCAGCAGGGCTGGTTTGCTGAACAGGTGGGCCAACTTGCGACGGGCTCCCAGAAAACGCCGAATCTGATGATACCAGGCAAACAACCCCGACGTAGACGGCTCCTCGGCCTCAGGCGCTGCGGAGAACAACGCTGCCTGTTTCGACAGAAATGCTTCAGACGTCAGGTAGTCGACCGCTCGACGCTGCACCCGCTCTGCGTCCTGGTCCACAGCGCACAATGCGCCAGCGAGACTGCCGATACTCACGCCAACGAATCGGTCGATGGTCAGTGGCAACTGCTGCAGTATTTCAATGACTCCGAGATGTGCGAGACCACGAGCACCACCACCGCCGAGCGCCAGAACTGCCGAGCGGTCATTGGATTTCAAAATCATGTGAACACCTCCTTTCAAGGCTCCGCCGCACGTTCGTTCAGTATTTCATCAGGATCGTTTCCTGCTCCACGTCGTGCAGAGCTGCCCAGCCGCCTTCTGCAATGGCGTTTCCGAGTTCTGTCGCGCGGCGGAAATCCTTATCTGTCGGCCGTGTGCCCCTGATGCGATGCTGCAGATGAGTACACAGCACTTCAGCCGCGGCCGCGGTCACTTCGCACTCATGTTTTGCGCCATACAGACTCGCCACCAGCATGGTCACAGCATCCTGAACCTGAGATGACGCCTGCGCCATGCTGCACTGACGATCCGCCAGCTTCAATTGATACGTTCTCATCATGCGGCTGATGTCAAAGCAGGAATCGCTCAGGAACCCTCTCGCGAATTCGGCGTGTCGGCGCAGGTCCGCCGGCATGAAGGCGATCGAATCGCGCGTTACTCGCAGCAGTCTGCGTCCGGTCATCCACTTGGCGTAAGCCGCCATGGGGGCCTGCAGTTTCCACAGATGTCCCGGATTCAGCAGATTCGGATGTTTGATGCCGGCCTCATGCAGAATTCTTCCAATCGGTTCAAAGAAGTGCTGCCCGTGCTGCTTCACCAGACTCTTGAAGAATGCCATTCCCAGCATTTCTCCTTCACCTTCGTAGATACACGGTGCCAGAAACTCGTGCACGTTGTCTCCAAACAGGTGACCGTGAATGAATGACCGTCCGCCGTGAGTCTTCATGAAAAGCTCGACGGCGGCTTCCTTCTGTGCCTCACTGCCGAAGATCTTCGCGATGATACACTCCATTTCGCCACGGTATCCCTGGTCGATGAGTCCCGCACACCACTGCACCAGAGCATCGCTGCCCACGATCAGCCCGGCCAGATGGCCGATGCGCCTTTGAACGAGTTCTCGATTGGCGATTGGCTGTCCATAGGTCTTACGGAAGTCGGCCCACGGCAGCATGCTGGCTAACATGGAACGCATTGTGCCTGCTGCGTTCGCACAGAGCGCAATGCGTCCGAGATTCAGGCCGTGGTACGCAATCGTCAGTCCGTCGCCGACTTTCGGTTTCAGCAGATTTTCTGCGGGAACTCGGAAATTACGAAAGACCAGACCGTTGTTGTGAGCTCTGCGTAGCGCATACAGCCCGTAGCGGTTCATTGTGAAGGACGGGGTTTCTTCTGCGGGTAGATCTGCAATTAGCACCGCCGGTCTGTCGTCGATGCGGCACACCAAACCAATGGTGCGTCCCGGCACGGCATTTGTAATAAACAGCTTTTCACCATTCACCACATAGCTGTCGCCGTCCAGCACCGCAGTCGTTTTAAGGGCGGTCAGGTCGCTGCCCGCCCCTGGCTCAGTCAGTGCGAAGGCGGACAGTCGCCTCCCGCTGGCAAGCAGTGGCAGGTAGCGTTCCTTTAACGCCGGAGTGCCGAAGGTCCGCACCGGATCAACCGCGCCAATGCAACCGTGAACTGAAGCCAGTCCCGCCACAGTGGGTTCGACCGTGGCCATCCGGGTCAGGAAGGGAGCAAAGTGCTGAAACGAAAGGCCGCAGCCTCCGTAACGCTTGTCGACCAGCGCTCCCCAGTATCCTGCGTCGCCCAGTTCTGCCAGAACAACGTCGCTGAGCTTTTCGGATTCGTTATACAGACTTCCCTTCCGCTTGTGTTTCCTGACCACGTGCAGGCAGTCATTCGTCAACTGACGGACGTCTTCCGTCATCGGCGGCAACGGCATGTGAAACAGATCCGTTGGCACACGACGTTCCCAGACGGCCCGATGAATCGGACTGGCAGTCGTGCGATGGCGTTCTGCAAACATGCTCTCTACCTGATCGTCTGCAGTGTCAATCAGCCCCGTACGTCGTGCTTCGTCTACCGACTTGCCACCCAGCCGCAGTGCGGTCTCTGCAAACGAGACATCCGGGCGTTCTGAGTGACTTCCTCCGTCCGCGGGTGTGAGATTCCTGATGTCGATGCTCATGATCAGTTCCCCTTTCTTTTGGGGCGTGGCAGATGAAACACCTTGCCGGACACCCTTTCCGTCAGATACCGAAGCCGATTTTTCGCAGCTTCGGCGATTCATATTGTTTCGTTCTGTCTCTCCTTCTTAATCTTTCACAACTGTCGCATGATGCGGCGGCGTTATTCAGACCAGGGACGGGGGCGATGCCGCAGCGTTCCTGGTCTGACATTCAATTCTCATATCCACCAGCCACGCCGATGGCTTAAAACGTTCCCCGTATCGTGCCGAGAGTACGTGTAGATTATTCAGCAGTGTCGGATGCCCAATATCCTCAGCCAGTGTCACGGGTCCGCCTCGGAAGGGAGCAAAGCCGGTGCCGAGGATCATCGCCAGGTCGGCCATCCACGATTCCGCGACGACACCTTCCTGCATACAGAATCCGACTTCGTTAATCATGGGATAGATCAATCGGCGTTGAATATCGGTCATCCCGTCCGACAGATAGGCACCGACAGCAGTTGTGGAACGTTGACTTTCGCCGGCCGACGCCGTGTTATCCTGGACCAGCGTTGACAGTTCAGCGTTTACGGCCACCGATTTTCCGTCCACGTATTCGTAGAACCCGCGGCCGGATTTACGGCCGGAACACCCCCGCGCGACCATTTGTCCGAGTACCCGAATTGTGGGTCCCGATTCGGGCAACACGTCTTCCAGGGTTGCGGCCACATGCCAGGCAACATCGATGCCTACATGGTCGATTAGCTCGATTGGCCCCATGGGCATTCCAAAGCGTTTGACTTCGCGGTCCAGTTCGCGGCAGTCGTGGCCTTCCAGGACCATCCGAACCGCTTCTCCGATGTATGGAAACAGCACGCGGTTCACCAGAAAACCGGGAGAGTCTGTCGTCACAACGGCAGTCTTGCCGAGATTCTTCACCAGTTTCAGCAGCATTGTGACCGTCTGCTCACTGGTTTCCTCCGTCCGCACCACTTCCACCAGATCCATACGATGGACTGGATTGAAGAAGTGCAGCCCGGCAACTCGATCCGCGCGGGTTGTGGCGGTCGCCATGTCGCTGACCGACAGCGCAGACGTGTTTGAGACGATCACTGCATGAGGCTTCAGCACATCGTCAAGTGACGCAAAGACCGCTCGTTTCACATCCATCTGTTCCACGACGGCCTCAATCACAAGATCACAGTCTGCCAGCGAGGAAAACCGGTCTGTTGAAGATATGCGATCGAGAATTTCATCTCGTTCCCGCCTGGAAAGTCGTTTCTTTGCGACCATGTCATCCAACAAACCTGAAACTCGATCTATTCCGGCGGACGCCAGTTCCGGGGTCAGCTCCTTGAACACCACATGGAATCCTTTCAATGCCGCCAGCTGACCGATGCCGGCACCCATGGCTCCGGCACCGATAATGCCAATCGTACGCACCGTCAGACTGGTCCGCTCGGTGTCAGAATCGGCTTCTGCCGCCGCTATGGCTCGATCGCAGTTTTCCAGGATGTCTGCGTCGGCTGTTCGCCCTTCGGCACGCCTGGGGGGGGCGTGGACGACGGTTGGTAACGGTTCCGCATCCACGACTGTGGTCAACGATCTTGCCCGTTCTCGCCGGAAGAACAGGTTTAGCAGATTGCGACAAGTGGACGATTCGATCAGTTGCGAGAATTCGGCACGCTCGACGGCAAAGCCGGCACTGTGTTTTCGGAAGGCGGCACGGACCGCTCGAATAACTGCCGGCAGGGCGGGGTAGTGATTTGATGATCGCTTAACTTTCTTCTCTGCTGTTCGCAGCACCAGCCAGCGGCCCGGACGTGAATCAGTCGCAGCACGGATCAGGCCTTGCTTCATGCTCAACCGTCCGCGCACTTTGTATGATACGTCTCGGTCTGACAGAGGCTCAGGAGAGGCCCCGGTTTGCCATGGATCCGCAGCCATGCAAGTGTCGCGAACAAAGGTATCGATGCCCTGGTTCCATGACGTTTCATCGCATACCGCGTCCACAAGCCCGGACTTCAGAGATGCTGCAGCCGTCAGTTTTTTTCCCCGCAGAATCAGAGGAAGTGCTGCCAGCACTCCGATCAGCTTCGGCAATCGCTGAGTTCCTCCCCACCCGGGAATCAATCCCAGCTGAACCTCAGGCAGTCCCAGGCGCGTGGAGCGAGCGTCCAGTGCAACTCGGTGGCTGCACGCCAGTGCAAATTCTAGGCCGCCCCCGAGGCATGGTCCGTGAATCGCGGCGACCGTCGGAACGGTCATTTGTTCGATTCGTGAAAAAACGTTCTGGCCGCGCGCAAGGACGGCGTCCACCTCTTCGCGACTGCGAAGCCCGGCGATCTGGTGAACGTCCGCACCCGCGAAGAAGCCGGACGGCTTAGTGCTGCGGAATACGACGGCTCTCACTGACTCCGAGTCGTCGTTCTGTTCCTTCAGTTCGCTGGTCTTCCTGTGAGCAACGGACTCGAGCATCTGTTCCAGTTCACCGACCACGATTTCCAGTTCTTCAATGACTGAGTCACTGAAAACGTTCATCGAACGTGACGCGACGTCGATCCAGACTGTCACGATGCCGCTGTTGCCGCGCTCGATTCGAAAATGATGTCGTGCTTTATTGATCATTTCTAAATCTCCGTTTCCAAAACCATTGCTACTCCCTGTCCTCCGCCGACACATAACGTGGCCAGACCTCGGTGCAGCCCTTTTTCTCGAAGAGCGCGCAGTAACGTAATAACCATACGTGTTCCGGTGGTTCCGACCGGATGTCCCAGTGCGATAGCGCCTCCATGAACATTCAGCCGGTCGTTCGGAAAGGCTCCTATTGCTTTTGTCAGTCCCAGTTCTCTGGTTGCGAATGCATCCGAATCGAACGCTGCCAGACAGGCCAGTACCTGCGCGGCAAAAGCCTCGTTGATCTCCAGCAGATCAAAGTTGTGAAGTTGCAGCCCGGTCTGCCGCAGCAGTTTTGCCGTTGCGTAAACCGGTCCCAGCCCCATCCGCGCCGGGGCGCAGCCAGCAATGGCGTAGCTGGTCACGTAGCCCAGCGGTTTGTCAGACTTCAAATCAACTGCATCTGCGTTCGTCAGCACAACAGCTGCCGCTCCATCCGTCAGCGGACAGCTGTTGCCGGGGGTGACAGTGCCGTCGGTATCGAAGATTGGTCGCAGCTTCTGGAGGGCCTTGATGGATTGGTTCGCGCGAGGACCGTTGTCTTTTTCTATCATTCCCTGCTCAGAATCTCCGACGGAGTTGTTCTCTGGACCGTCGACGAGGCGGAATGGAGCAATCTCGCCGGACAGAAAACATCGTTCTCGCGCCGTGGCCGCCTTAATGTGGCTGTCCAGAACGAACCGATCCTGATCTTCCCGCGAAATCCCGAATTCACGAGCCAGTCCTTCTGCCGTCTGTCCCATATTCAGGCCGCAGAACGGATCGGTCAGGCCCAGCAACACACCGGGAACAGGCTTGAAGTGGCGCGGTCTTAGTTTCGCCACGACTTTCAATTTGCGCGTCAATGACTTTGCTCGACCGAGTTCCTGCAGCAGGCGAGCGGCGTCAGAACGCACCAGCAGTGGAATATTGGACATCGATTCCGTTCCGCCGGCCACGATTGTTTTTGCGCGTCCCTGCCGCAGGATCTGCCACGCCGACAGTATTGACTCCATGCCTGACGCACAGTTGCGATTGACCGTATGTGCGACACGGTCCTGCGGAATTCCGGCATTAAGTGCAATCACTCGAGCAACGTTGGCGGCATCCGGTGGGCCCGAAACATTGCCCATAACAACTTCATCAACACCATTGGCAGTGATGTTTGTCTTATTCAATGCAGCGACGACGGCAGCGGTTCCCAGATCCACCGCGTCAGCGTCAGCCATTTCTCCGTATGCTTTACAGAACGGAGTTCGCATGCCATTCAGAATTGCGAGTGGTTTTATGTTCATCTTGCCGTTCCTTGTGCCATTTCTCTTCTGCTGCCGGGAACCGTCTGGTCCGTGTGCCATCTGTGGCGGTCTGAACGTCAGGTCGAATTCACCTCTTCTGCGGACTCTCTCAACTTTCTGCGAATCACCTTGCCCAGAAAACTTCGTGGCAGATCATCCTTGCAGTGTTCGAACGCTTTAGGACGCTTGTGACTGGAAAGATGTTCTTTGCAGTAATCCGAGATCGCAGCTTCGTCCCACGCGGCTCCGCTGTTCAGGACGACAAACGCCTTTACGATTTCTCCTTTGTGTTCGTCCGGCATTCCGACCACAGCTGCGTCCTGGATGGCCGAATGATTCTTCAGCACCTGTTCCACTTCCTGAGGATAAACATTGAACCCCGAGGTGATGATCAAGTCCTTCTTTCGTTCGACGATCTGGTACAGGCCATCAGAGGCCAGGCGAGCCAGGTCTCCTGTGTGCAGCCATCCGTCGTCGATGACCGGGTGTTCGCCTGATATCGGACCGGTCTTGTTTTGCCCGCGGCTAAGGTTATGCCAGTAGCCCAGCATCACCTGCGGACCTCGAACCAACAGTTCGCCAATCTCTCCCGCTGGAACATCCGATGTTCCGGTGTCGGCATCGACGATGCGACATTCAGTGTCCGGCAGAGGCAGGCCAATGGATCCGAATCGGGCGGCGCTATTCAGTGGACCGACGTGGGTCACCGGCGACGCCTCGGAAAGCCCGTATCCTTCCACGACCAGTGCACCCGTATGTTCCGCGAACTCGCGTCCCACGGATTCCGGCAGTGGTGCTCCGCCGCAGATGACCCACTTCAGTGAAGTCAGGTCTGACGGACGTTTGCGCAGCTGATCGTTAAACGCCACAAGCATCGCTGGCACGGCGTGAAAAACGGTCGGGCGGTGGCGTTCGATCAGTCGGATGACTTTACGAGGACTAAAGCGATGATCCATGATCAGCGTGCCGATCATGGCGGCGCCGCCCAGAACGTTTGTCGAAAGTCCGTAGCTGTGGAAGAACGGCAGTACGGATAGCAGTGTTTCTTTGCCAACGTCGGCACCGGCCCAGAAATACTGTTGCCATGCGTTGACCACCATGTTGCGGTGGCTGAGCGTTACAGCCTTTGGCTCTCCGGTCGTGCCACCGGTAGGAAGAATATAGGCCGGAGTGGTCGCCCAGGCGGACGGTGAACCATCTTCACCTGTCGGGGTAAAGCTCCAATTTCGTTTCAACGGCCCGCGCAGTTGCGCGGCGTCAGCCGGTGACGATGGTTCGAATCTGATGCGATGAGGCGGACCGTCGGGGCTCGGCGTTTCCAGCGCGGTGTCTGACGACCATGGGGCGGCGTCACCGGAACCTGGTGTTTCGTCGGACATTAACTCGTCCCAGAACCATCCCACGTGTTCATTTGCCGACATCCACCAATGGCCCGTGCGACGTTTCCGGATCAACAAATATCCCAGCTGTTCGAACAGTGGCAAACGGGGGCGCAGCGAAACAAACAAAGTCTTGTCCGGGCGATGCGGGCCGGAGATCAGCTGCGCCAGCATGTCCAGAGATACGACGACTTTGCAGTTTGTCGCCTCCAGCATTCGGTCCACTTCCTCCGGAACGGCCATCGGACTTAAGGCCACTGCAATACCTTCGGCCCGCCAAATGCCATTCAAGGCAATCAGGTATTCCGGAATGTTGGGCAGCAGAATGCCGACGCGGTCACCGGGTTTGACACCCAGTCTGCGCAGAGCGTCGGCGGTGCGAATGGCGTCGAGGTTCAATTCCTCCCATGTCCACTCAACATCGTTGTAGTGACACGCCAGGCGCCCGGGCATCAAGCTGGCAGCTCGATCGAGTAGTCCCCAGGCCGGAATGTCCGGGTAGTCGAGTTTCCGCGGAACGCCGACCGGATAACAGTCAGCAGTCGACGCGGCGTAACGTGGCGAAGCGCCATCGGAAATTGTTGCCATCACACACCTCACTTTCAGAACACGTTCCGTGGCTTCGGCGTGCGAAGCGACGGTTCATGTTGTCGCAATGAGGCGATCTGGCTTTCAGATTTCCAGGCAGTCTAGGTCAGTGCAAAGACACCCTTCCTTCTGGGTATGGACACCGGAAGAAAGCAGGTCGCGTAAGTAATTGTAATTGTTAATGTCTCCAGGTTCATTTTGAATCTGTCGTACTCAGTCGTAATCGCTGCTCTTCGAAGGGCAGAACGGAAGGCGACGACTGATGAATTAAGGCTACGCGCCGGTTTGATCGGAGTCAAATGCGGGGGGGCGGGAATGTGTTGTAACGTGTTTGCCTTAAATAGTTTGGGTTGTTGTGAATTCTTTGTTGAGGTCCGCGTACGGAGCACCCGTACGCAGAGAATGTTGGGGGAACATTAAGTGCCGCGACGGGCTGGATCATGGATGATGTGACGCACCTGTGTCGAAACATGACGTCGATGTGCCGTACAGAAATAGGCAATACGAGTGCCAGTGAATGGCCCGTGGGCAATCAGACCTGAGCACGCCGGCAGGTCAGTCGCTTGCTGGTTGCTCAAGGTAGGTGTAACGGTTGAGTGCGTTCTCATAGCAGCCGACAAACTCTGCGGCCTGGGCGTCGTCAATGCGCCCGGTACGGACCGATGATTCGACTGCAATCTGCAGACGGTGAATCAGGTCACGTCCGTTGATCTGGACATACTGGAGTACCTCGCTGATCGTCTGGCCTTTCAGAATTGCATCCAGCGCGACTTCACCAGTATCAGCAATGTCCACATGCACGGCATTGGTGTCGCCAAAAAGGTTGTGCAGATCCCCAAGGATTTCCTGATAGGCACCAATCAGAAATGTTCCCATGAAGTACGGACTGTTATCGAATTCATGCAGCAGTAGCGTGCGTTTGACATTACGTCTGCTGATGAACTGATCGATCTTACCAT
>JACLAC010014463.1_pt1 | contig 11820 bp, 7 predicted proteins | sample 8027881 | NCBI WGS metagenome assembly JACLAC01 (sample SAMN15725517, study PRJNA655200) | protist metagenome | isolation source: fluorescence activated cell sorting (FACS) single amplified genomes of... | place: Spain: Blaines Bay Microbial Observatory, Mediterranean Sea | collected 2016-01-19 | reverse complement strand
TCATGAAGGTGATGAAATACTGACAGAATCTACTTCCGATCTTTTATTGCTAGCTCAAGGTGCCGAAGGCGGTGAAGGCGGTGAGGGCGGTGAAGGTGCTGTCTCTACTGGAGACCCCGACGTAGACTACATGACCGTTCTAGGCTTGATGAAAGGACACTTAATCGCAGCTGAGGAATTAATCGCAGCAGACAACTACGAGCAAGCCGAACCCCACATCGCTCATCCAGTTGACGAACTATATAGTGATATCGAACCAGTACTACCCGAAAAAGGAGTAGAAGATTTTAAACCAACTCTCAATCAGCTACAAGACTTAGCCAAAACTGCACCAGAGTCACCCGAGATGCAGGCTGCATTCGATGAGTCTTTAGCTTCTATTGAAGAAGCGATCGCCGTTATTCCCGAAGAACAGCAGAACTCTCCAGAATTCATTATGGATGTCATGGTAGAAATACTCAAAAATGCTGCGGCAGAATACGAAGCTGCGATCGCTAATGACCAGTTTGTCGAAGTAGTCGAGTACCAAGATTCGAGAGGATTTGTACTTTACGCCGACGATCTGTATCAAACTATCGCCGAGCAAAAAAGCCAAGAAGATCCAGAAGCCCATCAAACTATTACTGAAAGTTTAGAAGAATTGAAAACTGCGTGGCCATCTATCGAACCACCAGCAGCACCAGTAAAAGAACCTTCAGAAGTTTATGGTTTAGTTTCTGAGATCGAATTTAGTAAATAGTCTGAGGGTTAGTAATAATAAGTAAAGAAATAGATTTTCATAAAAACTCTTTACTTATTAAAAAATGAAAATGGGTATTCTTTGTCCTCCTGGTACGGGACATCTCAATGCAATGAGTGCTTTGGGTTATGAACTGCAACAGCGAGGACATAGAGTTACTCTATTCGGATTTCTTAATGTAGAATCTTATGCTGCTGCCAGGCTAAAGTTTTATTCTATTGATACTGTCAGATTATGATTTTTTCAATCGAACAGATATTTTCCCCCGATGAATTAGCAGAAATTAGGCAAGTCTTAGAAAAAGCCGAATTTGTCGATGGTAAGCTAACGGCAGGTTGGCACGCCAAATTAGTAAAAAATAATCAGCAGCTCAAAGTAGGAACCTCTCAGAAAGAATTACAGACCAAGGTTCGTGCTAGCTTACTAAAAAACCCTTTATTTCAAACAGCAGTTCGCCCGAGATCGATTCATTCTCTACTGTTTAGTCGATATGATGTAGGGATGTCCTACGACACTCATGTGGACAATGCTCTAATGGGTGGAAGTTCTGGCTTATATCGTTCGGATGTTTCATTTACCCTGTTTCTCAATTCGCCCGAAAACTATCAGGGTGGAGAATTAGTTATTGAAGGCGTACAGTCAGAACAAAGCTATAAATTAGAGGCGGGTTCGGCAATTGTCTATCCTTCCACTACCCTACATCGCGTCAATCCTGTAACTGAAGGAAGAAGATTAGTAGTAGTGGGGTGGGTACAGAGTACCGTTCGCGATGCGAGCGATCGCGAAATTTTATTCGATCTAGAAACTGCTCGTCGGGCTGTTTTTGCTAAATCGGGAAAAACTGCTGAATTCGATCTGATTTCTAAAAGTATCGCCAATCTATTCCGCAAGTGGGCTGATGTTTGAACGATAAGATCAGCCTTGTTGATATTCTTCCAATAGCTGGGGTAAGTAATCGTAACCATCAACACCAATCGAGCTGATAATTTGCGATCGCTGTTGCGCCAAGACGTTACTAAATTCTTCGCCAATCTGCCCCTGAATAATAGATAACAAACCAGCTACCTGTCGCCACTCGATCGAACCTATTTGATGGAGTAAATACATTCCCAGACCACCGTAGGCGATCGCTGCTGCGCGATCTTCAATGCTGTAGTAGGCTTCAGCTAAATAAGAAAAGCTCAATCCTTGGAGGTATACGTCTCTAGAATATTGAGCTAACTCTGCTCCTTTGGTTAAAGAAGCGATCGCTGCTGTCGGCTGCTCTAGAATGACATAGGCAATACCCAAACTACTGTGTCCAAAAGATTGGCTCTGAAAATCTCCTTGTTTTTTAGCTAGTTCTACCCCTTGTTCTAGATAGCGAATTGCCTCGCCATAGTCTTCTACTGCCATGCGCTCGATTTCTCGGGCTGAAAATACCTTGGCATAACCCAAGTTAACCGAAGCGTTGGCTTCTCCTAATTTATCCCCTACCTGACGCGCCGCAATCAAAGCTCTTTGACTGTAATTAATTGCCTCGCTGTAGTTTTTCAAATTAACGTTAGTACGGCTTAAATGATTGAGGTTAGCAACTTCGCAGGGATAATCGTTTGCCTCGATCGCAATTTCTAAAGCTTCTTGGTGAAAAGCAATTGCTTTGTCATAATCCCCTGCTGTCCGTTGCGAGTAGCCTAATAAAGTAAGAATGCGAGCTTTCTCTTCAGTTCCTTCTACCTGCTTTAAAGGTTCATCAAAATAATCGAGGGTATCCTGGAGGTAGTCTCCTGAGAAAGAGGCAAACACCCCGCTATAAAGGGGAAAATCTTCACGTTGGGCAAAAGTTCGCAATATTTGCAGCATCATTAAAAAGCAACCGTCGGCTAAAGCCGGTTTGCTGTTGACAAATGCCTGCCATAGCTCGCACCAAATGGAGGCAAAAGTAAGCAGAGTGCTATAGGATAATTGTTTCCCAAACTTACTGTTATATGGTTGGCGATCGAACCAGGTAACTAAACCCCGTTGGAGATATTGCAGCACGATTGCCAATTCAACCCAAGCCCTTGATTCTATGTTATTAGCCGTACGTGCAAAAGCTATAGCAGACTGTTGTTGCGCTAGAGTTTGAAATAACTGCTTGGGTAAAGGGCTAGATACTTTTTGTGCCCAGATCCGCCAAGGATTCGGTTTTTCGGCACCAAAACCCGAAAAGTTACTTCCAGAACCATACATCCAGCTAACTAAATCGTCTTCTAAAGCGGTAAAAGATTGTATGCCTTCGGTAATTCCCGCAGCTAGCTGTTGCCAATCTTGAGCTAGTCGAGGATCTTCTTGAGTTTTAGCAGTAGCTTGAAGATTTTTAGCTAACTTGTCTAATTCTTCGATAGTGAGAGGTTCGTCTTGATTGGGCTCGATCGCATCTACTATTCTTAAAAAATAGTCTTCAGGTTCGCCAGTTAAAATATATTTAGCTGTCTGAGATATTTCAGCCTCTACCTGATTTTCTGTTTGCCAACGCAACCATTGTTTTTCCACGGTTTCCAAAGCTCTTAATACTCTTGCTGCCTTGAGTTTGGTTTCCAACCGTGCTTTAGTTGTTTCCAGGCGTTGAGCCAGACAACGTTCAAATATTTCTCCCGTACCAGCTTCCACTTCTTCCACTAGTATTCGATAAACTCGCTCTACAGAACTGATTTTTCCCTGAAGAGTAAGTTCGACGATTCGATCTATGAGGGTGAAATAGCGATCGCTTAATGATTCGGACACAACAAGTAAGTTACTGAGCAAAAAAATATTATACCGTTTTGAGTGCACGGGTGTAGAAGAGCAGGACTAGAGAAAAGATGCTTACTAACTAGTTCGATTGAGAAATCAGCTATATAATCGATCGTTAATTGCCAAGTTAGCGGCTAAAAATGACCAACGCCAAGATCAAACTATATATTGTCGATTGCGACTCTGTCTTTCGCCTGGGTTTACGAACTGCGATCGCTCAATATGCCGATCTCGAAATTATTGGTGAAGGGAACGTAAGTAACAGCACCCTACGAGAACTTACTCAGGGTTTGGTTCTGAATATTTTGGTAATTGGCATTGGTTATTCCTCGGAAACCGAAGCTTCTAGTTTGGAGTTCGTGCAGCAGTTGAAGGAGCTATATTCGCAGCTACCGTTATTTGTGCTAACTCCCGATTTTTCGGTTCAAAAGCTGGCAAAGCTGAAATCTTGGGGAGTTGGTGGATACTGCGATCGCACTGCAAGTATTAATACGATTGTTGAAGGTTTACATACAGTTGCTTACGGCAATCCCTATTGGCAGATCGAACATCGTTCCCCTCAGTTATGGCAAAAGGCACTAGCCCGCATTAGTAAGTCGGGTAGAATTCAGCTAGAAGAGACTTTACAGCTAATTGAAACCCAGTTAGCCAACCCCAACCTATCTGACTGGGAACGTGTATTTTTAATCGGGCGCAAACGAGAATTATTAACCGCCCGTTGGTTATCTAATCGGATAGTGGCAGAAGAGATCGATTTGTCTGAGACTACATCGGCGATCGAACCATCTACCGCTGAAATCTTACCCATTGAAGCAACCCAACTTACTGCTTTGCCCGTATTTGCCGACTCTGCTAACAAAAGTATTTTTGAGCGGGTAGTAACAGATGTTCAAATAGGTTTGACTAATAGAACCCAAATTCCTTTAGAAATCGATATTCTTCAGCCAGAGATTCGCAAAAGTCTTTGTCATCTAATTTTGCAACGGCTTAGTGAAACTATCGAGGGACTACCAATTGCCAACACTTTAGATCGTAATTATACTGACTACCTAAACGCTTTGTGGTCCTGGAGCATCAATTATTTTTTTACCCAACACTATGGACAACTAACCGCAGAAGAAGAAGTCGAACTAGCTATCTTAACCGAACGTGAATTTACTGCGGTCGAGCAAAATATATTTGACTATATCTATGGTATTCCCGAACTGTTTGAATATCTTTTAGGTAAGCCCGATCTGACGATCGATAATATTATTTATAAATCTGACGATCCTGAAGTCGTAGCCAGAATTGAATTTTTATTGCACAACTTAACTATCCATTTGGCTAATGCAGTGATGCAGGTAATTCTCAACCATTTTTACGATCTAGAAATACTCAAACACAGACTTTTTCAAGTCGAATATAAAAGCGATCGCCAACTAGCTCGTTTTCGCAATCAATTATCTTGGAAGTACCGTCAAGAGGCATATTTTACTCACCCACAAAACATCTTTGAAAGTCGTCATCGTTTATTAGTACTAGTCAACGGCACCATTAGAACTATGTACCTCTACGCATCCCGTAAAGAGGAGTTAGAACGGCTGACGGGAATACCCTGGCTATCAACTATAGTTATCGAGACTCGCGATGCGATCGCTCCTTTAGTACGTAAATTTGTGGCTTTGGCTGGTAGTGGAGTAGTATTTGTTCTGACACAGGTAATTGGTAAAGGCTTGGGTTTGATCGGGAAGGGCATTATTCAAGGAATTGGCAGTACGGTTAAAGATATTCCGAACTACAAAAAAAATCCTCGTGGCAAATAATCTGCGATCGAGGATTTTAAACGATATTTAAGAAAAAGAAGGCTAAACTGTCTGGCTAATTTCTAAATGTAGTCCTGTAACGCTTTAACTTCCAAAGGTTCTGACTTAAGGGAGCGGATTGCTGCTACTGTAGCTTTTGCCCCCGCGATAGTGGTGATAATTGGTAGTTTGTAATCTACCGCCATCCTTCTGATTAGTTGAGCATCGGTCTGAGATTCCTCTCCCGTGGGCGTGTTGATAATTAATTGAATTTGATTGTTCTTGATCGAATCTATAACATGAGGGCGACCTTCATGTAGTTTGAGAATCAGATCTACGTTTTCGATCCCGTTTTCTTGCAGTGCCTTTTGGGTTCCCGAGGTGGCAATTATCTTAAAACCAAGATCGATAAAGTCTTGCACTACGGGGACAATCGCTTGTTTATCGCGTTCATTCATCGAGACAAACACCGTTCCCGTCAAAGCTAAATTAACTCCTGCGCCAATTTCAGCTTTAGCGAAAGCCTTACCAAAATCGCTATCTATCCCCATGACTTCACCTGTAGAGCGCATTTCAGGTCCTAAAAGAGTATCGGTGCTGGGAAACTTATTAAACGGTAATACTGCCTCTTTGACGGCGATATGTTTGGGGATGGTTTCGCTGACTACACCTAAAGACACCAGACTTTTTCCCGACATAACTAAAGATGCTACCTTAGCTAAAGGAACACCAGTTGCTTTGGATACATAAGGTACAGTACGAGAAGCACGGGGATTGGCTTCGATAATATATACCTGTTCGCCCTGTACGGCGTACTGAATATTCATCAATCCTACTACCTTCAAGGCTCTAGCTAACTTTTGTGTCCAGTCGCGAATTGTGGCGATCGCCGATTCGGATAGAGAGTTATAGGGAATCGAACAGGCTGAATCTCCCGAGTGTATCCCCGCTTGTTCGATATGTTCCATAATGCCGCCGATGACTACTTTCCCAGTCTTATCGCAGAGGGCATCGACATCAACTTCGATCGCATTTTCTAAAAATTTATCGATTAAGATTGGACGATCTGGTTCTAACTCTACTGCATAGTTCATGTAGTGTTTGAGGTCGGCATCGGAATAGACAATTTCCATCGCCCTACCACCCAACACATAAGAAGGTCGTACTACTACAGGATAGGAAACACGATTAGCAATATCAAGAGATTCTTCGTAACTGCGAGCAATACCGTTGGCTGGCTGTTTGATATCTAGTTCGCGCAATATTTGCTCGAATCTCTCGCGGTCTTCGGCAGCGTCGATTGAATCTGGTGAGGTGCCCCAAATTTTAGTATCGGGAACATTCGCTAAATATTTTTCTAACGGAACTGCCAGCTTTAAAGGGGTTTGTCCGCCAAACTGAATGATAATTCCGGCGGGGTTTTCGGCTTCGATAACGTTTAAAACATCTTCTTTGGTTAGAGGTTCAAAATAAAGGCGATCGCTCGTATCGTAGTCGGTAGACACGGTTTCGGGATTGGAATTAACCATAATGGTTTCGTATCCCGCATCCGACAGAGCATAGGCTGCATGGCAACAGCAGTAGTCAAACTCGATCCCTTGACCGATGCGGTTGGGACCACCGCCTAATATCATGACCTTAGATTTGTCTGAAGGCGTAACTTCTGATTCTCCCGATTCGTAGGTAGAGTAATAGTAGGGAGTATAAGCTTCAAATTCAGCCGCGCAGGTATCCACTAGCTTATATACTGGTACAACGTTTAACTCTTTACGATATGCCCGTACAGTATCTTCAGTAGTTTTAGTGGCAAAGGCAATCTGGCGATCGCTAAACCCTTGCTGTTTGACATAGCGCATCTGTTCTTCTGAGATTTTCTTTAGCCCCGTTCCCCTGAGAAACTTTTCGGTCAATAGTAATTCCTGCATTTTATCCAAAAACCAAAGGTCGATCGCCGTAAGCTGATGGATCTCTTCGGGAGTCATGCCTAGCTTTAAACCCTGATAGATACTAAAGATCCTATCTGGATTGGGCGTGCGTAAATTAGAACGTACCTGAGGAATTGAGGGTAAAATTTCTTGGCGATCGCAACCAAAACCATAGCGATCGGTTTCTAAAGATCTTAAAGCTTTTTGGAAGGATTCATTAAAGGTTCTACCAATTGCCATAGCTTCCCCAACCGACTTCATTTGGGTCGTCAAAATCGGTTTGGTTCCAGGAAATTTCTCAAAGGCGAAGCGAGGAATTTTGGTAACTACATAATCGATAGTAGGTTCAAAAGAGGCAGGAGTTTTTTGGGTAATGTCGTTATAAATTTCATTGAGGCGATAGCCGACGGCTAACTTAGCAGCAAATTTAGCGATTGGGAAACCCGTCGCTTTAGAAGCTAATGCCGAAGAACGGGATACGCGAGGGTTCATCTCAATAACAATTACTTCCCCATTAATTGGATTAATCGCAAACTGAATATTAGACCCTCCTGTTTCTACCCCAATTTCGCGAATAATTGCTAGAGAATAATCTCTCAATCTTTGATATTCTTTATCTGTCAGAGTTTGGGCGGGGGCAACGGTAATCGAATCTCCTGTATGTACCCCCATCGGATCGATGTTTTCGATCGAACAGATAATCACCACGTTATCTGCTAAATCTCGCATCACTTCTAATTCGTATTCCTTCCAACCTAACAAAGACTTGTCCACTAGGATCTGATTGACGGGTGAAGCTTCAATACCTGCTGCGGAAAGCTGTTCGTATTCTTCTTGATTATAGGCAATACCGCCTCCTGTACCACCCAAGGTAAATGCAGGGCGGATAATTAAAGGATAGCTGCCAATTTCTTTGGCTATTTCTTTAGCCTCTTCTAAATTGTTGGCAATACCTGACGGACACATAGGAACGCCAATTTTTTCCATCGCTTCTTTGAATAAAAGCCGGTCTTCAGCTTTCTCGATCGCAGGTAATTTTGCCCCAATCAACTCTACGCCGTACTTATCCAAAACTCCGTTTTTCGCTAGAGTTACCGCAATATTCAAGGCGGTTTGTCCCCCCATTGTCGGCAATAGCGCGTCTGGTCGTTCTTTGGCGATTACTTTCTCCACCATTTCTGGAGTTAACGGTTCGATATAGGTACGATTTGCCATTTCGGGATCGGTCATAATTGAAGCGGGATTGGAGTTGACCAAAACTACCTCATAGCCTTCTTCTCGCAAAGCTTTGCAAGCTTGCGTCCCTGAATAGTCAAATTCACACGCTTGTCCAATCACAATTGGACCCGAACCAAGAAGTAAGATTTTATGGAGATCTTCGCGACGGGGCATATTACTATGTCTGTTGCCTAACTTATACTGCTAGCGATTAATTGTATAGTTTCTTGACCATCTAAAGAGTATTTCTTTTATCTACATTTAATAACTAACTGTTATATGGGTTTGTTCTGCTGGGAAATTTTTTTTTCTTCGATCGGGCTATTTGCTTGACTTTACCGTAGAGTTACAATAATTTTTTTCTCATAATCAATCGTCTTGACTTTTGATTTCTCATAATCAATCGCGATCGAACTATGGTTTGAGGCTAAAAGTTTTTCTGTCTGAATAATCAAAGCTGAAATTTAAATAAAGCTTTGTAACAATATTGGGGGATCGTTAATATTTGTTGAATATTGTTGACATTATTGTTAGCTTGTGGGTGCAAACTAATGAAGAGGTTAAATAATGACTTTCTCCCCTACAGCGATCGCCTTAATTGGAGTTCTAATTACCGGCTATCTATTGGCTATTGGTCTGGGAACTTTAGCTTATTTCGCCAATGAAAAAAACTATTAAACGGTCAAGATTAATAGTTTTAAAGTAAGGTTAAATTAATTTACAGCTAGCTAACTCATTTGTCCTCTAGCTAGCTGTAGGTCAAGTATAGATTATATACTATAACTCAAAAAATGGTATAAAAACAAACAATTTTGTCGGTTTTTGCCAAATAAGAAGTTAGACTAGACTTTGGTAAAATCCAACTTTTCGCTCGAGCTTTTGCCCTAGATAGGGCAGCAAAATAGAATAGTTTCGATCTGGGATTAAAAGTAAAACGAAAATTCTTCTTTGGAATAATGCCCGAGTTAATCTCGAGCAGAACGACTTGCTTGAACTCTTTCCCCAATCTCTACCAATCTATAGGTGCGTATTGAATATTTATTATTCGACAATAAATGCTTCAGTCATTTGATAAGCTTCGTCATCGGTAAATTGTTCTGGTGGATGCTTCATAAAGTAAGCAGAAGGAGCGGTTAATACGCCACCAATACCTCGATCTAAACCCAATTTACAGCAGCGAACTGCATCGATCACCACTCCTGCTGAATTAGGAGAATCTTCTACCGAAAGTCTCATTTCCAAATTCATGGGGACGTCGCCAAAAAGCTTGCCTTCAATACGAATAAACGCGACCTTATTATCTTTTTGCCAGGGAACATAATCGCTAGGACCGACATGAATATCTTCATACTCTAGACGTTTGGCAATTACACCCTGTACGGCTTCGGTTTTAGACTCTTTTTTAGAATCTAAACGAGAGCGGTCGAGCATATTGCGAAAGTCAGTATTACCACCGGTATTTAGCTGATAGGTACGCTCGACTTTAACGCCACGCTTCTTGCAAAGATCGACGAGAGTACGATGGCTGATAGTCGCGCCAAACTGAGACTTGATATCATCGCCGACAATTGGGATATTATGACGCTTAAATTTATCTGCCCATAGTGGCTGGCTGGCAATAAATACAGGGATACAGTTGACAAAACCTACTCCCGCATCGAGAGCGCATTCAGCATAAAATTCTACTGCTTCTTGCGAACCTACTGGAAGATAATTGATAATGATCTCTGCGCCAGACTGTTTTAAACTATTAACTATGTCTGCTTTTGATGGTTGAGGGCGATCGCTGACAACGAAAGTATATTTTTCATCAGTACCGTTCATATGGGCTGCAACGCCATCTAATACCGCTCCCATTTCGACTGTTACTCCAGTCTTAGGTACGTTTTCACAAAAAATAGTAGTACAGTTAGGAGGAGCAAAGATCGCCTCGGCAACATCTTTTCCTACCTTACGCCGGTCGATATCAAATGCAGCAACTATCTGAAGATCGTAAGGTTTGTAGCCTCCTAAATCCCAATGCATCAAGCCAATAGCATCATCTGCCTGCTTATCTTTATAGTATTCGATTCCTTGTATTAGAGAACTAGAACAGTTTCCTACACCGACAATTGCAATTTTTATGCTCCCCACGGGTTAACCTTCCTCAATTATTGGACTACATTATAGGGAAATCTTACAGTCATTGTTTAAAGAATGGTAAACGAATGGTAAATAATTCCACCATAATAGATGTTTTGCTTGACAGATCGATAAATCAACCAGATTCAACCGCCTATACTTTTTTAGCCGATGGAGAAAACGAGTCTGGTAGCATTACATACCAAGAGTTGGATCTTCAGGCAAGAGCGATCGCGGTACAGTTGTTGACCGAGGTCAAACCAGGCGATCGCGCTTTGTTAGTTTATCCTTACACCGCGGGCTTAGAGTTTATAGCAAGTTTTCTAGGTTGTCTCTATGCTGGAGTTGTCGCCGTTACCGACTATCCCCGACAGCATATTAAATCTCTCGGTCAGTATCAAGATCGTATTGACGATTGTCAAGCAGCAATTGTTCTAACTACACAAGAATTTGCCGACCGCGTCAAAAAACAGTTAATTTCTCATCCTAGTATGGCTTTAAAGCTGAAGGCTTTACCCTGGATCGCTAGCGACGGGGTCGACTTAGAATCGAGTCGGCAGTGGCAAATGCCAAAGATAAATAGCAATACTTTAGCTTTTTTACAATACACTTCTGGTTCGACAGGACAGCCGAAAGGAGTGATGATTACTCATGGTAATGTGCTGCACAATTCAGAAGTTATTTACAGATCTTTTGGACACCATTCTCAAAGTAAAATTTTGATGTGGCTGCCGATGTTTCATGACATGGGGTTAATTGGTGGAGTCATGCATCCTTTATATACGGGATTGCCCGCAGTATTGATGTCACCGATCGCTCTGGCACAGAAACCTTTCCTCTGGCTACAAGCATTATCTAAATACGAGATAACTACCAGCGGTGGACCCAACTTTGCCTACGATTTGTTGTGTCAAAAAATTACCGACGAACAGCGATCGAATCTGGATTTAAGTAAGTGGGAAGTAGCATTTACGGGAGCCGAACCCGTTCGGGCGGAAACTATGGCTAAATTTGCCGAATTATACCAGCCCTGTGGATTTAAAAAAGAAGCCTTCTACCCTTGTTATGGTATGGCTGAGGCTACTTTATTTATTACGGGCATTGATGCCTCACATTATCCTACAGTGCTTCATTTGGATCGAAATGCTTTGACAGAAGATCGAGTTGTGGTAGTCACGTCCGAACATCCTAATTCAAAAGCTGTAGTAAGCTGTGGACATACCTGGTTAGGAGATGAAATTGTTATCGTTAACCCCGAAAGCAAAATTCAATGCGCCGA
>JACLAC010007275.1_pt1 | contig 11822 bp, 17 predicted proteins | sample 8027881 | NCBI WGS metagenome assembly JACLAC01 (sample SAMN15725517, study PRJNA655200) | protist metagenome | isolation source: fluorescence activated cell sorting (FACS) single amplified genomes of... | place: Spain: Blaines Bay Microbial Observatory, Mediterranean Sea | collected 2016-01-19 | reverse complement strand
TGAGCCGGCATAGCAGTGGACGAATTAGACGAAGTATGACATTCCCCTTGGGACACGCCTCGCTCCCCTAAGGGTACGGGGCGGCCCAGGTTCAATTGACATGCGATCGTGGCTATCACCCGAGCCAAATGGCTTCCTTGGGAGGCACAGTCGCTCAACATATTCTTCCGTTCGGACGCAGTTGGCCTTCGCCCATGTATATGCCACCTCAGGCCTGGGGGACATTCGTGAATGCCTCCCTCATATGTTGCCGCTGCTTCCTGCTGGCGCAGGTCCACACGGCAGAAGGTACACAGCATGGCTTGCTGGTCTTGCGTACGATGTTTCCAACATGGTAAGCAGGGTACGCACGGCCCAACGGATAACTCCATGCACGTGGCTGCACAACAGGAGGAGCAGGAGGTTCGACGACCTCTGGTTGCGGTTCTTCTTCAGCCCGTGCATCAAATGGGGCCAACGCATGTTGGACGCCAAGCAAGGGATAATGCATACCTGTTTGGGTTCTGGAAGAAGGCCCTGATGTTGGCTGCCGTTTAAACTGCTATGAGTTCGTTACGCCCTCTAGCGTGTCGGCGTCGCGATCATACCTTTATTTGCGAGGGAATGTGATGCCGTCCTCCGTGAGGGTTACCCTATTTGCAAGGTGCGGGTGATACAGTGTGTGCGTTTGGTGTGTGGCTCGCGTGGGTGCAACGACTTGTATGCGACGTCCTCAGTATCGAGCACGTTGTGCATGCCTGTCCATGAAGCGCCGGTGCCGAGTTCGTACCCAACGAGTATACCGCGGCGCCCTGGACTTGAATTCGTACTCATCGCCTGGCCCTGCATGTTGGTGATATTTGGGAGATAATAAGCATTACACCCAGTATGGGAATGTGCGGGCCTGCCAGTGCTTGCCTGTCCTCATGCTCCATGCAACTGCGCCGTCGGCGTCTAGAGAAATGCTATAAAGCAGTGTATCGCATGGACCTGCAAGGTGCCAGAAGCAGTCGGGTAATCCGCCTTGGCATAGTTGCGCCCGCGTTCCAGAATTGCATAACCATTTGCCCGTTCGATGCTGGAGTTTATATGAGGCATCTCGGGCTGCGCGTGCGCCCACGGTATGCTTAAACAAGTTGCGGCAGCGCCAATGCTTTTCGACGTTGCAGACCACAGAAGACGGATCTCGTCGTTGCCCCTGAGTTGTGCGAGACACAACGCGGTCGCGGCGGCGGTTAAGCATGCCAACGGGTAGCTGCCCCGAAACGTTGTATGTAGGTCAAACACATTTAGGACAGTTGTTATGCCGCCGACGCTGGGCGGTTTCCAAACATCGCGGTGGATGTTGTGGTCAGCGGTCACATGTTGCCCTAGCGTTGTGGTAGGCCGTTGCTCGTGCCCCGTCGCGTTGCGCATGTTGCGCATGTTGGCAAATCGGCAAGTGAAACAATGTTCTGGCTATGCGGGCAAATCCGTATACGGGCTATGTACGGAGAGCATTTTTGTAGTTGATCAAAAGGTAAGTCGTCAACGTGCTCATCCGTCAACTCCGGGCCGGTCTCGCGAATAGGTTCGATGTCGGGTGGCGTGCGCTGCTGCTGTGCGCTCTCGTCTACGCCGCTGGATGTGGCGACGCCGGGGCAGCTCCCTGCTGACTGGCGTTGCTAGGGAAGCATACGCATGGACCCTTTTTGTATCGTCAATGTCTGCGAAGAAGACGCCACACAGGTCGTCGATGTCGGGGTCGTCGTAAGAGTGCATCGTCGTCGGATATGGCACGTATGGGGCCTGCGTGTCGAACAGCACGCAACACTGTGAGACGGCCATCGGGCGTGAAGAAGAAAGGCTACTTGCCCGACACCCAATGGTATCCGAAGCCATGCTCCATAACGCGACAGCCAACCGCCGACGCATGTGGATAGTGTTGCATAGCCCGTGCTAAACCTGGTGAGTCGCCCAGTTGTCTGATGTTGAAGGGCAAGGCCTGGCTTGATGGAACCACACCATTTGCTGTATGGAGGAGTATGGTTGGAGCTTGCACGATTTGAAGTCGGAAGTAGTTGAGCAGTGGGTCGATCAGTCATATCACGGCTCACACCTGTGTCCGCGCGCCAACGGGAAGCGATCGCTGTTGCATCAACCTGACTTCAGTTGTGGGGGAGCGTAACTAGCTTCCTTTGTTAGCGAACGTGGGCAGCGCAACACACTATAGCTGGTCTCGTCCACATCAGGCGTGCTGCTCTTCCCAGCCTCACACTTGTTTACACCCAAGCGCACATTGTGGCAAGCCGATAGGCATAGAACCTTGCTTCGGGTGATGGTGTGGAGTATGTTGCATTCAGGCGACGGCGCCACTCCCCGGAAAGCAAGGTACTAGTACCATCGTCTGTCATGTGGTGCGAAGTGGCTAAAGGCATAGAAGGTAAATGCTGAGCAGCACCGTATGATAAGGGGACGCATGGATTTCCTCATTGTTTACAGTAGACGGCTGGGTGCTAGGAACGGCCCATGGAATATGCGTGCTGGGCATACTGAAGAACGATGTTGGAATCGCTTGACCCTCCAATCGTTCCCTTCTCGGCAGGCGCTGGTGGAGTGTCATGGGTCTTGGCCCTTGAATTCTCTCGCTCTGGTGGAACCTTGCTAGCCGGAGCGGGGCATGCAATGGTGTTCGTGGCAGCACCCGGCGGCGAAGTCGTGGATCACGACTTCGGGCTTGCCTTGGCTTTCGCTTTGGCCTGGGCTTCCTTGAAGCGTTCCATCGCCTTTTTTCGTGCGTAGTATTACATTCCGCTGCACCGGCGTCGACTTCAGTGTTAGATGGATGCGGCCAATCGCAGTCATCGCCCTTGGTGCGTTTCCATCAATGTACGAGTGGCAATAGTAGGCCATCTGCTTCTTTGGGGCCTGGGAAGCATCACGTCAAGACTTGTCTCCTCCTGTGCCACCGCCGTTGCCGTTCTTACCGCCGCCGTTACCACCACCACCCTGCTTGTCTCCGCCCTTCGGTCCTCGCGACTGTGAGCGCTCGGGCCGCTTGAGCTTCTCAAACTCGTGTTTGGCGATAATGTCATGCGAGAAGCGGCAGGCGTCGCCTTGATTGCACGCGTCACCGCCAGAGTAGTGGGAGTTGCGGTGGAAGTAGCATGGGCGAGTGATCGATCCAGGTGGGCCCTTCCCTTTTCCGCCTTTACCGCCGGCGCCCACGGCGCCGGTTTCGCCACCGCCATCCTTCTTGGGGCCTTTATTTATCGACGAAGATCGGCCTCGCCTGTGTTTTGGCGCCATCACCATATGCTTGTGCACCTGCAGCGCCTGGTTCTCGATTGAGGTTGCTAGTCTTGACACCCTGAGGCAGCTGCTTCGTTCGGGCCTCGTCGGCGCGATTGTCTTGCTGGCGCTCTACGAGTATTGTCATGGCGCCGCGGAGGTTTTCCCATGTGCATTCTTGATGGTTCTTGCAGATGCGGTAGAGCATGGCAAGATCGGTCGCCAACCCCGGGGATGCCTTGATCTTTGTCGTAAGCCACGTCCCGCTTACAATCGTCTGGAGTTAGCGTCGAGCTGGGCATGTGGTCACACTTATGTCAAGAATTGCAAACGGAAGCATACATGTGCGCATCCCCCATTCATAGGTGAGGTCCACGAAGTCGTTACAGCCGTACGGTATGGACATGTGTTGGCCGGATTTGTAATAGTTGAGCACGAGCCAGACTGATTGCCTGCCATTCAGGACCTTGTCCCTCTTCCGCATATTCTGCTCGCGCTTTCGAGCATGGCGTGTCAACTTGGTGGGGGAAGGTGTTGATAATGGCCGCCGTTGTGCGGGCCTCGATTGGGACGAAGCGCTCACCGCCTGACTCTTCGAGCTCCTCGAATGTTACGTTGGGCTTCGCCGCCTTGCTCAACCATTCGACTTATGTACGGTCCATGTGTGGGGTGATTATGATCATGTGGCGCGCTAGCTGCGATCGCCACTGGTCCAACTGGCCTGCGCCAGGGAAGCCAACTGGGGCACTGACGTGTCCGTAATGGCGGGCAGTGAAGACGGGCTCCCTACTATGTTGTCCTTGCTCTTCGACTTATTAGTCGTGCTCTTCCTCTGGGCGCCGCCGTCTGAAAGTGAGCGGTCGCTGGAAGAAGAGCTCGACGAATTGGAAGTCCCACTATCGTCTCCGTCGGGGCCGTCTCCACCATCGCCGCCAGATTGCAGCTGGAGCAAGCTTGGAGGTGGTTCTATGGGCATTTATTCGGCCTGCTATTCATCATCATCGTCTTCGTCCCAGGCATCCCATGCTCCCCTGCGGTTGGCCATACGTTTGGCTACCGTCTTGGCGAGCAGGTCACAGTCGATGGTCTCGCCCGGTTGGCTGGTGGACGAGCTTGCGGGCTCTTCGCGCTTCACCAGCATGGGTCTACGCGCGGGTAGTTCACCCCATACGCTCTCCGGCCTCACTGAACTTCGCGCCACAAAGGGGGTGCTCGATTAAGTTGGTACGTCGCTCTCTTCATCGGTGGTCTGCTTTGAAGTTGCCACCCTTGCTGCTGCCAGCTGCGAGTGTGTCTGGCACAATTCATGTGTGAGGTCCGCTGTCGCTCTGTCGACGGCTTGTTTGGATCAGGGCCGCTACGTCCTGAGTCTGCGGGGGCGTGCCGTTGCGTGGTTGTACTCCAGGTATGGGGGTTCCCACCTTGCAACGAGCGAACTCTCTCGCGAACGATGCCTGACGATGGAGGGCGAGGACATGGTTGTTGTAGCTGCATTGGGGGTAGCCGGTTGCTGTGCCTCGAGGTTCCCCTCCCAGCCGCGCGTTCAAGCGATCGAGCTCCGCTTCATAAGCTGCAGCGTGGTCCACAACCGCCTGCGTATCAGCGTTTAGCGCGCGCGACGATAGCTGTTCCTGTGCATACATATAAGTATGGTGGGTCTCGAGTTATGTACGCAGCTGGCTGGACTGCTGGCCTTGTGCCTCGATGGGTCTGCTGCTGAAAGTGTAGCGCATATCGAAGCGGTTGTGTTTCCCGACCACGTTCGTGCTGCTGCTGCTGTTGGAGCGCCGAGTGAATCTGCTGGGTCCCAGCGGAGGCAGTATGTAGTTTCTGCCTCTGGCTGGTGACGGCATGTTGTAATGACTGGGCTTGCAGCTGAGCATAAACTGCCGCCTGGCGTGCAAGTTCGGACTTTGCCCTTTTTTCCGTAGCAATCACAGTGTTGGCTTTTAAAGCAATGCTGTCCAGTATCTGCTGCTGGTCTGAGCTGATTTCATTCTGACGCTGGCGGTGCATGGTCGCTTGCTCTTCCAGCTCAGCCGTTTGCTCACTCAGCGTTGTTGCGAGCTGCATGAACTTCGACTCCGATATGTGAAGGTAGTGGTTGTAGCGCTGCCTCTGTCCAGCTCTCCCATTGAGGACCTGCCTAGAGTATGCTGCTTCGTATTGTGTTAGCGTGCTGTGCTGGCGATCGATCACAATGGAGTTGGCGTTGCTGTATGCACTGTGTTGGAATGCTTGCAGTTCACTACGAAGCCGAACGTCACTGTCGAAACCAGCTGGATGGGCAGGGGTAACCTCATCTGAGCACATTGAGACAACGAGTGCTGTCTGCGCCTCTGCGCTTAACAATAGTGCGACTAGTGTTGCGTGGTCCTGCTCCTTGCGTTTGCGAAAAGCTATATGGGCGGCCTTCGCTGTTCAGCAAGATGGGCGGCCTGACCTCTACTCAACGTCAGCTGTCTTTCGAGTTCTGCCTTTTTTGCAACGCAAGATCCTGGGGCGACTTGCTATTTCCCCCGACTGTCTCTCGCTCCACGAGTGGTACCGGAGACAGCCGGGTACGGGTCAGAGGACTTGCGCTTGCTCCTGAAGTGTTATCTCGGAGATCGCGCTGGCGTATAGACATTGTGATAGACTGTGCCGTCACGAGGGAATTCTGAAATGCGCAGTGGCGGAACTGTCATGCGAGCGTCACCGGAAGAGTCAACAACCACCATAGACGAGTCGATGGAATGCATTGCTGTTGACGTCAAGGCAAAGGGGGCTTGGCGCGGCCAATGTTGATTCTGGCGCGGGCGCGCCCGGTCCTGATGCAATACTCCATGAAGCTGAGGCACTTGACGAAGCAATTGCTGCGACTGCCTGCTAACATCATTCGGACTATTCGAGTCCTACGGCTGCTAACCTGTCGAAAAGGCAGATAGGCGGGTTGGAGGCGGCAGCCAATATATGAGGGATAACTGTCCTTCGGATGTATTAATACAAGGTGTTGACCTTTTACGAAAATCCTCCTCGCGCTAGGCCCATATGGATGTACGAAAGCACTTGCGAGTTGGAACTGTCTGGAATTGCACAATGAAAAGCCGTTCACGCTTGCTCGATGAACGTAAACTGTGAGATAGCGTGATGAGTACGCGCGTTGTTGAGCCTATGTGACGGTGGGCACACGATCGCATATGCATGTTGTCGCGATGGGTCGTACGACGCATGACTGGACGCACAAGTATGTGAAGGCATACGCGTGAGAACGGTGGCAACCGAGTTGTCCTCACGGGTAGGACATGATGGTGAGAACGGTGCTGAACTTGGTCACGCACACGTAACTCGTTACAACAGCATGCACAATGCACATCCATGAAACGAATGGCAAAGCCAAGTACGGCCATGTACAGCAACCATGGGACGTGGAGTTAGCCCAATCTCCCTCGCTCCCGAATGGTACTCGGGGGATGGGTGCGAATGCATTGGGAGTGCTTATCTAGCTCGCAGACTGACAACGAAACAACACATCGTGGAATTCGTGATGCAAACAACGGGGAGTAGTTGTGAAACCACGTTATAGTGAATGCCTGAAATGTGTACCCGTTCTCGCGATACAGATGGCTAAGCCAGGAGGATACATCGGCAGGCGCTACGTTATCGCTTGGCCATCTCGGCTTCGACCAATGTGCGACGCCCGTGGCGTGCGCAGCGCACGCTTCCTCGGCTACCGGGAATGTGTCCTCATCGGGCGGATGGCCTCGGACTCAGGCTTGCTCACTTTGCTGTAGTTCTCACAACTGCAATAACAGTAAAGCACGGGCCCAGCGGATTCATTGAAGCAGTCGTTGCTTTGGGGTGCCGGAACGATTTCGCGCAAAAGCAGCGCGATGGCTGACGAGGCCAGATATTTCGTAAACTAACGAGCTGGCCACGACAAGGAGAACGGTCCGATCGGCCTAACATGTTCATTGCTAAGCGGGCAAATGAATGAGCACGCCCTCTTTGGGCCTGGTGTAGGGTAGAACGACGAGTTCGAAGTGGCTGTAATATACATGACTTGCCCGACCGTGAATCGCTGTTTCCCTCCAATCGGACCAGACTGCATGAATGAGGTCGGCAATGCGTGCATCATACAGGATCAAACTCATGTGTGCTCCTGTCAGCGAGCTCCCTTCCAATACCACTGTTTCCTCGCATTGCTGGCGAGACGGGTCGTGGTTGGCCTTCAAACTCCCGCGAGCCTGTTCACTGAAAGCCAGCTTCGGGCGCAGGGAGACTGAGCCGCATTCCAGCGTAGAAAATAGCATCGCCGCGAAGCCGAAACCAGCCCAGCAATTCCCCGAGTCATCTTCATAGTCTGCAGTCTGTGCTTCAATGGCAGGCAAAGGAGCAACAGCAATAGCTGTAATGCCAACCAGCGCCGCAATGTCCACGATGCCGGCCTTGAGTTGGGCTAGGGCGGCTTACGGTTGTGGACGGGACCAAGGTCATGCCGCCCAACGGCACGTGCTTTCATCGATGCGTTGCAAGATCAGCCAAGCTTGTGCCATGGGCACGCATCGTGGGTTAACGGTCAGAGTGCTTGATCTGAACCGCCCATTCAACTTCCCATGTATCCTCCATCGCATGCAAGGCAAAGCAAGCAGGCTCAGTGATTAGCTGTTCCCAAGTTGGCCAACAACGCTGGGTTCACAACGCCATTCGCTGTGAAATGTCACGCCCCCATTGGCACGATACGTAGCAAGCCTCGTCCAATGGGGGAGTGTCGTCAAGGACCGTGAAGCCTTTGCTGCGCATGGCCACCGCGATTATTTCCCGAGTATTGTCATGCATGTCCCGGCATTAATCCATGGCACAGCAGCTGCTGTCCGGGGCGAGCATGTAACTCGACAGTGCGGATCCAGACGCCAACCTTCCTGCAAGCTCAAGGTAGTCACGGCGAATCTCGGTTCTCGTCGAGTTATCCCATTGATGCCTGAGATTGGCTATGACGTTCAAGTTGTATATGACTATAGTGGTCCGCTTATCTCAGCCTTCAGGGAATGACATCCCCTCACAAACGGTCGCCTCCAGAAAGGGGGCCGTCGGCTCGGAGACGGCTGTCACCTGTCCAAAGGACGCGGGGCATACCGGGAATGCGATTTTGGTTCGCCCAACTCCTTCAGGAATCGATTGTCGGTGACCGCCGTGGCGCCGTTATCCCCATAGCATGTAAACCGGCTCAGGTTGGCGACCGGGGCCAAGCGCCCTGTCCCAGCTGTTCGCAAACGATTTCTGCGACGTGGTGTCATTGAGAGCCGTTGAATCAGCAATAGCGTTGAGCGTTGTGCTATGCCATTATTGTGAGACCTTCTTAGCTGTGTCACTGAATCAAAAATGGCCGCCCATGGGTTACGGCCGTACACACAATTGCCGATCACATCTACTGCGGATGGTGGGACCATGGCCGGTTCCTCACTTCGCATGATGATAGACCGAAGCATATACAGGGTTGTCGGTGAGCACTTCATTTCACGGAGACGGTTCGCAAGCGCCGCACACAACAAAACAGTGCGGCTTCAATCGACAGCATGCTGTCATAATCGATAAATGTGTGAGCCACCTTTGAACAGCTTCACGATTGAGCGCGAGCAACCAACGAGTGATAGCAGTTGGGCGTCACATTGCACGCATCGGCCAAGCATGGCTGTCCCTGCATCGTTGGGGAACGCAACGGGGCAGGGTACCGATAGGCCATGGCTTCAGGAAGCAGGACTGACTCCCTATTTCACAAAGCACTAACCGATAACAAAGAAAAAAGGCTGCAGCCAAAGCTGATAAACGCAACGAGCGTGTCAGGGCGTGGCTCGTCGCGTGCAGGTGGCCGCTCCCAAGAAGGTCGCTACCACAGGCACACGATCAGTCGGGCAGCACCAGGAAATGGCGCTTCACCATCTCATCAAGACTGAACATGTCAGTTGCCTCGGCAGCCTGACTCCACTTTGCAGGGTTGGAGAAGACCTTGGTGTACATGGCCGTTGCCATGGTGCCCGACTTCTCATACATGGCAACCAGATGTGCAGCACTCGCACACGTTTCGTAGAGATATTCGATACGCACACGATGAGCACGCTTGAGATGGCGCATCGTGGGGCTCCGGCCGGCTCGAATAGCTCTAATGAGAGCAGTGCTGTCTTCGTGAAAAGAAGGAAGCATACCCCCTTTTTCGCACAATGAGATCGCAAGCATCCATGGTGGGGATCAACTCATACGTGACGCCATTATTTGCAGCTACCCCTCAACTTCTGGCGTAGACACGCCAACACAGGGTTAGCGCTTGGTGACGGCGTCCAAGGGGAAAGCCGTGCGTCGGCCCGCAATAACAAATGTGAACGCCCTTGGTTGACCTCTGAGTCTGGACGCATATGGCAACGTCGGCATCATTGTACATTGTGCAGGCCAGCATCGTTAGAACTCTGATAGACCCAGCCAGCCGCACAGCTGCTAAGCGTTGACCACATGTAGCGCATGAGGCGAGATCGTGTTTGTATCGCAAGAGTTGTACCACGTGTGAAGGCATGCGAGGAGGGCATTGACAGCGCGGAGCAAATAATAGCGGGCAGACGGGCACATTACAATATGTTGGCCAGGCCAGAAGCCGCAACTGTATTCAGTCGCTTAGCGTTAATGTCACCATTATGAGCGGGCTCATCAGCAGGAGGGCCATCTGGTTCAGGTGGCGCAGGTGTCGTCGCTAAGTGGGCTCTCCTAATGACCTCGGTCCTGTCCCCCATGTGTGTTCTCATCGGGCACAAACGTGTGGCAACGCCAAGGACAGGTGTGCATCCCATGCTTGGGTCACCGGGTGCAGGGGCGCCCTGCGGGGATCGCATGTTCTCGCTAGCGTCACTACTGAACGGAGTAGATACGCGCTTATAGATAAGCCGATTCCATCCTTCTCAGATACGAGCGTTGAGTAAATAGCAAGGCGTTGCTTGAGGTAAACAGGCATGTCCAATTTGTATACCACGCACCGGGATCGCATGGTATGCGTTCGTATGCGGTGCTACCCCCTTGTGCCGGATCCGTCCCCTTTATGGGAACTGCCAGGCACAGGGTTAGCATCCGACGCAGCCGCACGCGAGGAAAGGGATGAAGTAGCCTCGCACTCGATGGGGGTGTTGCCGTGCACCCGTCGATGTTGGCAGCCGAGGAAAAGCGCTAGGGAGGTATGAGGCTCGGATCGCAAGTTTCGGCGACTCAGTTCCCATCCGTGTTCCGGTTGTCCTTGGGTCCTGCGAGTTTAAAATCCAGCAACGCCGACAGCAAGCAGTAACTTATACGTAGGGTGGCAGTGCACCGACGTCCAAGAGGATATCGGATCAGAGCCGGCTTCAGATCAGCGTCGGCGTGTTTCTCCCACATCGTGACACTGTCATGGTGACCATATAGCGTCGTTTCCCTCATGACGGCAGGAGTGGTGTGTTTACCCCTGTGTTCCAATGCTCGGGCCAAATCTCCTCCGGGAGGAGAAGCCAGGTTGGAGTTCCAGTATACTGGCGTTGAATGTAGGCCTGCTCCGCATCAGCCGGCTGACCATCATGGCCAGGCAGGCAACTGTAATAGTCCAGCAACTTTCTCGCCGTCATCGTGGAGGTCCAGACCCAAGGTCCTGGAAGACGGCAGCTTCCCAGAACTGGTCCACCACTTGGTTGCCGCCAAAGACAGCCCGGCATGTATGCGTATTCCTCTTGCCCGTGTCGGGAAGCGGCGGACCCTTTTCCACACAGATACCGAAGAGGCGGCCAACGTGGACCTTATATCCATTTGTTGCGGGCTTCGCGAGCAACGTCGGACCGGTTTCTCGCCGTACCGAGGCGTCACACCTCCTTCGCAATAAGTTTAGACCGCTCGTCGTCTCTGGCTTTATGCGCGAGTGGCCGTTCGGCGATCTCCCGCCTCGAGACGGGACGGGCTACAGCCGCGGGGAAACAGTCGGAGGGCATTGCGTTCGCGGTGAAGAGGCGTCCATTCCGTTACGAGCATGACTGGGGGGATTAGATTCGTCTCCGGACTCCCAGGCGTCGCCGAGACATGCGGCAACGCCGTCATCCTCGGAAGGAGCCAGGGATTGGCAGTCGCTCACATTCGCTTCATCCTCGATTCGGACCCTGTTTACTTGTCCAGATCGTGCGCCGTGCCTCAGTATGCTCCTCTTCCTTGTCAGCGATCTCTGGCCGTGAAGCGGAAGAGTAGTTCTTTCGCCTAGATCCATTAATTCACAGATATCATAAGTATCACGCGCGTGGTCGTCCACCAGGTCACACACCCATGGAGGCGATGGCAGCATATTAATCGTCGATGTCGCCCAAGCTAGGTTGGCTCTTTGATGGCGGACTCGCGGTAGCACCATTTCCCGAGGGTAACTGAGCGTACCGCGGCCTGTCTGCCATCGACTTGGGTCACCCGGCGATGACAGCCGCTGCACCACATCATAAGCCGTGCTTGCCGGCGGAGTGAATGGGGCGCTGGAGCTAGATGGCCCAGAAGGTGTCGTAGGCACAGGACCATCGGCAGCAGCGGCAACCCTTTGCTCGCATTAGTTAGGC
>JACLAC010019968.1_pt1 | contig 11827 bp, 7 predicted proteins | sample 8027881 | NCBI WGS metagenome assembly JACLAC01 (sample SAMN15725517, study PRJNA655200) | protist metagenome | isolation source: fluorescence activated cell sorting (FACS) single amplified genomes of... | place: Spain: Blaines Bay Microbial Observatory, Mediterranean Sea | collected 2016-01-19 | reverse complement strand
AACAGTCGCGCACTCTTGTTGACCCGCGACACGACGAGTTCCGTTTCTCGGAAACGCCCCGCCTCCTGCAACGGCACATTCGCCGAAAGCCGTTCGAGCTCGCCTTTGCTCGGCTCCCCGTCGTAAAGCGCGAACGTTGCGTCCCATGCCTCGGCGATGACCCGATCGGAACGCAATGCGGGGTCGAGATCGTGGGCAAAGCATACGAGCGAATACACCCGCCCACGCCCACGCATTCGATAAACCGCCACCCCGACCCCGTCGTCGCCGATCGTCCAGACCGGGCGGTCGAATTGCCATGCGCCGCCCGCGAGCTCACGCAGCAGCACGCGCATGAAGCTCAGCCGGGTCTGATGAAACGAGCCAAGCCGAGTTAGCCGCGCCACCTGATCGGGGGCGCGCAACGCCTGCATCGGGATGTGTTCCAACATGCTCTGCCCAATGCGCCCGGCGCAGCGTCAATCCCTGAAAGGGCGGAAGCTGACACAAGATTGCGTTGCGGGCAATCACGGCCGGCGCGCCGAAACAACAGCGTCGCCGCGGAACCCAACCCGCCGAGCTCCGGGCGACGCGTTCGCTCGTACCTATCGCTGAGACGACACGATTGCGGATGCCTCACTCCCGCTGTGGCCGTTCGACGGCCAAAACCTACAACGCACTGCACAACCGCCCGCCATGAGCGAAACTTCGGGCTCGCGAGTACACTGTGCGTTCGCGTTGGAACTGCGCCGACGTCTATCGAGCGGCAGCCTAAAGGTCCCAACGCCTCGGAATCGCGTACGTAAGACGGAGAAAGAAGGTGCGAAAACTTAACTCACGATTTGCAATGACGCTTGCCGGTGCGGCGCTGGCAAGTTCGTTGGCCAGCCCGGCCAGCAGCGCCTGCGGCGAGGTGTCCATCACAAACATGAACTGGGCGTCGTCCCAGGTGATCACGGCAGTATCCGTTTTCATCATGGAGCAAGGTTACGGCTGCAAGGCGACGAAAGTGCCATCGGCAACGATCCCGGCCGTGACCTCGATGGCCGAGACAAACAAACCTGATATCGCTACCGAAATCTGGCTCAACTCTGCCGCTGTGTACCCGGACCTCGTCAAGAAAGGCAAGGTGAAAACCCTGACCAAGGTGCTTTCGGACGGCGGAGTGGAATCGTGGTGGATCCCGAAATACCTCGCCGACAAGCACCCAGAACTCAAGACAATAGACGGGGTGCTTAAGAACCCCAAGCTCGTCGGAAGTCGATTCCACAACTGCCCAGTTGGCTGGGGGTGCCGGATTGCTAACGATAATCTCAAGGTCGCTTTCGAGCTCGAGAAGCACGGAATCGAGGTTTTTGACCACGGATCTGGGGAGACCCTGGCAACGTCGATAGCCGCCGCCTACGCCGACAAAAAACCTTGGTTCGGGTATTACTGGGCGCCGACCTCAGTGCTCGGCAAGTATCCCTTGGTCAAGGTCGACATGGGCGAGCACAACGCCGCGATCCACACTTGTAACCAGAAAAAGGACTGCGCTACCCCCGGCAAATCTTCGTACCCCGTCGCAACGGTGCTCACGTCGGTGACGACGACCTTTGCGGACAGAGAGCCTGAGATCGTCAAGCTGATGGAAAAAGTGAGCTTCACGAACGCCCAGATGGGCGAGGTCCTCGCGTGGCAGGAGGCGAAAAAAGCCTCAGCCGATGAAGCCGCCGTGTACTTTCTGAACAAGTACAAGGCTGTTTGGGGCTCATGGCTGAACGATAGCGCGAAACAGAAACTGGCCGCGGTGCTCAAGTAGCCACAACCGGCTTCCGGAGGGACGCCGCCGGCTCCGCCTGGCGTCCCTCCGTGTCTTCTGCGCGGGATCTCTAGGAGCCCCCATGGCTACATACGATGGGCTATTCGATGCCCTCGGCCTGCGAGAGTGGTGTGACACCGGTGCCACCGATGGCCCCATGACCATGGCGGCCTTGCTCGCCAAAGCCAAGGGCAGCGATGTCGAGACACCGTGGTACGAGCTACCGTTCCCCTCGCTCGACAATTTGCATGACTCGTGCGACGCCATTGCGCGCACACGCGACATGACATCGGGAGTCGAGCAAGTCTTTCTCGACGTTAAGGACAGCTTGAAATTCGTTCTCGACCCACTGACTCAGCCGCTCAGCTGGCTCATAGACGGATCTCTGACCCTCTTCGGCGCGATGCCGTGGTGGGTGCTCATCCCCCTGATATTGATCGGCGTCGTCTACGCCTCGCGCTCTGCCGCAGTGACCACGTTCGTGGCGGTGAGCTTCCTGTTTCTCGCCTTCATCGACCACTACGCGTTCGCAGTGCAGACATTGTCGATCATCTTCGTTTGCACGATGCTCAGCGTCTTATTGGGGGTGCCGCTCGGCATCGCGATGTCGAAGAACAACTGGTTTCAGCGCGCCATGATTCCCATTCTCGATATGCTACAGACGCTGCCCTCGTTCGTGTATCTGATCCCACTCATCTTTCTGTTCAGCATCACCGAATCGAAGCTCTACGGAATCGCCATCATTATGTACGCCATCGTGCCGGTCATTCGTTTAACCGATCTGGGCATTCGCCTGGTGGATCGTGACGTCGTCGAAGCGGCCGACGCCTTTGGCATGACCCCCAGTCAAAAGCTCTTCGGAGTAGAGATTCCGCTCGCGTTGCCCAACATCATGGCCGGGGTGAACCAAACTATCATGATGGCACTGGCAATGGTCGTGATCGCATCCCTTGTCTCCGCCCCTGGCCTGGGGGTACTGGTATTGCGCGGGATCCGCAACCTCGAGCTCGGCGTGGGCTTGATCTCGGGGGCCTGCATCGTCTTGCTCGCAGTGATCCTAGACCGGGTGAGCAAAGCCTCACTCAACCGTATCAATGCAGCTCAAGGCGACTAGAGCACCAGCGCAATGACAGCCCCTAAAGTCTCGATTCGCGATCTTTACAAGATTTTCGGTCACGACCCGGCATCGGCGCTCGGACATGTCACCGGCGGCATCAGCAAGGCGGAACTTCTCGAGCGCTACGATCACGTGCTCGGTTTACGGGACATCAACGTCGATATGCAAGACGGGGAGGTTACCGTGATCATGGGGCTGTCAGGTTCCGGGAAGTCAACCTTGATCCGACATCTCAACCGGCTGATCGAGCCAACTTCGGGCGAGATCCTCGTCGATGGCATCGACGTAATGTCGTACTCCGACCACGAGCTTCGGCGGCTTCGACAAACCGAGATGTCCATGGTCTTTCAAAAATTCGCCCTGCTGCCTCACAAAAACGTGGTCGAAAATGCAGGTATGGCGTTACGCGTGCGGGGCGAGTCGGCGCAGACGGCCGAGGCCGCAGGCAAACGATGGGTCGATAGGGTCGGTTTAACCGGCTTTGAGCAACACTACCCCCATCAGCTGTCCGGCGGAATGCAGCAACGGGTCGGCCTCGCACGGGCGCTCACGTCGAATTCGCCCATCATGCTGATGGACGAGGCATTCTCTGCCCTAGACCCGCTCATTCGCACGGACATGCAAGACTTGATGCTGGAGCTCCAGACCGATCTACATAAGACGATCGTTTTCATCACTCACGACCTCGACGAGGCGCTGAAACTCGCCGATCACCTCGTTATCCTGAAAGACGGCTATGTGGTCCAGCAAGGCGAGCCGCAAGAAATCCTGCTCAATCCCAACGACCCTTACATCGAGGATTTCGTCAGCGACATCAACCGAGTCCGCGTGCTTCGCGTGCGCTCCATCATGACCCCTATCGAGGAAGCGCCGCAGGGCGACGCCCACGGGGAAGTCGGATTCAACGAAACCTTGGAAAGCGTCATCGCGCGCTCGGGCGGTGACACCTCTCAAAATTACGTCGTCATGCGCGACGGCGAGCCGGTCGGCATCCTCGAGATGACCGAGCTCGTGAAAGCGCTCGTGCCCAGAGTTGCCTCGGAAGCCGGCGTGCGGGGCCAAGTCACCTCTTGATAGAGCACCGGCCCGGGGCTACATCGCCCGCACTCCCCCCCGCCAGAAATCTCGCTATTGCCCCCGAAGCGATTTCGCTCGCTCGGATGTTCTTCCTCGGACTTCGGCGAACGTGACGAAGTATGTCATCCGGCGCTGTCTGCTCATCATCCCGACCCTCTTGGGTGGTGCCATTCTCGTCTTCGCGCTCATACGCCTCGTGCCGGGCGACATCTGTGAGGTCCGGCTGGTCGGAGAAGGAGAGGCAATCGATGAGCGCGAGATTGAGCTTTGCCGCGAAGAGCTGGGGCTAAACGCCCCCCTCGATGAGCAGTTTGGACGCATGCTCGTCCAGATGGCCACGTTTGATTTTGGGCGCTCGATGTGGACGGGGCGCGACATCACCCAATCGATCGTTTCGCGCTACGAGCTCACATTACAGCTTGCGCTAATGACGGTAATGGTTTCCATCACAATCGGCATACCCCTCGGCATTCTCTCCGCGGTGAGACGCAATACCCTGGTCGACTATGGCGTGCGGATCTTTGCCATGACCGGCGCCGCGATACCGAATTTCTGGTTTGGAATCATGCTCATTCTGACCCTTCTCATCGTGACGCAGTGGGTTCTTGGCGAACCAGTCATGACGCCTCTCATCTTCGTATCGATTTGGGAAGCGCCGCTGCAGAACCTCAGCCAGATGCTATTGCCTGCCATTGTTGCCGGCTACAGCGGTGCGGCCATCATCACCCGTATGACCCGGTCTTCGATGTTGGAGGTGCTTCACGAGGACTACATTCGCACCGCGAGGTCGAAAGGCTTGCGAGAACGCATCATAAGAAACCGCCATGCAATCAAGAATGCGTTCCTACCGGTGGTAACGCTGATTGGGCTCGAGCTCGCAGGTCTGGTCGGCGGTCTGCTGATCACCGAGCAGCTGTTCAACTTAAACGGCATCGGCACGCTTTTTGTGGAAGCCGTGGAGCAGAAAGACCTCGACCTGGTGCAAGCGATGGTGCTCATCGTGATTTTCACGTTCGCAGTCATCAACCTTGTGGTGGATCTAACCTACGCGTGGCTTGACCCCAGAATCAGATACACCTGAACCCTGGCACGGGAGAACGCGCCGGCACATTAACCCGACGACAGACTTTACTTGTCCGCACGGTCTCTCGTAGCGTTTCCGGCTATTCTACGGACAGGAGGGAGAATCGTGCACGACCTGCTTATCACGAACGCGCTGATCTGCGACGGAACCGGGGCGCCGCTGTCCGAAGGGGCGGTCGCAGTCACGAATGGCCGTATCGCCGCGGTGAACCCTGCGCATGGGCACGCGCGCGAGCGGGTAGACGCGCAGGGTCTGGTTCTCGCTCCCGGCTTCGTGGATGTCCATACCCACTACGACGCACAGCTGACTTGGGATTCGATGGCCCGGCCCTCTCCCGAAATGGGGGTCACCACCGTGGTGGTCGGCAACTGCGGATTCGGCATCGCGCCGTGCCGGATCGAGCACCGAAACCTGACGTTGCGCAGCTTGACCAAAGTGGAAGGAATGCCGCTCGAAGCGTTGCTCACGGGAGTACGCTGGGAGTTCGAGACGTTCGGCGAGTACCTCGACCAGCTCGCGCACCGCGGGGTCGGGCCCAACGTCGCCGCTTACGCCAACCACTCTTGCATTCGCACCTACGTCATGGGCGAGGACGCGGTGCGTCGAGCAGCGACCCCAGCGGAGAACGCAGCAATGGCGGATCTGCTGCGCGAGGCGATGCGCCAGGGTGCCATCGGCCTCGGCACCTCCACTCTCGAGGGGCACAATGGCGACGGTGGGATACCGATGCCCTCACGATTTGCCGATGATGACGAATTTCGCTCGCTCGCCGCGGTCCTCGGCGAGTTCGATCGAGGCGTGCTCCAGATCACCAAGGGGGAAAGCCCATCCATCGGCTTCCTCGAAGACCTTGCAGCCACGAGCGGCCGACCGGTCCAAGTGTGTCCAATGCTCCAGGATCCCGGTCAACCTGAGCACGTTTTCGACTGCATGCAAGCGTATGCCGACGCACACGGACGGGGTCGGGAGCTCTACGGTCAGGTTTCTCCGTTTCCCGAGGTAATGGACTTCGGCTTGCGCGAGCCCTTTCCCCTTGAGAGCCTCGAGACATGGGGGGAAGCCATGGCCGCAGAAGACGACCGCGCCCTGTGCAAGGTGCTGGAGGACCCGGGGTTTCGCGAACGTGTCAAGGCGGAGCTTACCGAGATCGGAGCACCGTTTCGTTTCAGCAACCAATGGTCGACGATGACTATAAAATCGCCCGGCTCGGAAGCCTCCCGCGCCCTTGCCGACCGCTCCATTGCCGATGTGGCGGCGCAGCGCGGGACTCACCCACTCGACTGTCTGCTCGACATCGCGCTTGCCGACGGTCTCGAGACCGAATTCACCGTGGGCATGTTCAACGCCGTCGAACCAGAAGTGGCGCGCCTGCTCAAGCACGAACGCAGCTGCATCGGATTGGGTGACGCCGGCGCACACCTGACGTTCTTCTGCCAAGCAGGCACCGGCTTGTACCTACTCCAGCGTTACGTGCGCGAGCGTGGCGACCTAACGCTAGAGGATGCAATCCAGCGACTCACCAGCGCCCCTGCCGATGCAATGCGGATACCTGAGCGGGGACGGATCGTGCTTGGTGCCCATGCCGATCTGGTCCTGCTCGACCCAGCCGAGGTGGGCATCGGCGCACGCTGCCAGGTAGCCGACCTGCCAGGCGGGCTTGAGCGCGTGCACACCCCCGCTCTTGGTGTGCACGGTGTCTGGGTCAATGGAGTCCAACTCGTCAACGATACCGGAAAGCTGATCGAGCTATCGCAGCACCCGGGCTCGGTGCTGAGGGAATTCCACTCGTAAATCCGTAAAGGCTGAAACATCTCAGGCACAACGGCGAATTTCGGCCAAACGCGACGTAACAACCAGAATATTGTAACTTGCGCGACTCCCGGGCTCGGCCAGGGAAGCGAAAGTGCACGTGGACATGCGACGTTGCGTGCGCAATTACTGAAAATTACAGCACTCTTTCTAGGAGGCAGAATGAAACCATACCGCCGTCATGTCGGCGTTGCACTGCTTTCGGGCGCGCTCGCCATCACTGCAAGCGCGGCCGTTCAAGCGGACAGCGGCGTACCCAAACGACTCGTGTTTAGCGCCTACGACTTCGGCAGCTCCGGATTTGCGCAAGCCTCCGGTATCGCCAACGCTTTCAAGCAGAAATTCAACACCCGCATCCGCATTATTCCCTCCGGCACCAGTATTGGCCGCATGCTGCCTCTGTCTCAGCGCAAGGTGGACTACGCCTTTCTCGCATCGGGCACTTTCTTCGGCTCAGAAGGCACTTACGACTTTGCCTCGCCAGATTGGGGCCCGCAAGACCTGCGTTGCGTTCTGTCACCGCCTGCAGCCACCGGCGTCAAGATGCTGGGCAATTCCAAATTCAAAGATGCCAAAAACATCAAAGGCATTCGCCTTGGCTACGTGAAGGGCAACCCTTCGGTCAACGTGAAGACCGATGCCGTCGCGGCCTTTGCCGGCCTGAAAGAGGGTGAATGGAAACGCGTCTGGCACGGTGGTTACGCCGTACAGAAAACCTCCTTGATTACCGGCAAGATCGACGGGTTTTTAGCGTCGCCATCCTCTGGCTTCTCCAAAGAAGTCGAAGCGTCGCCCAATGGCATCAGCTGGCTCGAGTTCGATCCGAACGATAAAGAAGCCTGGAAGCGAATGAGAAAGGTCGCACCCATGTACGGCGCCTGGAAAGCTACCCGTGGTGCTGGCGTGAGCGAAGAGAAACCAGCAAACATCTTGTCGTTCCGCTATCCGATGATGGTGACTTACGCCGATCGGGACTTCGACGAAGTGTACGCCATGATCAAAGCGATGGACGAGTTGTATCCGAAGTACAAAGACGTCTCTTTCGCCTCCCAGTTCTGGCGCATCTCCGATGCCGGCGTCCCGCCTTGTGAAGCTGCCTTTCACCCCGCCTCCGTCAAATATCTGAAGGAAAAAGGTGTGTGGACGGCTGAATCGCAGAAATGGCAGGACGCACGCTTGGCACGCCACGCCGCGGTCATCGAAGCCTGGGATGACGCTCAAGACGCATACAACAAGATGCGAGCCGATGAGCGCGCCAAAGGCAACAAGATCAAAGCGGGCGCCGGCTGGAACGAGTGGTGGGCCAAAGCCCGTAAGGACAAAGGTCTGGACTAAGTCCGCAACGTCGACGATGGCGGCTCCCAGAGCCGCCATCATTTTCCACTACGATTCAGGAGTATGGCCGGCCTGGCCGGTATATTCTCGCCTGCGCCGACACGCGCCTGCGACCGTTCGAAACTCCAGGATTCAAACCTGATTCCAATCCACAGCCTCGTCCCCTGGCGAGACCCGTTCGTTTATAGAGAAGCAATTTGAGCCATGGCTGAGCAGGAACAAAGCAACCCTGAGACACAGGAAGAACTGGAGAAGTTCGTCGAGCCCGGCGCCGGACGGCTGACCGGTTTCGTCTATTGGATTTGCCTGGGTCTTGGAGGCTTCGGTATCGCGGTTGCGATCAACCAGACTTTCAGCCTGAACGCATTCAACTACATCTTGCTGGATAACTCGTACTTCTACCTGTTGATTGCCATATTCCTTTCCCTGGCCTTTCTCCTGTGTCCAGCCCGCAAAAAAGATAACGACAAAGTCCCTTTCTACGACTGGATTCTGTTCGCCGTTACCATGGTGGTGTCGCTCTACCTTTCATATCACGGTGGCGACATGGTCGAGAAAGGCTGGGACATTAGAGCCCCGGTCGGGCCAAGCATCGCTGCGGCGATAATCTGTTTTCTCGCCTTGGAAGGAGTTCGCCGCTGCGGTGGCCTGGTCCTGTTCTTGGTTTGCTTTACCTTTTTCACCTTCCCGCTGTGGACCGAAGACGCGCCCGGCTTCCTTTGGGGTGTGGGCAAAACTCCGGTCGAACTCGTCACCGCCTATGCCATGGGCTTTGAGAGCATCGTCGGCGTGCCCATGCGGGTCGCGGGTAACATTCTCATCGGCTTTCTGGTCTTCGGCGCCGCCCTGGTGGTAACCGGCGGCGGCGACTTCTTCATGAACTTCGCGGCTGCATTGCTCGGCAAGACACGTGGCGGACCGGCCAAGGTCGCTATCTTGTCCAGTGGTTTCTTTGGATCCCTCAGCGGCAGCGTGATTTCGAACGTCGTCACCACTGGCCAGCTGACCATTCCCACCATGAAGCGCGCCGGTTATCCCGCGCCCTATGCGGGCGCAGTGGAAGCGTGCGCCTCGACGGGCGGCACCTTGATGCCGCCGGTCATGGGTGCGGTCGCCTTCATCATGGCCGAATTTTTGAATATTCCTTACAGCGACATCGTGATCGCCGCTGCCGTACCGTCCATCTTGTTCTATCTTGCGTTGATACTGCAGGTGGACTGCTACGCCGCGGTCAACGGGTTGAAAGGGCAACCGGCCGAAACCATTCCGTCGATGTGGGAAACCCTCAAAAACGGCTGGTTTTATTTAGGCAGCCTTGCGTTACTCGTCTACCTGCTGGTATTCGCGAGACTCGAGCTGTATGCCCCCTACTACGCCACCCTGGCGCTGCTGGTCTCAGCGGCTATTTTTCGCAAGAAGAATCGCTTCAACTTAAAACAGTTTCTGGCCTTGATCATCGAATCCACCAAGACCATCTCGAATATCATCGCCATCCTCGCGGGCATCGGAGTCATCGTCGGATCGCTCGCCTTCACCGGGGTCGGCGGCGCTTTTTCCCGTGAACTAGTCGGGATAGCCGCCGGAAGCTTGCCCCTCATCTTGATTATGGGCGCGGTAACCAGCTTTCTGCTCGGCATGGGTGTCACAGTCAGCGCCTGTTATATCTTCCTAGCAATCGTCATGGGGCCCGCGCTCATCGAATTCGGGCTGGACCCCATTGCCAGTCACTTGTTTATCCTCTACTGGGGCATGCTGTCTTACATCACCCCACCGGTGGCATTGGCCGCGGTCGCGGCCTCGGTAATCGCACGATCGAGTCAGATGGAAACCGCCATGATGGCGATGCGCCTGGGTTCGATTAAATTCGTATTACCCTTCATCATCGTACTGACACCTGCGCTCATAATTCGCGGCGAACCGCTCGATGTGGTGCTCACAATTTCGGCTTGCACCGTCGCAGTGGTGTTGATGGCGGCTGGCTTCGAAGGGTTTCTGTACGGCGTCGGCAAGATCGGCATGGCACTGCGAACCGTGATGTTCCTCGGCGCCGCAGGCTTCCTGTACCCCAACTACACGAGCTACGCCATTACGGCGGTGGCCACCGTGGTGGTCTACTTGTTTTTGTTTACTCGGGCGAAGACGGCGAGAGCCGTGGCGACCTGACCCGGGCCCGCTGTTCATGAGGGTTATTTTTCATAGCCCGAATGACGACTTGAACAAATCAAAGACGATGGCGAAACCCGCCAAGTAGGCGGGTTCGTCCTGTTCTGCGTCTGCCGCTTCTTTTCCGTACTTCCGCTGTGGACCGAGAGCCCCTCCGGCTTTCTGTGGGGAATGGGAAAATACCTGGTCGAACTGGTCACCGCGTACGCGATGGGGTTTGAGCGTATCGTCGGGGTCCCCATGCGGGCCGCGGGCAATATCCTTGTTGGATTTCTGGTGTCCGCGGTCGTTTGTTGCGATCGGAAAACCCGAAGCCGAAGCGGTGACTCGCTAGCACCCCGAACGGCCTCGGTTTCCTTCCTGCAGTTCGCTTCGATGTGCCGCTCGCGATGAGAGCGCCTTTTCGATTATGGCCGTAACATCCGGCAGCTTATATGGCTTCGAAATTACCAGAGTACCGACGTTTTTTTGAGACGGCGTCGCGTCAAGGATCTGATCTGAATAGCCTGTGGCAATCACTGAAACAATGGCCGGATACGCCTCGGCGACATACGCCACCAAATCGCTTCCATCCATCTCGCCCGGCATAACCAGATCGCTGAGAAGAAAATCAACTGCTCCGTCACACTCAGCCAAACGTTCGATCGCTTCGTCCGCGTTTGAGGCAACCAAAACTTCATAGTCATTGCGCAGAAGCCATGTGGTCAGGAGCCGCCGGATAAGGGGCTCATCGTCGACAATCAAGACGGTCGCCTTACCACGAATACGAGTCACATTCGGTCTAAGTCCAGGTGGCAGATACAAGTTGATGGTAGTGCCTACCCCTCGTGTACTTTCAATCGCCATGCTGCCCCCGGACTGCTCTACGAAACCGGAAACTGAACTCAGTCCAAGCCCCGATCCCTTGCCCACCGTCTTCGTGGTGTAGAAAGGCTCGGTCACGTGCAGTAAGTCCGATGGCTCGATGCCGCAACCGTTATCGCTGATCTGCAGCAAAATCATTTTTGTGTTCGAGGCTGCGTCGGACAACGGCTGCGTATTTAAGCCTGGGTAGCCCGAACGCTTGGCCGTCACTTTGATAATGCCCCTATTGTTCATGGCGTCTTTCGCATTCAAGCACAAGTTAAGTAACGCTGTTTCAAGCTGCTGCTTGTCTACGAGAACGGTCAAGGAGGGGGGAACGTCGATGTCGAATGTGACGCTTGCTCCGAGCATCCGCGCCAACGATCGCTCGAAGTTCTCTAACAAGCGCCCGAGGTTGTGGCTCATCGGCGTTAGGGTTTGCTTACGCGAAAACGCCAAAAGACTCTGAACCAGCTTCGAGCCGTTACGGGCTGCTTCTAATGCGTCATCGACGAGCTCTCGATTGGCAGAATCGTCCATCGAGATCAAAGAAAGGTTGCCCGTAATCACTTGTAGTAGGTTGTTGAAGTCATGCGCGATGCCTCCGGTTAGGCCGCCG
>JACLAC010020232.1_pt1 | contig 11830 bp, 11 predicted proteins | sample 8027881 | NCBI WGS metagenome assembly JACLAC01 (sample SAMN15725517, study PRJNA655200) | protist metagenome | isolation source: fluorescence activated cell sorting (FACS) single amplified genomes of... | place: Spain: Blaines Bay Microbial Observatory, Mediterranean Sea | collected 2016-01-19 | reverse complement strand
GTTCGTGTATGTCGCACCAATGGCGAATTTTTAATCAACCCCAGTGTAGAACAAATCGAAGCTTCGGATATCAACCTTGCTGTCGCAGGCTCCAAAGAAGGAATCTGTATGGTAGAGGGTGGTGGAAATGAAGTAGATGAAAATTCTATGATGGACGCAATGGAAACCGCATTTGCAGAAATTCAAAAGATCATCGCGATCATTGAAGATCTTCAAGCCAAGGTAGGAAAAGAAAAATTTGTTCTTCCAGAAAAGCCGAAGGCAGACGATGCCATCCATCAAAAGATGTTGGCACTCGGTTCAGAAGCGGCGCTGACCACAGCACTTGCAATCGAAGGAAAGCATGAGCGTGGTGCAGGCTTGAAAGCCGCACGAAACGAGATTATTGCATCACTTCTAGAAGGAGCAGCAGAAGATCAAGTAGAATACATGACCAAAGAAGCCAAGAACAGTTGGGAAACAAGTTTGCGTCATCTTATGCGTACTCGTGTTGCAACCGAAGGAATTCGGATTGATGGTCGTGCAACCGATAAGGTTCGTAAAATTACAATCGAAACAAGTGTTGCACCTCGTGCACATGGTTCTGTCATCTTTACTCGTGGCGAGACACAAGCATTTGTGACTGCGACAATGGGTGTTTCAGCAGATGCACAGCGTTTGGACTTTGCCAACTTCCACGGTGATCGCCGTTGGATGTTGCAATACAACTTTCCTCCCTTTTGTACCGGTGAAGCATACCGAATGGGTGGTCCCAAGCGTCGTGAGATTGGACATGGTGCACTCTCGCATCGCGCATTGATTCCTGTTCTCCCCACAGAAGAAGAATTCCCATATGTTCTCCGTTGTTCTTCCGATATTCTTGAGTCCAATGGCTCTTCTTCCATGGCTTCCGTATGTGGTAGTTCTCTTTCTCTCTTCGACGCGGGTGTTCCCCTCAAGCGTTCTGTTGCTGGGATTGCAATGGGCTTGATCAAAGAGCGCATCGGTGACGAAGACAAGTATGTGGTTCTCTCTGACATCTTGGGTGATGAAGATCACCTTGGTGACATGGACTTCAAAGTGACCGGTTCTCGCAAGGGAATCACTGCATTCCAGATGGATACCAAGTTGGGCTCGATTCCTCGTGAAGTGATGATGCGTGCGATGATCCAAGCGAAGGGCGGTCGTGACTATATCCTTGATGAGATGGATGCTGCACTTCCCGCTGCTCGTTCCGACTTCTCCAATTATGCGCCACGAATCACAACCATTCAAATCAAAACGGATAAGATTCGTGACATTATCGGCCCTGGTGGTCGTGTAATTCGTGCCATTCAAGACGAATTCAATGTCAAGATCACAACCAATGATGATGGACGTATCGACATTGCGGCGACTTCTGCAACACAAGCAAAAGGTGCCGAGGATCGAATTCGTGAGATCGTTCAAGAGCCAGAGATTGGTAAGAAATATCTCGGTGTCGTCAAGCGTGTGGTAGACTTTGGTGCATTCGTTGAGATTCTACCTGGAATCGAAGGCCTTGTGCACAAGAGTGAACTCGCGATTGAGCGTGTACACAACGTTGGAGACTTTGTTACTGAAGGTCAAGATCTTCTTGTTAAAGTCATTCCTCCTGATCATTCTGGTAAGCTTCGTCTTTCTCGTAAGAAAGCGTTGCAAGACGATATCTAGGTCAAATAAGATGAACATTTCAGTTCAAATATTGCCTCATGGTTTGGGATTGGAAATACCCCAATACCAGACCAAAGGGGCTGCTGGAATGGATGTGCGCGCTGCAGTTTCGGAGCCAATAACCTTGGTTCCACTGCAGCGCGCTGCAATTCCAACAGGTATAAAAATGGCCATTCCCCAAGGATATGAGGTGCAGGTTCGCCCACGTTCTGGATTGGCCTTTCGCAATGGAATCAGCATTCCCAATTCGCCCGGTACCATCGATTCGGACTACCGAGGAGAGGTAAAGGTGTTGCTGATCAATCTTGGTTCAGAAGATTTTGTTGTGACCCGTGGTATGCGGATCGCACAGTTTGTTGTTGCACAGGTAACACAAGCGCAACTAAATATTGTTCATTCTCTCGATGATACGGAACGAGGAGCGGGTGGATTTGGTTCAACAGGAGGAAGGTAAAAATGATTTTTTGGTTATTTGGATTGATGGGATGTGGAGAAGCAGAAGTACCACCACCGACAAAAGAAATACCGATTGATACGGAGAAGACCAAGAAAGAAGAGCCCAAAGAAAGCAAAAAAGATCTTCCACCCATCGATCCGCCAACTCCGATGCAAGAGCCTTTGGTGGGTGGTCCGTACCCTGGTTTGTTGTTGACACAAGCATGGTTTTGGACGGATCAAAATGGAAAAGCAAATCCAGGGCCCGCGCGTTTGGAAATTTGGAGAAAAGAACCACAGGGCTGGAAAAAAACACGTTTGGAAGACGGTGAATCCAATGTCTTTCACAAGGCGATTCCCTATGAAAATGGGATTTTGACCATTGGCGCAGAAAAAGCCATGCTCAAAAAATGGACGCATGATCAAGGAAAATGGAGTGCTGAACTTTTGTGGGAAAAGTCGTGGGGTGGTAGGTTCAATCGGCTGCGTGATATTGAAGTGGGTGATGTGGATGGAGATGGAAAAGAAGAGCTTGTGATCGCCACACATGATCATGGAGTCATTGCTGTTTTTGATGACCCCAAAAATATCACTGAACTCGATCCCAAGGCAGATACCTTTATTCACGAGATTGAAATTGGTGATGTGGATGGAGACGGAAAGAAAGAGTTTTTTGCCACGCCATCTGCTCGGAATTCTGCCAAGCATTCCCAAGGAGGGAGTGTGGTCATGTACCGATGGAACGGAAAGAGCTATGAACGCAGTGTTGTTGTTGCCATGGACAAGACCCATGCCAAAGAGATTCTGGTGACCGACATAGACAAAGATGGTCGCGATGAGTTGTATGTCGTCAAAGAAGCTGTAAAGATTGGAAATGCGATCATTACGCCTGTTCAAATTGTACGCTACACACCCGACAAAGATGGTGTTTTTATTGGAACTGTGGTTCATACCATCCAAGATGCGCAGACAAGATTTCTCATATCGGGTGATTGGAATGGAGATGGTTCTTTGGACTTGATCGCGGCTTCGATGAAAGCGGGTTTGTGGTTTATCGAGCGTGATGCGGAAGACAAGTGGTCTGCAAGCCTTATCGATGCAGATTCTTCTGGTTTTGAGCACAGTGCATATGGCGCAGACATTGATGGAGATGGCGTTCTTGAATTGTATGTCGCTGCAGATGATCAAAAATCGTTGAATTCCTATGTGTTCCGTGATGGAAGCTTTCACAAAGAAAAAATAGGAGAGATCCCGGCAAATACATTCACATGGAACATTGTGTCCGGTTCTTTTTGATTGCGTACGTATCTTGTATACGACTTACGTACGTCGTTTTGTATCGCGGGACGCTAGTATTTTTTTGCCGCGCGTGCTTCTCTCGTCCGTTTCATATCTTCATCTTCGACGAATTGTACATCATCGACACCACGAGAGTCCATTTTCCATCCATCGAGAACACCTGCGATTTCCATCAACCGATCGGAAGAAGATGCTTTTGGGTTGGGTGCAGCTGTATCTTTTGATTTGTTTTTCTCTTTCTCTTCCTGCTCGATGTCTTCGATAAGCTTTCTAATTTTGCTGTTTGCGGTTGAGAGCTGCATGTTCATGGATGCGAGTAGAAGATGTCGAAAGGCAGAACTTGCGCTCGTGGCGTCTTCTAGAATTTTTTTGAAGGTTCGTGTATCGATGGTCAACGAACCGACTCTTTCTTTTGCAATACATGTAGCAGAGCGAACGGAGCCATCCACAAGCCCCATTTGTCCAATCATTGTGGGGGCAGTTAGGATGGCAAGTTCACGAGGGTTTCCTTGTGCATCATTGCGCATGATACGTACACTGCCTTTGAGAATGATGAACATGTCTTCGGAGGGCTCGCCTTCAGTACAGAGAATTTCTCCATCAGACCAAGACGTTGGTTTTCCACGTATGATTGCGGTGGCCAAGTCGACAGAGCGTGCCGAACGAACTTCATAGCTTCGAAGTAGGGTACGGGCAATGGGTCTTAGTGTTTCTATATTCATGTTGGACTCCTATCCGCCAAAGAGCGATCGAAGTCGCCCCAGGAGAGATGTTTTTTGTTCTTCTTTTGGTTCGGTGACCGCTTCGGCTGTATTTTTGCTTTTGTTCTCTTCTTTCCATGCTTTTTGAATTTGAAGATTGGTTGCACGAATTCGTCGTGCCATGGTTGCGATGAGGTGTTGTTCAAGTGCCACCATGGCCTTGTTGTTGGCATGGGTTTTCATGATTTTGGGTGTCAGTTTGAGGCATTGGCTCGGCCTGCTGGCAAGAACCGTCGCGTTTCGAACTCCTTTGGTATGAAAAAGTCCTTGTTCTCCGAAAATTTCACCGGGATGTATGGTTCCCACGGAGCGAATGTGGGTTTCTTGAGGAACAGAACATCTTTGATTCAGACGATTGGGCGTGCGGCACGAAATAAAAATGGTCATGTGATTTTATATGCAGAGCGGGTGACCGCTTCGATGCAAGCGGCGATGGAAGAGACAGAGCGTCGGCGAACAATTCAACAAGAATTCAATATAGAAAATGATATTGAACCCAAAACAATAACAAAACCGATAAGAAGTCCCCTCAATTCTCTTTTTGGTATGCCAGAAGAAATGGAAAATAAAAAATCTTCCGTACAAGATGTTCAATACCCGATTAAGGAGATACCGAGCATCATTACTCGATTGCAAAAAGAGATGAAAGAGGCAGCAAAACAACTTCATTTTGAACGTGCAGCAGAATTGCGTGATCAGATCAAAGACTTAGAGATTTATGCCCTTCGTTTTGCCTAGATCTTTTGCCTTTCTTCTTTGGATTCTTCGTCTCCAAAAACAGTCTGGGCAAAATCATGGATTCGATCTTGTCCCCACCATATTGTATTCTCCCAAACCAAAGAAGGAACACCACATACTCCGATTTGTTCTGCTCTTTTGGTGTTTTCTTTGAGAATCTCTTTCGCTTTGGGGAGGTCGTTCATGAGTTCTTCCCAATCCAGTCCCTTTGTCTGTACGATGTTTTTTAGTACTTCTGGATCGGAGATGTCCAGTCCCTTGCTCCACATGGCTTGGTAGATTTCGAACGTACACTCTGGAGCAAGAATAGAAATTCGAAGGGGAAGAATACTACGAATGGGAAATTTTTGTGGAAAGGAAAAGGGGACATTCCAAAAATGAGACCAATCATGCAGATCGCGAAGCATATACTTTTGTTTTGGTTTGCTCATGGCAAACAACGGAACATCGGGTGTGCCGATGTTCCGGAACAAAGCACCGAGTAAAATGGGCCGAAGTGTAATCGAGACACCGTACTTTTGTTCCAATATAGGAATTTGCATGGCACCCAAGTATGAAAAGGGAGAAGAAAAATCGTGAAAGAATTCGAGATTTGACGGTTTGTTTCTCCCTTCTGGATACCCTTTTCTTTTTTCTCCAAGCGCATGTTTGACAAGATGGATTCGATCCTGTCCCCACCAAATTCGCTCCTGATTTGCAAACGTTGGAACACCAAAGATACCGCGTTCGTGTGCTTCTTTTGTGTGGGCAAAGAGTTTCTCTTTTGCTTGTGGTGCCAAAAATAAGTTTGTCTCTATACCCAACTCTTGTGCGATTGTGTTGAGCACCTGTGGATCTGATATATCTTTTCCTTCTTCCCAATATGCCGAAAAAATACGCAGTGAAACTCGTGCTGTGTCCTCCGCTTCGGTCATAGAGATCAGACGCATTGCCTCTACAGTTCGTACGGGGTGACGAGGATGATAACGGAAGACTTTCCCTTGTTTTTGCGATTGACGAGCCAAATCCATAAGTCCATGTCTTGCTTTCGATGCAGCCCATGTTTGTGCCGGAACATCAGGGCTCTTGTTGTATCGAAAGAGTCCACCAAGTAAAATGGGTTTCCAATTAATCGTGGTCTTGGTATTTTTTTCCCATGCTTCTATTTGAAGGGCTCCGAGGTATGCATATGGACAAACGACATCATAATAAAAATCAATATCTGACATGAGTACACCTGTAGGCTAAGATGGGTAAGATAGAAATGATAAATGAATCGAATATACTTTATACTTAGATAACGCAAAATATCTTTCAAGGAATGTACATGACGAGTCCCGCGCAAGGTGGAGTGTCCAATACCAATCATCCCGTACGGGTCGACAAATGGTTGTGGGCGACGCGTAGCTACAAAACTCGTTCTGTGGCAAGTAAAGCGTGCTCCTCCGGAAATGTTCGCATCAACGGGACAATCGCCAAGGCCAGTCAGAAAGTTCGTGTCGGAGATGAGGTTCGCGCATTGACCACGGGAGGCCTCCGAATTTTGATCGTTGTTTCATTTGCCGAGAAAAGAGGCCCCTATTCTTTTGCAAAAACGTTATACGAAGACAAAACCCCTCCTCCCGTAAAAGAAATTGCTCCACCTCGTCTTGTGCGTGGCGGGGGACGTCCCACCAAAAAAGACCGCAGAAATTACAACAAACTCTCCGGTCGTTAAATCTCATCATAATTCCCAAAAAGGAACAGAACATGCGCGTAATGCTGATCAATCCTGCTATGAATCTCAAAAAACTCGGTCGTTTTGCAGGTCTTCTGGAGCCAATGCCTTGTATTGGACTTGCCTATATTGCCGCAGCTCTTGAACAGCACGGTTGCACAGTCGGCGTGATCGATATGTTTGCAGAAAAGCTTTCCGGCGATCAGGTTGTAGAGCGAACCAAGGATTTTGCCCCACAGATGGTGGGGATGACTGTTCTTACACCCTCAGAACCAGTTTGTTCCATTCTCTCTGATATGATTCGAGCAAAGCTACCCAATGTAAATATAGTTTGGGGTGCAGTACATGCCGATGTTTTTGCAGCAGACATCATTAAGCGTAAAAAAGCAGATTTTGTCATTCATCACGATGGAGAAGAGACCATTTGTGAATTGGTTGACGCCCTCAAATCAGCGGAGAGTGATTTTTCATCCATTGATGGATTGAGTTGGTCAGACAAAGGAGAGCCGGTAAAGAACAAACCGCGTCGTCTTCTCAATGATCTGGATTCTTTGCCATATCCTGCGTGGCATCTTTTTCCGTATGAGAAGTACGGATTGCTTCCCTTTGCTGATTTTGCAAAGCCTGTCCTCACCATGACTGGCTCTCGTGGATGCCCATATCGATGTGATTATTGTTCTTTGATCAATACGGGCGGGAAGGTTTATCGAAAGCGTGATCCCATCAAAATTGTCGACGAGTATGAATACCTTATCGATCGATACAAGGTCAAACAGATCGGATTTGTGGATCCCATATTTCCTCTGATCACCAAAGATCTCAGGCCCTTTTGTGAAGAACTCGTGTATCGAGGTCTTGATCAAAAATGTCAATGGCTTTCCGAAACAAGATGTGATCGTCTAAGCAAAGAGGTTTGTGACCTTATGTATTGGGGCGGATGCCGACGTGTCTTGATGGGAATTGAGTCTGGTGTAGATATGTTGTTGGGCAATGTAAATAAAAATATTACCACGGCAAAGGTTCGAGAAGGTGTTGCGAATGCAAAAGCAGCTGGTCTACAAACAGTGGGGCTGTTTATGATTGGTATGCCGGGAGAAACACCAGAAATGACACGTGAAACAGTTGAATTCTCTGTTGATTTGGATCTTGATTTCGCAAAGTATGCAATCACGGTTCCGTTTCCAGGATCCAAGCTTTTTGATGATCGTTGGCAAAAAGATCTGTTCCGCGATGATTGGGAAAATTACACCACCTTTAATCCCGATCCAGATCGACTCATCTATCATCCACATGGGTACGACCCAGAAGAACTCATAAAAATGCAATCGTGGGCGCTCCGCCGCTTCTATATGCGTCCGAGACAAATCAAAAAACAATTTTTAGAATTGCGAACAATTAGCCCAAAGATGCTTCTTTATGGCCTATATGGGATGGCCATCTAAAAACTAGGTAGATTTTAACAAATGTGTTAAAATAGATTTTCCATCGAAAGTCCCGAGTCATCATGTCCAGCTACGATCCAGAAACAATCCGTAAATTACGCGACGAAGCGCAGAGTAAGAGTGTCGAATTGCGGGAGGAGATCGAGAAAAAAAAATCACAGGTCATCGCCTTGGAAGAGCGTGTAAAGGTGTATAACGAATTTCTTAAAGGGGATCTTCCCACGGGAACAGATCGCGGTGTAGAGCAGTCATCAGAAGAATCTGAAAAGAAAAATCGTGCACCACGATCCACCAAAGCAGAAATGGCAAAAAGAAAAGACATTCTCATACACATCTTCTCTATGCATGGCTTCATGCAGCCCAAAGAGATCTTGGCTGAGATCCCAGCTCAATTGGGATATGAACTAGAGCAACACCATCTCAGAGCCGTTTTGAAACGTTTTCCCGAAGTATTTACCCAAGACCCAGAGCGTCATGGATACTGGGGGTTGCTCAATCCTCCAGAGTCTGAATCTGATTCGGATTCAAGCCCCACAACATAAAGAATCATATTGTTTTCCTGTGCGATGGGGCGTATCACTCCTGTTTCGATCAACCGTTGAAAGGTTTCTTGTTGGATTCTCTCCTCATCTGTTTCGATTTGGTATAGGAACAATCGGTGGTTGATCAAGATGTGACTGATTCCATCTTTTTCTAGGAATGCATTCCAATCTTCTGTCTTTTGCATGTGAAGGAGAGACTGTTCCCACCTCCACCCCCCAAAAACGCTGTCAACACGAAAGGGGTGACGAAGAGGATGGGTAAATCCACGACACCATACAAGCCAGACTTTCTCTACTTTCTCTTGGTTCACTTTTTTATAGATGGCAGCGACGTTGTTGTGCATGAGCTCGTGTAGCTCTTGTGGTGTATATGGTTTTTTTAGGTGTTCAGAAGTATGTTGTCGTTTCCAAAGAAACGTCATGGGGGCATCATATAGAGGTTTTGCTTGTGGATGGAGAGATTGTGCAAGTCCCTGAAAGGGGATGAACATCCAAATCAGCATGGAAGAGATCAATGCACCACCAATTGTATATGTTTGTATGGATTTCTTTTCGACGGATTGATGTGCGAGTCCAAGTGCAAGAAGGATGGGGACTGCCGGCATAAGAAATCGTATTTGTTGGACCTGAAACATCCAAAGAACAGCCCATCCAAATCCCAAAATCAAAATATTGAGATGCTGTTTTCTCTTTCTTAGGGCCCATATAAAGATCAAGGCAATGGCAGGACCCAAAGATCCTTGAAAAAAGAAGACCATGTCTTGTGTCAAAAATACGCGTGGCCAGAGCATAAGAAAATCCAATGCTTCTCTTCCCATCCCGTAGTTTTGTAGGGTGATCGCATATCCATCGGCACGAGCCTCGTCCCATCCTTCTCCGCCAAAAATAGAGTATGCGAGTGGAAAGAGTGGATTTCCTTTGTTCCATATGTTCCGTATATAAAAGGGAGCACCGACAAGAACCATCGTTGTGGCAAACTTCCAACGACCCTTTTTCCTCACCATGATCAAACACAAGAGCACACATAAAAATAGACCACTGTATTTCGCACTTGCTGCAAGTCCAGCACAGAACCCCACCCAGATGCTTTTCTTTTGGTGGACGACACCAGCAGCGCACAGACAGATAAGAGTGAGCCATACCTGTACATAGCAAGACGTACCAAATTCGACCTGTGTGGGAATGAGCAGAAAACAAATTCCACAGATCCAAGCCCAAAAACGAGACCCACCAAGCATGTGACACAAACCTGCGGAACCGATGGCAACGGCACCACTGATCCAAACGGCGATCAAACGAGGATTGAAGAGTGCTTCGTTTTGATCTGGAGAGAAGACAAAGAGTGTGCTGAGTATGGAGTGCCAACCGAGTGGGAAGTATCCAAAAATAATCTCATCACCCACGGCATAGGTTTGATGCAATGCAAAGAGTTTGGGAAGAGTGAGATGGTAGGTGAGGGTATCTCGATACCAAGGAGGAACGAAGGCCAATACAAAATAGGGAATGATGAAGAGATACAATCCCATCTCGGGAAATCTTGGTGCTGAAGTTGGGCGGAACCAAGTGAGGGAACAGATGAGCCACATCCCCATACTCAATTCATTGTAGATGCCCAAAAAAAGAAAGATCTGTGCACCGAATTGTATCCAACCCAGTGCAAGAAGGTGGGCCATCGCCCAGCGAAAAGCAGGCTGAGAGAATTGATGTTGAAGACGGCCATAGGCAATCCATGCCGATATTGGAACACAAAAAGAAAAGAGAAGGTCTCCGATCATTCCTTACGAATCCAGATCAAGATTTGGTTATTGGCAGGCATGGCATATCTTTTGTGCAATGTGAATCCATATTTTTTCCCAAGCGAACGCAATACCGTCAGGTCTCGAATCCCCCAACTTGGATCTCGGGTACGCAAAGAAGCATCAAAACGAGCATTTCCTTCGGAGTTGTGTACTCCATTTTCCATAAATGGTCCGTAGAGAACAAAGTATTTTGTGGGGTTTGCGTGGGCGAAAAGAGAAAGGCAAGATTCCCAAGGTGAGATGTGTATCATATTGGAACAAAGCAGAAGATCATAGGAGAGATCGTGCCAATCTGATCGTTGAACATCGATATGCTTGGCGGGAAGAACATTAATATGATCCTGAAGACGTGCATCAATGGCCCATAGCATTTCAGGATTCCCATCTGAGGGTTGCCATTGAATATGTGTAGAGCGAGAAGCCATATATTCGATGTGCTCGCCTGTTCCTGAGGCAATTTCAAGGATAGAGTTCACATCGGATAGATATGGAGATATTGTTTCCCAGATGGGTACTCTGTTTCGATGGGTTGCAGGTGCATGGGGAAGAGTAGACATTATTGCGTATGTATCGTTGACAAAAAAAAGGAATCGGATATTATGCTGTGTCTTATATCTCCGATCACGGCGGCTTGCTTGTTTTTTCGCCTCAAGCCTTGGTTTCGAAGTCAATTTCGAGTTCAAATCTTGCGCTGCCCAATTCGGATTCACCCAGGAGTACAACATGGCGATGACCCCCGATCGAAAAACTGCGATCATCAAAGAATACCAACTCGACGAAAGCGATACTGGATCCCCCGAGGTTCAAGTTGCTCTGCTTACCGAGCGGATTCGATACCTTACATCACACGTGCAAACGCACAAAAAAGACAATCACTCCCGTCGAGGCTTGCTCAAACTAGTAGGTCAGAGACGACGATTGTTACGCTATGTCAAAAACGTAGATGAGAATCGATACAAGACCCTCATCAAACGACTTGGATTGCGACGATAATCTCAGATCTGGCGGCGAAAGTCGCCTTTTTTATTTTTGCATCTATACCATTTCCCCTTTTTATTTTCGCTTTTATATTCAAAGCAGCTTTTTATTTACCCTTTGTTCTACACATTTATCTTTCGTAAATCCTTGCGGTCTGAGCGTCTAACACACGCCGCTCACACTCCATGGCTTTATGAAGCAACTGTGTAGGGCATTTTTTACATAACCAATGGAGTATCAATGGAACCCACAGTAGTTTCCGTAGAAATCGGCGGTCGGACCCTCTCAATCGAGACCGGGGTACTGGCCAAACAAGCCCAAGGCGCAGTTGTTGTGCGTCAAGATGAGAGTTCAGTTCTCGTCACATCATGTGTATCAAAAAACTATGTTGATTTTGGCTTTTTGCCACTCACCGTAGCCTATCAAGATCGCACAGCATCTTTTGGGATGATCCCCGGAGGATTCCTCA
>JACLAC010019742.1_pt1 | contig 11830 bp, 12 predicted proteins | sample 8027881 | NCBI WGS metagenome assembly JACLAC01 (sample SAMN15725517, study PRJNA655200) | protist metagenome | isolation source: fluorescence activated cell sorting (FACS) single amplified genomes of... | place: Spain: Blaines Bay Microbial Observatory, Mediterranean Sea | collected 2016-01-19 | reverse complement strand
TAAATAATTTATTTCCTGTTTGGATTGCAGATTTAATCAATCAATTCAGTTTCACTACTCATTTTGATGCTATCAAAAGAGGTGTGATTGATTTTGCAGATGTAACTTATTTCTGTTCAATTATTGGAATTATGCTGTTGCTGAATGTTCGAATCATAACAACCAGCGAGGGACGTTAAATTAGTGAGAAGTAAAATGAAGAGTTGGTCCTTGAATGGTATCATTCTGCTGCTACTGCTCGTTTGTCTAGTTGCTATAAACGTGATCGCTCATCATGTTCCCCTTCGACTAGATGCGACAACTGACAAACTCTACACAATTTCAGATGGTTCAAAAAAAATATTAACAAATCTAAAAGATCCGGTCCTCGTTAAGTTCTATTTCAGCTTTCAAAATGAACAATTGCCCCCAAACCTAAAAACCTATGCTCAGCGAGTTGTTGAATTGTTGGGTGAATATCAAAAGATTGCCTCTGGGAAAATAACTTTGGAAGTCTTTGATCCGAAACCAGATACAGAGGAGGAAGAGTGGGCAACGCGTTATGGGATCAAAGCACCAAAACTTCCTAACGGGGATAGCATATTTTTTGGAGCCACGTTTGTACAAGTTGATCAAGAGGTGACCATTCCTTTCTTTGATCCAAGGCGGCAGGAATTTTTAGAGTATGACATCACTTTAGCAATCCACAGAGTTAACGAAACCAAATTACCAAAGATCGCCATCTGGACTGATCTTCCAATTAATGGTATTCCACAATTGATGATGCAGCGACAAGGTGGCGAACCTTGGGCTTTATCAGAGGAAATTGAAAAACTCTTTAATGTAGAGTTTTTACAATCTCCATCAGGATTAATTCCAGATGATATTGATCTCATAATGCTTCTACATCCTAAAAATCTCTCTGATAAACAACTCTATCAGATTGATCAATACGTGCTGAAGGGTGGAAACCTTTTTATTGCTTTAGACCCGAATGCTAGAACCGAAGCCGCCACAGGAGGTCCAGCGCCACAAAGTTTTGCTAGTGATTTGCCAAGATTACTTGAGAACTGGGGAGTCCGTTATAATTCAAACCAAGTAGTTGGTGATCTCCAGCTTGCTACCTCAGTCAACAGTCAGAATGGAGTTTTAAGATACCCTCCATGGATTTCACTTGGTGTAAGTCAACTCGACCGACAGCACCCAATTACAAGTCAACTAGAGCAATTATTGTTCGCTGAAGCGGGAAATTTATCGCCATTAGATAATGCTACCACTACCTTTGAAGCCTTGATCAAAACCTCACCGAACAGCGGCAATATCGATGCGTTTCAACTACGCCTTGGAACCCCAGAGCAAATAGCTCGCAACATTCAGGTTGATGGGCAACAAAGAACACTTCTGGCCCAAATTCAAGGCACTTTTCAAAGTGCGTTTACTGAGGGAACACCTGAAGGAGTAAATGATGAAGCCTTTGTGAAGGAATCGGGAGTACTAAGAACCATTTTGTTAGCTTCAGACGTTGACTGGATGACAGACAGTTTTTCAATTCAAAGACTGAACTTACTTGGTCAAAGTATAGTCCAACCCACCAATGACAATCTTAACCTGGCTTTAAACATCATTGAATATTTGAGTGGCAACGATGCCTTGCGTGAAATCCGTTCCAGAGGACAGTTTCAACGTCCATTCACTCGGGTACTAGCTCTTCAACAAGAAGCCCAAATAAAATACCAACAGGAAGAAAATCAACTGCAAACCAGCCTAGATAAAGTCCAAAGTGAGTTAAATAATTTACTTCAGGACGTTCAGAAAGGAGATAAGGAAATTCTCTTGCCCAGAGAGGTTCAAGATCAAATTGCTAGCTTTCGAGAACAGGAACGCCAAACCCGGCGTGAGTTACGTGAAGTCAGGAAGATCCTTAGACAAGATATTGAAGAACTTGGTAATAATTTGCTTTTGGCAAACCTGTTAATCGTTCCAGGTTTTGTAGGCATCTTAGGTTTTTTGATTTATCGACGTCGGACGAACGGAGTTAGAACTTAACAAATGAATTTTCGAGGTTTTGAGAAATGAAAGGTTTCTCGCATTTCATGATTAGACTGCCAATAAATCAACAAAAGCTTTATCGCATGGCTGTCAAGAAAATTATAATACTTGTGGTACCACAATTTTTCTTGGGACTGGCATTCGCAGTCGAGCCAAATTGGGCTGTTCTTAAAAAAAGAGTTCAGCCGCACATACATAAAGGAGTTCTCTTAATTGCTAAGAGCGGTGAGCCTCGCTTACATTACACGAGTGATCTTGACAGAAATTGGATCCCAGCTTCGACATTGAAGGTTCCCTTGGCTCTATATGCTCTAGATGTGTGGGGAGAGGATCATCATTTCAAGACAGAGGTTTACCTTCGTGACAATCAAGATTTGTTAATCAGGGGCCTAGGTGATCCATTTTTTGTCTCTGAAGAGATACAAATTTTAGGTAGAGAGCTCAAAGGCAAAATCCCATCAAAGATGAGACATTTAATACTTGATAACTCAGCTTTTAAATTTCCACTTCAAGCAGATGGGGTTGAGAGGTCACGTAATCCCTACGATGCCCTAAATGGAGCTTTATTGGTCAATTTCAACACAGTATCTCTAGAAAAGAAAACAGATGGGACCCTGACTTCAGCTGAAAAGCAAACTCCACTTACTCCACTTACAATTTCTCTGGGAAAGCAAATCAACCCGGGCAAACATCGAATCAACCTAGCTCAAGATCCCTCTCTTGCACAACGATATTCAGGTGAATTGATGCAAGCCATCTGGAAGGAAAATGAAATAGAATTTACTGGGGAAATAAAAAATTCGCTAACACAGAAAAATGACAAATTTATCTTTCAGTACAAAAATTCCAAACCACTGAAAGAAATTCTCCAAGCAATGCTAAAGTATTCAAATAATTTTATTGCAAATCAAATTTTACTCTCTGCGTCACTGGAAAGAGAGCAATCATCGATTGATTTTGAAAGTTCAATCAAACCTTGGAAAAATTGGTGGCAAGATAAATTGGGAGTAAACCAAGAAAAAATAAGCCTAGTGGAAGCATCTGGGATATCTAGAAAGAATAGGTTGAGCGAGAAGGACATGCTGAAAGTATTGGAACTTTTACGAATGCAACCAAATCTACTTTCAGAGTATCAAGGATTAAAATCTAAGACTGGATCACTAAAAGGAATATATAGTTTGGTCGGATATGCAGGCAAGAAAGATGAGTGGGAATTTGCGCTATTCCTTGAGCAAGAAAAAAATACTAGGGAGAAGATCGCTAAGGAAATCTTTTCATTTTTCAGTCATGTTGCTGAGTAATTTTTCAAAATATTCAAGAATTCCCTGGACCGTAGATTCTGACAATGTATTTAAGATAATCATCGGCAGCTCTTTGGTAAGCCCCTGGGGCTCCTAACATCTCACGTACACTCCCCATCTCATTTTTAATTGTTTGATTCGCAGCTTCATCATCCAAAATATGTCTAAGTTCTTTAATTAGATTTTCAGGGGTGAAATCGTCTTGAAGTAACTCTTTGACAACCTGTTTTTTTGCCAAGAGATTTAAAATTCCAAGGTAGGGAACAAGAGCAAGCTTCTTAGCAATCCAGAAACTTATTGGAGAAACTCTGTAGATCAAAACATAAGGTACAATGGCTAAACCTGCTTCCAGACTTGCTGTACCCGAAGCGACGATAGCTGCATCTGAGGCCTCTATGCACTCCTCAAATTTCCCTTGCATGATTTTGATTGGCATTTCCCTCAACTGACCATTAATTTCTTGAAAATCCAAGCCATCAGCCAAGGGTAAAACAAAGTCAATATTCTGAAATTCTTTTCTCCTGACCGCTTCCAATAAAATAGGTAAATGCTGGTGCATCTCACTTGGACGACTGCCAGGAGCTAGAGTTACTACCTTATTTTCTGAAGCAGTAAGGATGGTTTCCCTGAACTTTAATACTGTCTCTTCGGGTTGACGTTTTTTGACAAGAGGATGTCCCCAGAAATTTGCTTCAACACTAGTATTCTCATATAGTTCCAATTCAAACGGAAACAAAACAACCAACTTGTCAATGCAATCACAGATCTGTTTAAGTCGACCTTTGCGCCAAGCCCATACTTGAGGGCTGTTGAACATCATGACTGGTATACCCATTGACTTAGCTTTCTTAGCCAGTTTCAGATTGAAACCTGGATAATCAACCAAAAGTAGCGCATGAGGTTTTTCCTCTCGAATCGAATCAACTAGATTCCATAATATTTGATAAAGCCGAGGCAAATGACGTAAGACCTCTACAAATCCATGGACTTGTAAGGAATCAAGCATGTAGTAGGGTCTCAAACCCTGAGCTAACATCTTTTGGCCACCAACTCCGTAGATTTCTAGATTAGACACACTTGGTCTAAGAAAGCGAATTAATTCAGCCCCGTGTTGGTCCCCCGATGCCTCCCCTGCTACCATTAGTAATTTTAAAAATTTCAAAGATCCTTTTCATTGAATGCTAGGCCAACTTCTGTAAAACCCGAATTTTTAAATACCAGCATCAACTTGATCAGATATCCGTGTTCAACACGCCTATCCAACTGCAGATAAATCACTCTGCTCCGAGGGATTGACTTTTCCTTATCTAGATATGCTTCAAGACTGGCGATATCGTATTCTTTTTCCTGAAAGAAAATTTTCTCATTCTGATCCACTGCAACGACCATATTTCCAGTTTGATTTTCTGGATTTTCCTGACGAAGATTACCCTGCGGCAGTTCAATTGGAAGTGAACGAGTAATTAACGGAGCAGAAATAATGAAGGCGATAAGAACAACAAGGAGGATATCAACGAAGGGTGTGACGTTTATATCTGCCAGCATTTGCTGACTTCTTTGGGAGCGTCTAGTTATTCTTCTCATTTGTCAGGAGGAATTGCAGATGCAGGCGTTGAAGAAACTTTAATGACAGGCTCTCAATTTGTTCTATAGAATCACGAATGTAGGCATTGAAAAGGTTATAGGCAACTACCGCCGGAATAGCCGCAAAGAGCCCCGCACCAGTTGCTACCAGGGCTTCAGAGATTCCTGGCCCTACAACCGTCAATTCTACAGATTGAAGTTGTGAAATTCCTTGGAAGGTATCAATCACTCCTAGGACAGTCCCTAACAAACCGACAAAAGGAGCCGTCACAGATATTGTTGCCAATGTTGATTGACCCGTGCGCAATTTAAGTTCTTCATGAACAACCATGGCCTCAAATGATCTATCTAACAACTCAATCAATTCAGAACGATACTCAATTTTAGAATGAGTAAGAGGTTTTAGCTGATCGATTTCTTGACTTGCATCGATAACAAATCTTTGAACAGGTCCTTCGGAACACTGTTTAGTTTGTTCAATGAATTGAAAGAGATTGTTCACTTCTTCAAAATTACGCAAAACGTCTTTGTTGGAGGATCGGTATTTTTTCCAAACCAGAATTTTACTGATAAGAATCGTCCAAACTGAAACAGAACAGATCAGCAGCAGCAGCAGGATGCTAATGGCAAGCGGTCCTGACTGCTGCAGAGATTGGAGCAGTGGGGACATTTAGATCATGGACGAAGTAGGAAGGTAAACTGAACTCGCCGGTTTTGACTCCAAGCTTGTTCATTGGATTGGGGTACTGCAGGGAACTCCTCCCCAAAACTTACCGTTTGGAGTGTGCCTGGATCAGCAACGTAAGCTTTCAGCAAATCTTTTACAGAATTTGCTCGCTGATGTCCAAGAACCAGATTGTACTCCTCGTTCCCCCTCTCATCTGCATGTCCTTCAACTTGAAGAACCATATCTCCTCTTCTCTCGAGTTCACGGAGTAGATTACGGGATATTTGGAGAAGTCGGTCTTTAAATTCGTTACGAACTGCGCTTTTATCGAAATCAAAAAAGATTCTTGGCATCAGCAAATCTGCTCGCTCGTCGCGAATTGGAGGAATTCCCAGGTTTTGGTATTCCGCTAATTGAGTATGAATCGCGTCCAACAAGCGACGTCTCTCATCATCACTCATCGAAGTGATCAACGCAGTGTTTTGACCAGGAGCGGCGAAGCTCCCGTCTGGATTTAGCAGAGCCCCGCTTAGAAGATTTTCAGAGTCATCTGTCTCTGACATCTCTTTTTGCTTGGCTTCCAGCCTCTTCATCAGTGCTTCTCGCTCCAACTGCCTTTGACGATAGGCTTCATCGGGATCTCCAGTTTCTACAGTTCCAGCTACCTGCTCCAATGCAGAAACAGGCTTCTTTGCAATTTCACTCAGATCGCTTTGGTCACTGATGGCGCTGAGTTGATTGGTTTCAACACTTTCTGGAGGCTGGGGAGGGAAGAGATAGTCCGTACAACTAGACAAGGCCACCAGAAAACTACCCAGAACCAATGATTTTTTTCTTCTGGCAATATTTCGCATGCGCGTTCGGTTAGATCAATTGTTTGTCAAGAACCCACCGATTGTGAGCTGATTCAAATTTCTTCACATCATGCAGGACCTGAACCCAAATATAAATCTACATTTTTGAAGTGCACGCACAATTTTGTGTGTTTAAAGATTTGTGAACTAATTTTAACTGTGAAATTAAAATTTATCTCTGCAAAATATCAGGATATTTAGATTAAGAAAATGGTGAAAAGATACGAAATGGATTTTTGAAATTTCATAAACCTTGCACGCGAAACTTCATTAATTTCTAAATCTCCAATCATTGTGAATAGTTCAGGATCAAACATGCTTTCAGATGAAGAAAGACAGGAATTAAGAGAACTTCCAGAAGTCAGAGAGACTCACAAACTTTTTGACAAGATGAGGATCGACCTGGAAAAACTTCATGGTCAACTGAGCTCATACAAGAAATCGGTCCCTTCAAATCAGTTTCTTCGTCAGGTTGTGCAACGTAAAAGAGAAACTGCAGATCCAAATAATATCAAAAAGCTTGAAATGACAGGTGCAAGGCTCGCTGCAACTAGCACTATTCAGAGTATGAAAAAATTTAGTGGCTCATTGGAGGCGGATCCATCCAATTCCAAGGTTCGAATCGAAATGGTCTCTGATTTTCTTAGGAAGGGTGCCCACGAAGGTGTTTTACAGTATCGAGACGCTTTCATGCTCTCGATGATGGAAGCTGATGATCTGATTCTAAACACCGAAAAGCTCCGTCTAGCAATGAAGGCGCAAAGGATTTATTTGGGCCATCTTCTCTTTTTTTTACAAGACGATCTTCATATTCAAAAACAGGACAAAGAATCAAAGGCGGACTTTATAGCCTTAGCAAACCATATCAAGTACTTAAAAGAAGTTACTAAGATTTTACCTTATCATAATTTCGACACAAAAGAGTCCATTGAGATGGATAAAAAGAAATTATTGAAACTCAATCGGGCACAACATGAAGAAATACTATCACCCATTTTAGAAGGTATTTCCGCCTTACCAATGGCTTCAAAAAACAAATCTGTTTTAGTAGAAGTCTTAGAAGAAACGAAAAAGTCTATTCCCCTTTCTGGTTACTATTTAAGTCGATTTTATCGTAGAACGGCTCAGATTAACTTAATTGGCACTATGACAGGCGACAAGGAACAAGCTAAAACTACTGTTGAGAATTTATCAAAGTCGATGAGAGCAATCATGGAAACCCTTCCAATGATGAAGAAAGCTACAAGGAAAGATCTTAGTCCTACAGTTAGAGAATTTGCTCTGATTTGTTTAATGGTCTACCAATATCTACCAAAATTAGGAGGCTCTTTAAATTCTGACCACTTTAAACGAATGGAACATGCTGAAAAATTGTTGACCAGAATTCATGACGAAAGAGGAGTCAGTACTCTTCAACAGCAGCTTCACAACGCAATTGAATATGTAAAGACTAAACCAATACAAGCCCCGGATCGTGGCAGAAAGTCTCGTGAGGAGAGAGAAGCCGCAGAAGCAGTACCAACCTTCTTTAAGGGCGATGTGCCTGAGGAGAGGGATTTCAAATCAAACAAAGATGAAAAGGAAGTACAATCAAATATTTTTTCTCGAAACCTTCCTAAGGATAAAGAATTTTAAAGTCAAACTTCTGAAAAAATTGGTGGATTTGATTCAAGGAAAAATCTTATTCATCTTTTCAGAAAGGGTTTTTGCGTCGAACGGTTTGACAATGTAATTGTTAACGCCTGCCTTTGCCGCGGCAACAATATTCTCCTGAAGTGCTTCAGCAGTCACCATTAAAATTGGAAGATGCTTAAGTTCTGAGTCAGAACGTATCATTCTCACAAGTTCTAGTCCTGTCATCTTAGGCATATTCCAATCCGTTATAACGAAGTCGATCTTCTCTGATTTTAATTTTTCTAGTGCTGTGGTTCCGTCGTCTGCTTCGATTATGTTACTAAAACCCAATTGACGAAGGATGTTCTTAACAATTCGGCGCATTGTCGAAAAGTCATCCACAACCAAGATAGTCATGTTTGGATCAGTAGACATAAGATCAATCTTTCACATCGTGTTGGTAAACTGCTCTACATCATGCAAAGCGAGTTAGAATCGTGTGGAGTGTCAGTAGTAGACTTTAGTGAGATTAAGGTTGATTCATCCTCGGTATTCCACCTTCAAATATCCTCATCTTTTTTGAACGTAAGGGTTCTGGGTAAACTTTGAAACGAAAGTACTTATTTGGTCCTGCTTCGTGCACAACCTGATGAAGGCCCTCATAATCAAATTTTTTGTTTGGAATCGATTCTCGATCAACTATTTGAAAAATCAAATTTTTGACAACTCTACCAGTTTTTGGTTGAGATATGTTAGTAGTATTTTGTCCGAATAAATTTGATGAAAAAATCAACATAGCCACATAGAGCCACATTTGGCGTAACATGAACAACTCCTAGAAGAAAGAGTTAGTCTTGTAGCGCCCGAACCTCCATGTACGGTCGCGGTTAATTCAATTTTTAGTAATTCATTTTCTGTTTCAGGCGAACTCTTGGGTTTGGCGGAGTTCTTGGTGCAAGAGCCCTGTCGCAAAGCCCATGGTCATTGTAGTTAATTACCCTTCGCAGTGGTGGATCTGCTGATTCGAAAGTGCAACTGTCCATTTGATGTTGCCAGTGAGTTGCACATCCGCCAAGCACTATAACTGAAAAAATTATAGCGACGAAGAAAGAAAAATTAAATCCGAATTTACTCATAATTGATTTTCCAAACAAGGAGATTTCTCGAGATGCTTGTGAGTTTGAAAATCGCTGCGACTCTTGATGGAAAAATTGCCACTAGTTCTGGCGTTTCAAAATGGATCACAAGTCCAAACTCGAGGCGACTGGTACATCGATTGCGTCATGAACATCAAGCCATACTGATTGGAAGTGAAACCCTGTTAAAAGACAATCCCTCACTCAACACACGCGGTATTCAACAAGGCATTTCTCCGACTAAAATTATAATGGACGGACGTGGTAGAATGCCAAGACAAGCAAAATGCTTGCGAAACGATGAATCTAAAACTATTTGGGTCGTTGGTAGAAATGTGCCTAAGCAAGATTGGGAAACTCTATCAAACCTTGTTAGGTTAACAAGCCCAGGTGTTCATGCAGAGATATCATGGCTATTGCCCCAACTCGAAAAATTAGGGATCCATTCAGTTCTTGTTGAGGGAGGGGCTAAGGTACACGCAAGTTTTCTCAAGTCAAAGCTTGTTGATAAAATTTATCTTTTTTTAGCTCCACGCATTCTTGGTGATGAGGGTCTCTCATGGTGTGGTGCACTTGGAATTGAAAAATTGATTGACACCCTGAATTTTAAAATTGTTAGAACAGAAATACTAGACCCTGATTTGTTATTAGAATTAAAACCAATTGAAAGGTTGAATGACTGAAGTTCTAAGAATTGATCCAATTGAAGAAGCTATCGCGGATATTAAAGCTGGCAAGATGATTGTTCTAATAGACGATGATGATCGAGAAAATGAAGGAGATCTCGTTTGTGCAGCACAGATGGTAACTCCTCAAATAGTAAATTTTATGGCAACTCACGCCCGAGGATTAATTTGTTTAGCATTGGATACTCAACGAACAAAGCAATTGGATTTACCCCTGATGGTGGCACATAATCAAACAGAACATGGCACAAACTTTACAGTAACAATCGAAGCTGCAGAGGGCGTATCTACTGGAATATCTGCAGCTGATCGCGCACAAACGATTCTAACTGCAATGAAATCCGATGCTTCTCCAAAAGATTTAGTAAAACCTGGTCATGTATTTCCCTTGAAAGCCAATGAAGGTGGTGTTTTAAAACGGGCAGGCCACACTGAAGGTGCTGTTGATCTTTCTAGAATCGCCGGATTTAGACCAGGGGGAGTAATCTGTGAAATAATGAATTATGATGGTTCCATGGCTAGATACCCTGAGCTTCGTCGCTTTGCTGATCAACACGGATTGAAATTATCAACTATTGCTGATCTGATAAAATATCGTACCCGTTATGATAGTGTTGTTAAAATTGAATCAGAGGCGAAAATGCCTACTCAATTTGGCAATTTTAAAGTAGTAGGATTCTTCAGTGAAGTTGACAATGAAGACTATGTTGCCTTGGTAAAAGGACAATGGTCCAAAGAAGATGCTGTTTTAGTTCGAGTTCATTCTCAATGTTTAACTGGAGATGTGTTTGGATCTCAAAGGTGTGATTGTGGACCTCAACTGCAAAGTGCTATGGAAATGGTAGAGGCTGAGGGCAGAGGTGTCATTCTATATTTACCGCAAGAGGGAAGAGGAATAGGGTTGCTCAATAAAATAAGAGCTTATCGGCTTCAGGAAGAGGGAATGGACACTGTGGAGGCCAACCATCATCTGGGTTTTAAAGACGACCTTCGTGATTACGGACTGGGTGCTCGTATGCTCAGCTTGTTGGGGGTACGAAAGATGCGCTTGATGACAAATAACCCCCGAAAAATCGTTGGTATTGAGGGGCATGGGCTTAAAATCATTGAAAGAGTTCCTCTCGAAAAAGGGCAGCATCCTAACAACGTTAATTACCTAAAGACTAAACAAGATAAACTTGGACATTTGATTAAAAAAAATGGTGGGGCAACACCATGATAAAATTGTTCGCGACCCGGGTAATTATTTCCCTATCGGCTACCATAATCTGCTTTGGTTGTTCCACAACGGACTACTGGGCTCTGCACCCCATTTATGAAAATTTAGGGGAGACACCCCCACAGCTACGACAAATACTTTCAGATTCATATCGTAAAAATGAAATCTATCGAGACTATAATACGAAAATGATTGCTGCTGGATTGTTTCGTAGTGAAGACTACAGGCAGTTTTTAAACGATTCTTTAAAAAGTTCATATCAATTGGATGAAGCTGCGATTCTAGAAATTTCACTTGAGCATAAGCAACAATTTGCCAATCAATTTGATTTTTTATTGATGATTTATTCAGGAAGTAACAAGAAAATTGACTTTGGTAAAAAAGATTCTCTCTGGCAGGCACAACTTTATGATGATGATGGAGATAAAGTGGTTCCTATGGAGATTCAAAAAATAAAAAACACTGATCAGGAGAGATTACTTCTAGGCAGATATCTAAAAGATTTGGATCGTTGGATAGAAGTCTTCAAAATCAGTTTTCCAAAATTAAACAAACTCACAACAGGTCTAAAATTGGGACCAAAGCCCTTCAAATTGGAGATAACTAGTCTTGAGGGTCGATTGGAATTCAGCTGGGTAGACTCCAAGAAATTCTATTAAAATCAAATTTCCAATAGAAGAGAAATAAGCTAGTATTTATTGTATCCTAATGCATTTTTTATTGATTCTTAAATATTTTGAA
>JACLAC010023524.1_pt1 | contig 11834 bp, 9 predicted proteins | sample 8027881 | NCBI WGS metagenome assembly JACLAC01 (sample SAMN15725517, study PRJNA655200) | protist metagenome | isolation source: fluorescence activated cell sorting (FACS) single amplified genomes of... | place: Spain: Blaines Bay Microbial Observatory, Mediterranean Sea | collected 2016-01-19 | reverse complement strand
GAAAGCCTCCGACCCTGACCCGATTGCCCATTACACTATGGATCTCGGGTTTCCTCTGCCGATCAACCGGGTGACCTGGTACGCTCCGCCCTCAGGTCGGACAACGAGCCGAGGGATCTCGGGGCAGCTGATCAAGGATCTGTTTCCACGACAGTACGTCCTTTCTGGCTCGCTAAACGCCGCGGAGTTTCTATTCACGCCGAACTCGGCCGACTTTGACGGCGTGATCGAGCGCAATCCCAACCAGGTCAATCGAGTCACCGACGTGCGCTTTGAACCGAAGTTCATGCTCTATATACGGGTCCGGTTTCCAGTCGTCGGCTTCATTGCCGAAATTGAGTTCTACGGCGAAGGTTTTGCGCCTGAGATCAGTTATGTTTCGCGGCTGTTCGACCCAGGTGAGCCGGTCAACTTCGGCCGTCTACACTATGATTTTGAGCGTTTTGAAACGACCGGTTTCGGCGCTGAACACGCCGAGATGCCGGATGCCGTTGTGTCCCTGGCCATCCAGACGCGCAGTGGCCGGGACGATACTCCGCTAATCTATCATATAGTCACCGAGCTAGGCACCGAGCGAGTCGTGGACTTCACTGCGTTCAACCGGGCGCCAGCATCCACAGGCGGCTTCATCAATCCGCAGCGTGTTGTAGGCGCCGCCCCCGGTCAACGAGGCTCTGTGCGGGATGACGTAGCCAACTGGAGTTTCTGGTCGGGCCCACAGCTAGAATCGGGTGAGGCCATCCGAGTACCGGGCGGGCGTCAATTCTTTCAGGTCCGCGTCTTCATGACCAGTGAAGAGGTGTTCTCCTACGGACGGCTGCGGTCGATAAGTGTCGAGTTCTTGCCCCTACTCGCCAACCCAGTACTCGCGGAAGTCGCTTTGTCAGACGAGCCGAGCCCGAAAGATGGCGTGGTCGAGGCGCCCTTGGGGGAACGGGTTACGCTCACCTACGACGTGCGCGCCGAGTTTACCTCGGCCTCACAGGTTGGGTTCAACGCCCTTCGCTTGAAAACGCCCTAGGCGGTGGGGGTTCAGCGCTTCGAAATGGGCGAGCCCCTTTTCGAGGTCCAGTTAGACAGTATTAATGTGCGGGACGAGTCCCTCGAGATCTACTTTCCATCGAACCCGGTGCAGCAGGAGGCGAACGTGCCTCTACGGCTGACCTTCGCTTCCCGCGTGTTCAACTTCAGCACGCTATTCGAGGGTGAGGTGTTCCAGATCGGTAGTGAAGACCTGCCGCAGTCTACCGATTCGGGTGACGCCAACGATGCTGTGTCGAGCAATGACTTTCGTGTGATCGCTCAGCTGAACAGACTCGAAGTGCTATCCGAGCTCGCAATCGCCTCCCACGTCCTCACCCCCAACGGCGACGGGTTCAACGACGACCTGCAGTTGTCATACAATCTGCACGGCGTGGCAAGCTCCAAAGTCGAGGCCGTGATCTATGATCTGTCCGGTCGAATCGTCCACAGGTTGGCGGACGAGGTGCGCAGCGAGGGACGCTACACCGAAACCTGGGACGGCACAATACAGGGTACGACAGTTCCACCGGGCACTTACCTGGTGCGCGTAGCAGTTGACACAGATCTTGGCACGTTCGAACAAACTCGTATTCTCGCGATCGCCTACTGATTCAAAGCGTGGCAGAAGGCGATATCTGAGCGCCTGATCGGCACGATGGCGTTGGGTCAACAGGCCTAGACTTCTGCGTATTTCATAGCAGAGCGCAAAGCACTCGATATCGTTGATGATCAACACTATATAATAACTCTTCACATGTTTCTTCTTCCTCTAACGGTTCGAGCCGCTCTGACAACCTCGCAACGGCGGCGGGTGACTTAGTACGGTACAAGGCGGCATATATAATGCACATCTCATTTGCCGAGTGCCCATCGCCAAGGGGCTGTAGGTAGTCGAGGCTCCTCGTAGATAGGTTTACGAGTGTTCCGAGCCCGGCTATGGATCATACCTCTGCAAGTTCTGTGCCGGGCGGCGAATGAAAGCGTTTGGCAACGAACCTTGGTTGACGGCTAGTTGGTAGTGGGGCGTTTGGGTTTCCGGAGTGTAGTGCATTGATAGCGGATATCTTAGGACGCGACGCTGTTCGGTTGGCAATGGCGTTTTTATGGCGGTAGGCACTATTGGTGACGGTTGAGCACGAAAGAGAGGGTAGGCATAAACCAATGGCGTATGCAAACGGCGCTCCAAGTTGTACGGAGCGGTAGAGCTATTTCCGGTTCCTGTGAATTAAAGCTAGAAATGCACGGGCTAGGTATGCGAACCAAAATTCGTAATGGCCAGAGTAACTTAATGTCGATAAGAGGGATATATGTGGCCTGAATCTGGAAAAACGGAATTATCGCTAAATGGGCAACTTATTGGTTATATTGATTCGCTACTCTCCAATGTGTCACGAGGTTTGAGTTGAATATTCCTATTCGGGTACCCAAGGCATTCCGCGTCATCGCGCATAGGGGGAGCTCGGCCTATGCCCCTGAGAATACCTTGCCGGCTTTCAGGTTGGCGCGCAAAATGGGAGTTTGCGAAGTTGAGCTGGATGTGCAGTTGACGACCGACGGTGTGGTGGTCCTCTGCCACGACTTGGTGCTCACTCGCTACGGTCACGGAGATGTTGTCGTCGAGGAGATGGCTTCGGACGAGTTGTTGGCTCTGGATATGGGGTCGTGGTTTTCGCCGCACCTCTTCGCAGCTACGCCGATGTTGAGTCTGTCCCAACTCTTGAAGATGTATGGCGACGATTTTATATTTCACATCGAGCTCAAGGGGCTTGCGGAAGAGTTGGCTGCAGCGACCTGTGCTGTGGTCGAAACGCATCGCACGCATAAGCAAACTATCTTCACCTCATTTTCATATCAGCAGCTGGATCGGATGAGGAATGTTTCTCCAGGCAGCCGGCTCGGCTGGTTGGTGCAGACCATCGACGAGGAAGTACTCGATCGCGCCCACGGCTTGGAATTGTTTCAGCTCTGTCCCAGAGCCGGTGCCGTCAACATTGAGGAGGTCGCCCGTGGCCGTACTGCGGCACCGGAGATTCGGGTCTGGGGTATCGCCGGCACGCCGCAGGAGGTGCGGGCGATGGTGCTGCAGGCGGTGGAAAGCGGCTGTGACGGGATGACGATCAACTGGCCTGATTGGGTGAAGAGATAAAGGGCCAATCAGCTGACGAGAGGATTCATGCCTACAAAACATCCGAACGTGCTGATCGTAATGAGTGACCAGCACCATCACCGATTCATGGGCTGCGCTGGACATGACGTCTAAACGCCAACGATGGACGGGCTGGCCGAACGCGGGCTCCGCTTCTCCAATACCTACTGCCCGTTCCCGCTTTGCGGTCCATCGCGAATGGCCTTCATGACCGGACGCTATCCCAGCACGACAGGGTGTCTGACCAATCAATGCCATTTGAACAGCGACGTGCCGACGTATGCGCATGGGTTCGGTTCTGGTGGATACGAAACGATTCTTTCAGTGCGAATGCAATTCGTCGGTCACGATCAGCGTCATGGATTCGATCAGCGCATTATTGCGGATTGCGGCGGCACGGCGTAAATCAATCCGGTCACCGGCTGGAAACTTGAGAACGTTTTGGGGTAGCTCATCGATACCCCCGGAATGGGAAGAACGCCGTTGCGAAAGAGCGGACCGGGCCATACTGGATACCACGCCTACGACCGTGCAGTCACAGAAACGACCGTCAATTGGTTACACGGGCGAGGACGCCGCATCGCCGAGAATGATTCTGTAAGTCCTTTCATGATGACGGTTGGGTTCGTCTCGCCTCATTGTCCATTTGTTGCGCCGCCCGAAGACTATGCTCTTTACGACGATAAGATTTCTGTAGACGATCTACCAGACCCGCAACTTGGTGGCATACATGAAGTGCACCGAGCCATGCGGTCCCAGTGGGAGCTGGAGCAGCCGATTCCGGTAGAATGGCAACGCCGAACCGCCGTCGCCTACCACGGCCTTTGCACGTTTGTCGATCGGTAACTTGGTCAAATCCTCGCCGCGCTTGAGGACAGCGGGCTGGCAGGCAGCACCATCGTCGTCTATACCTCAGATCACGGCGAACAACTCGGCGAGCACGGTCTCTGGTGGAAGAGCACATTTTACGATGGGTCCCTTGGTGTTCCGCTGCTGATGGCTGGTCCCGGTATTGAGGATCGCGGCCGAATCGTTACCGAAAACGTGGGGTTGCTCGATCTCGGCCAGACTCTGTTGGATTTTGCCGGTGTGAAGTAGTTGCCGAATCTCGATGGACGTAGTTTTCGCTCACTCATTGACGGCGACGCAGTTGATTGGCCAGACCAGACTATCTCAGGGGGGACGTCGGCCGAAGAATGAAGTGGGTGCAATACAGAGGATGATAAGTCGCGGCCCCTGGAAGCTGTGCCATTACGATCAGATGCGAGTGCAACTCTTTAACCTCGAAGAAGATCCGCTCGAACATAACGACCGTTGGGATGACCCAGCTTGTTCGGATATAATCACAGATCTGACGGCGCGCCTTCTCGAGGGCTGAGATGGTCAACGTATGTTGCAAACCTGCAGAGCAAGGCATTCGGAGCAGCGATTAATCGGCGAGTGGGTTCAACGTAATGACCCGGCGGAGCCAGATCCGGTCTGGTATGACGGTCCACCGGAGAATTCGATCATCGATATGTCGGATCTGGATTAGGACAGGTCATCGGATAATGGATTTCCGGGGCGCGCGATCGACGGTTCGATCCAGTGAGTGGTGCAAAGATCATTCCTTTCGCACTAGCGACTTTCGTCGTCACGGGGCATTTATGCCGGAGTCGGCCACCTTCGGTGACTGCCGAAGCTTAGTCTGCTCACCCTCGTCGCAGCCAACGCCTTGATAGCCGCACCTTCACCATAGTCCAAGGTTTGTGTCGTTTATTATCTACCGTCAAATAGACCCACATTCAATGGCCTCGTATGCTGGGGGGGAGGCCTATCGCAAATCTTTGGCAGGGCGATGCCAAAATGGTGCGTTCGACTTATTGGGATGGTTACTGCATAACCTATTGAGAGGCCTGTATTGCCAGAGAAGATGGTCGAAAAAATTTGTCCTGTCCTTTGTGTCAGCGACTTGCAGGCGAGTATTCATTTCTATACCTGTATCTTGGGTTTCACACTCGCGTGGGGTGGCGAAAGTGGAAGTGCAGTCTGTTCGGTTGCTCGCGATGGATGGTCAATCATGCTTGTGTTGGATACCGAAAATCGAAATTCTTGCGTGTGGGTCGGTCTTGAGGATGACCGGCTTTTTGCGGCCGCCAGTCAACGTGGCGCACGCATTGTGCAAGAACCTACCAATAGGCCGTGGGCATACGAAATGAAAATTATTGATCCAGACTATAATGTGTTATGGCTCGGAACTGGACCAAGAGAGGACATATCCATCGCAGAATAGTCGGCGCTTTTAACCGCAGAGGCAAAGGGCGAACGCTTCAACCTGTCGGCCACGATTGATTGAGCCGCGCTGTCGGTGGAAGGGGGCTTCCATTTATGTCGTAAAAGAGACTTTCGAACAATACTCAAACCCATAATCAGCCTTTTTGCGAGGTCGCAAATTATCCTAACCTTTCGCAGCAACAGAACTAGCCATGCAATGGTGCTAAGTATGCCTTGGGAAAAACGCGATTTTCAGCGGACGAGCCTTAAAAGCAGAGTACTGTTACTTCGCCTCTGGCATTAGGTAATACAAAGACTCAACCTTTGAATGCAAGCTACCCGCCCCCCTCCAAAAACATATACGCTCAGGGATCAAAGGTAGGCCGAGGTGGGTCCGCCCAATTGCCTTCCGGGTCCGTCCCACGGCAGAGTATCCCTTTGGCTTTCAAGGTCTCATCGGCACGGACATCGATGGTTGCATATCGGATCCCAATGCCACATCGCCTGCGGTCGGAATGGTTGGCGTCCGAGCCGTGCAGCAGCAGGCAGGAATGGACGGATACCTGACCGGCTTTCAGTTCGAGACAATCCGGGGTGCCATACTGCTCTATATCGTCCACAGTCTGGTTCAAGACATTGTTTTCCTGGGGGTCGCTTTCGCGGTATGGCAGCAGGCCATGACGATGGGATGCTGGGACTACCTGCATGCAAGCATTCTCTAGGTCTACATCGTCTATCGCTACCCAGAAGGTTATCACCTTTGCCCGGTCCACCGGCCAATAGGTAAAATCTTGGTGCCAGGATACTACCTTGGGGTCGTGTGGCAATTTGCAAAAGTAATGGGCCCCGATGGCGGCAAAATTTGGACCGAGCAGGTCCTCGGCCAGGTCGAGTATTTTCGGACATGTGACCAAGTCATAAACCCCGCCATACACCACGTGGGAACCACTGATTGAGTAGCTACTTTTCCCTTGGGAGAGGGCAAAAGCAAGCAGGCGGTCAAAGTAAACTCGGTTGGCTGCCAACTGGTCCGCATCAAAGAGCGGTATGCTTTTCAGGTAGCCATACTGGTTATAGGATTCTACCTGGTATGCAGTGAGATAGTTGAGGCTGGAGTTTGTAGTGGGGTAAAAGGTGAAGTCTTTTTCCATTTGTATTTCCCTTACGAGGTCAACTGTCTCAGACAGGGATTTCCTCTGGTTCCAATCTTCTAGCTCGAACATGCGGTAGCCGGTCTTGGTGAGATGGCTAATGTGCTATTCGGGCTGACGATTCTAATGCTGGCGTCCATGACAAATAAGCTTCGCAGGACTAACTAAACGACGTGCAAATCAGGTAGGATGGTCCGCAGGCCGGCGTTATGCGGTGGGCGACTGATTTCCGTCCAACCGACCCAAGTCTCCGATAGTATAAAACAAGAGCCCGGTGTATCCAAGTGGCGGTGATGCTCGTCAGGCGGCGTCAATCATGCGCTCAGCGGCCATCCCGCAGTGTCAGGGGCGTCTAAGCGCTAGTAGGGCGGCAAGGGCGGTTGCCGGAGCCGCTTGGATGATGGGGCCGTCGCACGGCCTGAAAGGTTACCTGTAGAGGGCCTTGCGGGCCATTAGGGGTTACGCGGCGTTCGGCCACTGGTTAACTACAGGCAAGACGGCAATATATGCCCTTTGGAGCGTAGCGTATCGCTTGCTTTTTGCCGTATGATTTGGGACCGAAAGCATCCAAACAGGTTTTTCTGTGGAGAGCTATGGTGACTTTTTTCTCAAACGTGAGTCTCAGCCATTTAGAAGGGAATCAGCTAAAGAGTTATGCCGTATCAGCTGCGTCGATGCTGCTTCCGGTCGAGATAAATGCGCAGGATATTCTTGTCGAAATGCAAGTATCCAAATTTGAAGAGGCGCTATTTAGTCTGTTTGGTCCAGTTGGAACTAGTACAATCCTCATTGGGATATGTTCTTGTTTGCGATTGGGTAAGAAGGCGTTTGCGGATGATCGTTTCTATTGGTTCAGCGTCCAATGGAAGATTGGGACTTTTGGGTGATGGATAGGGGATGGCGTTGCATCGCGATGGACAGTTATTCGTCGGTATCATCTATGATATGAATTGATCTTGCATTGTTTGATATTTCTGTTAGCCTTGTGCCGATAAAGCCTTTCCGGCCAAAGCATGGTAGTGCCTCAGGCAGTTGACCGCAATATCGCAGAAGAGTTTATTGTCCAATCCCAATCGGCGTTGGGCCGGTATGGCATATTGAGGACAGGGCGTATTAAAAGGCCAGGGTAGGGTCGGATGTGTCCGCGTGGCTATGTATCAATGTGCACATTTCTCTTCTGTGAGTAGTTATGGCAACTCAAGCAATACGTTTTGCATTGGCAACCGATATTCACCAAGATATCATGCACGACGGCCCCCAGCGCCTCGAGGCTTTCAAAGACGGTGCCATCAAAGCCCAGGTAGATATGGCCGTCCAGATGGGCGATTTCTGTCAACCGACCCCGGCCAATCGATCCTTCCTTGCTCAGTGGGAAGCCCTTGGCTTACCGCGCTTTAATGTGCTGGGCAACCACGATATGGACGGTAGTTTTACGCGCCAAGAGACCGTCGCCTACATGTCGATGCCCGGTCGTTACTACTCCTTCAATCGCAAGGATTGGCACCTTGTCGTCCTCGATGGCAACGATCCGTCCGAGCCGCCGATAGCGGGCTATGCGCGCGGCGTCGCCGCCGACCAGCGGGCTTGGCTCGCCGCCGATTTACAGGGCACTGACTTGCCGGTGCTCATCTTCATCCATCAGTCTCTCGACCGAGGCGAAGTAGACGGCGACCGAGACGTGCTCGACCTGTTGGCGGCCCACAACCAGGCCGTTGGTTGGCGCAAGATTGTCGCCGTGTTTAGCGGTCATCATCACTTGGATTACGCCGTCTGCATCGACGGCATCTGGCACGTGCAGATCAACAGCATGTCCAATTACTGGATGGGCGACGACTTTATCCAGCTCCGCTACAGCGCCGCAATAGACGCCGCTTTTCCATATATCAAATACACCGCCCCATATAAGGACCCACTTTACGCCATTGTGCACGTGGAACAGGACGGCTGCATACATATTGAAGGCGCCGAGAGTCAATGGGTGGGCCCCGCACCGAGCGAACTGGGTTATCTGCAGGCCCATGGCCAGGATCTGCCGCTGGCTGGGGCCAGTCTGCGCCCGGGTATTACAACGTGCCGTTTGCCGCCTCCTTAGCTAGGATCTCCCGCAAGGAGGTCTTTGGGCGCGTGGACCGATACTGACCCTATCTCGGTCCAAATCAGATACCGCCGCTGAGAATGCACCAAGGAGAAAGCAAATTATAATGGCGTGTATGCTATCTTGTGTGTCCGATAGAGTGGGGCGAAAAGGTTGTATTCTCTCAAAAGGTTGTAGGAAAAATAGTCTCGACTGTTGCGAGTGTTATGATTCTTGACAACGATAAAACCGATCGGGAAATCGGCGCTGTAGCGATCTTAGCACAGAAAATCTAAGTCTGCTTTCGCCCGGCCGCCGTCAGACGAGCACTGTCGTGTATGGGCCTGCCCCCTAGCCCTGCCATCCACTTGGATGAGACAGGGGTTTTGTGTATACTGTTGTCGAACAGTAAGATGCAGGCAACACAGAGTCACTATCGAGCAAATACTTGAGTAGCTTGAGAAACCCAACCAGCGTCGGAAGATGCGATGTTGGACAATGTAGAGAGCGCGAATTGTGATATGCTGAGAAGTTCAAGTTATATTTGATACACTGATGGTGGAATTGGGCGAGGGTAAACAAGGGCTCAAAGCTATAGAATACTCCAAATTTCAAGTTTCTCAGTGGTCATTGAGGGGGCGCCGTGGGTTGTAGACTCCGGTGCGTGTTTCTGTAGGCTGATCCAGCGCCTTATTAATTGAGGCTGAAGACCAAGGTATAGCTTAAAGATACGAATACTTTCAGCCGCGGAAATTGACGCTTTTGTCCGATTACCTCAACGGCGCGAGATCCATCGGAGATCGATGAGTGCTGCCATCTGTTGTGGTTTATGATCGTGGAAAATTGGTCGAACAAATTACGGCTTACGATGAATATGGGTATTGATGCCGATAGGCCATTTCACGAAGCTATCTTTTCAAATGAGATTGCTGATAATGCCCCAATTTTTCTAACGAAATATGAATCGTGATGATCACTGGTTCGTCACGATATGGGCTGTATTTCCCCCATGAACAAACTCGAATTGCAGATGCGACTGTCTGTGGAAATAAAGGGTAAACTCATGATCGAAACGGAAAAACCCCTCTTTGATGTCCCCGGAGTGGCCCTATGGCGCTGATGACCGAGGAGCAGAGGTGGGCCTTCGAGCTCGACGGCTATATCGTCCTTCCGAGCCTGCACGGTGCTGCGGCAGCGGCACGCGCCACGCCCAACGCACTGGCTGAGCATCCGGACTTACTGGCCGCGATCGATCAGCTGGCGGGCGGGGAGTTGCCACTTTGGTATCGCGCTGCGTACGACGGTACTGAAGGCAAGGAACAGGATTTCCACCCAATCAGGTTCGAGTTGGATCGGCCGTCGCGCCGCCTGACCGAAGAGGGGCAGTGGGCTAATGATCTGACGGTGGATGAACAGCGCCGGTTGGGTTACGACACTACCAGCCGTCCTGACCGGGTGTGCGTCTGGGGTCTACGCGCGCTCTGGGCCATGGGTGACAGTTGTGTGGTGGTGTGCCCGGCGTCGCACAAGGCCAACGTCCAGCCGCCCCCGAGCATGGCGCGTGCCGAGGAGCTTGGGGCGACGGAGCGAGTGAGGCTACGCGCTGGCGACTGTCTGCTCGCTGTTGCCACCACGCTGGTCGGTGCCGTACCGGGCTCGTCGCTGCAGGAGTGCATTTTTTGCGACGATTCGCGCTACCCCGGAGGGTCTTTCGGCCCCGGCGCGTTGAGTGCGGACAGCTGGATGGACGAACTCACGCCGGCGCGCCGAGCACTGGTGGCCGGCCCACCACGCGGACTCGGCCACGATGGCCAGGCCCTCAGCAACGAGCAGCAGTTGGCTCCGTCGCTCCTGTGCGTCAACACGCGCCCGGATGCTCCGAACCACGAGGAGGTTTGGTTCTTTGACCTGAGAGGCTACCTGGTGCTGCCTGACATGATGGATAGCCAGTGGTTAGACCAGTGCAACGCAGCGCTCGACTCGCCCTTCGCTGAAGCCAACCGTCGGCCGGTTGGCCTGTCGAGCAGCACAGTGGGCGAGTATCCGGATTACGAGGGCTGTTCGCAGCTGATTGCCCCGGCTCGGGGTACGCGCTGCAACGAAGAGCGTATCTCGCAGACCTGGACCCATCCATCCCCCTTCAGTGATGGCTTTCGACGCATGATCGACAATCCGCTCGTCAACGCGCGGCTGAAGTGGATGATCGACCCGGGCTTCGTTATGACGACCTGCTACACCATCGTCAGCCGAGATGGGGCGGCCGGCCAGCCCCTGCACGGCGGCTGGTTTTACGGCGCCGGCCATAACTATCATTTCCGGGATGGCCAGCCTCGTGCGGAGCAGGTTAACATTGGCTGGTTGCTCCAAGACGTCGAGACGGTGACCGGTGACGGTGGACTGATGTTAATCCCTGGAAGTCACAAAGCACGGCTGCCGCTGCCTCGCCCGAGGCAAACCAGCTGCGACATGCCGCAGGTCAAGCACATGCAGGGGGTAGCTGGGACGGTGATCATGTACACGGCCTCGACGACGCATGGTGTGCGCAGCTGGCGCAACGCCATGCGCGAGCGACGTTTCGTCAACACCAAAGCTGGACCCAATATACGGCGGCCGGAGCGCGAAGGGGCGCGACCAAGTCCCTGAGGGCCTTTATCGACCTATATCGCCAGAAAAAGGTTGAGATATTCAAACGCCGTCTTCCAAATTTCTCCGGTAGCGAGGCAGCCGCTATCGAGCACCTTCGGGTGGTTTGTGGCTTAGCAGGTTGAATATTGGTATTGGAGTATCCGATGCATCCTGTGTCATCGGTTTCATTTTGCCGAATGGCTCGGCCAATCAGTCTAATGGTCGTTATATGGTCTCCATCGAGTTTGGCGCCTAAGGTTACCCGACGCTGAGAGCGCACCACGCGCCATGGGTTCGAGTGTGCAGGTGCAGGTTTAGCCAAGGTGGATTATAACCGAATGCTGCAATGTTTCGCGGATGTCAGTGTTCGGTATGGGTGTCTCGTCTGGAAAGCGAGCGTGGGCCGTAGCGTTCGCGATGATGTCGAGCTTGTTTCGATTAACTTGCTTCAAAAGAACGAGCATGATGTGAAAACCCGATTTCACTCACTTGCGAGTGCGGTGGTCGCCACCACTTTTCTCACCACCCAGTCGCGTTTTGCCCAGGTTCAGACGCTGGTCAT
>JACLAC010017200.1_pt1 | contig 11834 bp, 16 predicted proteins | sample 8027881 | NCBI WGS metagenome assembly JACLAC01 (sample SAMN15725517, study PRJNA655200) | protist metagenome | isolation source: fluorescence activated cell sorting (FACS) single amplified genomes of... | place: Spain: Blaines Bay Microbial Observatory, Mediterranean Sea | collected 2016-01-19 | reverse complement strand
CAGCTTACACACTATAAATTTTTACGCTGAATTTATTGGACATTTTTGATAATTTTGCACGCACAGCTACGCAAAAAATCCAAAAAATTTGAAAACGTGGAGCAGATATGGGTGGAAGGAAGACAGAATACAAAGAGGATGAGATAGCAATATTTGAGGATGCGTGTGTTTATAAGCGTGGAGACTATTGGCAGTTTAGGCTTTGGTTGGAAAAAGAGAAGAAGTACGTAAGGAAGAGCTTGCGGACAAGGAAGAGGACAGAAGCTGTTGAGTTAGGAAAAGAACTGTACTTGGAATTGTTTGCAGACATGAAGCAAGGCAAGAGCTACTACAGCATTACTAGTGAGAAAGCCGCAGAGAAATACTTGGCTGCTAGGAAGCATGATTGTGAAATGGGGCTGATAGCAGCAAGTAGATATACAACGCTGAAATCGCATCTAAAGCATTGGGTAGCATTTATTGACAAGAACACAAAGGTAAGGGATTTAAAGCGTAAGGATTGTGAAGGCTATTATGAATGGAGACTGGCGCAGGCAGAGGGAGATGTAAAACAGAAAACGGTGCATGGGGAGCAGGTTACGATAAATGGAATGATGAAGTGGTTGTACAGACAGAATGAAACTAGCATTGATGGCTTTGATTTTAAGAAATTGAAAAGAATTGATGAGGCGGGTGAGAGTGTAAGGAGGCAGACACTGACAAGTGAGGAGTACAATAGATTGATAAGGACGATGCGCAAGCTGAGTCCAAATACGCAGAGTGAACTGAAAGATTTACAATCAAAGTGGTTCAAGCTGACACAGATGTTTGTGTTGATTGCTACAAATAGTGGACTAAGGGTTGGTGAGCAGAAGCAGCTGAGATGGGAAGATGTACGAGTAGAGGAACACAAGGATAAAGAGGGGAATACTGTAAAGCTGGCTAGGATTAATGTACGTGCTGCAACAAGCAAGGTGCGCAGAGGTAGGATACTGCTGTGTAGGAATGGACAGTACTTTGAGAGACTAAAGACTGGTTTGGGTGAGAGAAGTGGTAAGAGCCTGGTTTTTAGTATTGATGGGAAGCGAGAAGTAAATTTGAGGACGCTGAGCAAGTATTTCAAAACTATGCTGGAAGCTGCTGGGATAGAGGATGTGGCAGGCAGAGGGATTGTACTTTATAGCTTACGACACTTCATGATAACACAGAGGATTATGGCAGGTTTAAACTACAGACAGGTTGCTGACATGTGTGGGACGAGTGTGACGATGATTGAGAAGACATATTGGCACTTGAATGATGAGATAAGGCTTACAAGTGCGTTAGCTGATTACAGACGACGCGAAGATGGGACGATTGAGGTAATATAGAAAGTTGATATGAAAAAGAGTGAGAGACTGAGTGCAGCTATCCAGTTCCTGTCAAGATATTGGATGGAAAAATCTGGACTTGATAAAAAGATTTCTCTGCTGAGTGTTGCAGTTAAGCGTAAGTTAATAAGTAGTTATCAAGAGGGAGAGCAGTTCCAAGAGACATTTGATCTGTTGAGCAAAGACAGTAAGGACTATCTAGCGTTTTTGGAAGAAGAGGAAAAAGAAGAATTAATAAAGTTATCAGGTGGAAACCAATTCCTAGTAAATGTTGTGTGGCAGGTTGGTGAGAAGATAGAGATAAATTTCCATGCCAGTTTACCGAAAGATCCAAGTAAGATGAATAGTGAAAGAAAAGGATTTTTTATACAACTAACAGTGAAAGACACCAATGGTGAAATCACCGTAGATTATCCAGATTTAGATGCTGAAGGAATTGATGATCAAAGTGTAAAAATGTTAGAAGAAATGGTAACGCTGTATCGAGCTCTGTAAATTTGCTTGGCAAATAATTAATGCTAATCATGATATGCTAGGGCTATGGTAGCATAAATGCTATTTTGAATGATTCCTACCCAAGTGAAAAACTACCCTCAAAACAAATCAGAATGTACTCCCACAAAACGTGTTAACGTACTTTTCTCTCAAATCAATTCAGCAGCACAGCGCATCTGCTCGTCGTTAACGTCAATATAGCGCTGTGTTGTCTGTATGCTGGCATGTCCCGCCATCTCCGCTAGTACACGCACACCCACTCCCTTGCTGCTCAATTCTGTCTCTCGGATCCCTATAAATGTTATAAATCAAAAAAATAGATATTTAGATACGAGCCATTAGCAGCAATAGAGTTGCCTAAACTAGATAGCACATGTCTGATCCAACTAAGTTGTCTCCGCCACCAGTACTGGAGAGGATTACAGGGTAGATAGTTTTGGATGGCTTGGGGATGGTGAGTGAGTAGTATTGGCAGGACTTGCAATCGTTGCCTTAGTCTTTCAAGATTGTCTTTAATAGCATTTTTTAAAAAATGTATAAAAATTGCATGTGAGATTTTTTTGAAAACTATATTTAATTTAACTACTAAATTGATTATTTTAGTAGTTTTTGGGCTCAATCAAGAATTATCATAAATGATTTCTATAATTTTGTTGTTTTATTTCTTATACGAATCTGGTGGTGGAATAAAAGGAGGATCGCTTGAAGGGGAAGCAAATATTTCTTCTAAGATCAATAATAGAGAAATAGCTAATGGTACTGCAAATTATCAAAGTTTTCATGTAGAATACGACGACAGAATTGTTCCAAAAAAACCTGATAATACAGGATTAGAAATAATCTCATATTCTTATATTGTACCAAGATATTTCAGACAAAAAATTAAAATATCGGATTTTAGAAAAAGTGTAAACCAACCCCAAAATTCAAATGGGAAAATTATTTCAACTAAAATTACTAATTTAGATGGATCAGAAAGTTTTGATCCATCTGATCCAAATAAGTACGAAATTGACATGAATAACTCTAGTTTGCAGACTGAGTTACGTGTTCGTTATCCTATCAATTATAAATCATTAATCTTTTTTGCAGAGATTGGCGGCTCACTAAGTTTTCTTGATGAGCAAGTAATTAATGTTACTCTTGGAGATGAATTTAAAGAAACTGAAAATACAGTATGGTTTTTTGAAAGATTAGACGACATAACAAAACTGAACACACAGCGTTATGCAGTTATTGGATTATATGATCCTTCAATTGGCAATATCGAATTTGGTATGCAGTATATTACATACCCTAAGGTAGAGCTAGATGACACATTAGAATTTAGAGATAGTGCTATATCTTATGACTCACAGAATAACGTTTTCGAAAGAGAACGTATTTTTGTAGACACCTTCTCTCTCGATATAACATCTTTCCGACTTTCATACAGCTTTGTATTTTAATAGTTTAATCAAATAAAGTTCATGTCTTTGAAATTAAATTTTTTAATTAAACTATCTTTAATTCCTTTATTTTTCCTTTTGGCTAATTGTAAACTTGTAGGAGAAGACGAAGAAGAATTATCTTTTTTGGATAATTCGACATTGTACTTAGTTACGCTCCAAAATAAAAGTAATTTTACAATTACTGATGCAAAAATTTATACTTCAAGTAATAATTTTGTAAATCAACCTTCATTTATTTCTACAAATCTAAATTCTGGAAGTTCTGTTTCTGATAATTTGTCTAAAGGTACGTACTTATTAACAGTTTTCAGAAAGTTAAACCAATATAGTAGTACGTATGCCTTTACAACTGAAGAATCAATTTTAATTGATTCAGATACAGTAGTTGAATATTTTGATTTTTTCTTCCGGATTAATAATAGTTCAGGTACTTATCGAATAAATATGTAAAATTGTATCAATTTTCAATAATTCTTGAGTCACCACTTCACTAAATCGTGCTAACACGAATCCACTCCCTCAAATCAATTCAGCAGCACAGCGCATCTGCTCGTCATTAACGTCAATGTAACGCTGTGTTGTCTGTATGCTGGCATGTCCCGCCATCTCCGCCAGTACTCGCACACCAACTCCCTTGCTGCTCAATTCAGTTAACCAAGTCCTCCTACCACTGTGACTAGTAGCACCTGTTATCGCTGCCTGTGCATATAATCTCTGTAAGTGCTGTGCTGCCGTATTTGCTGTAAAGTGTGACTGCTTCTGTGTGCTAAAAAGATATGTGTTGGGTGCAATCGTTGAGGATAGTGTGTTGATGTACTGCTGAAGCTGTCTGTGCATTTGACGTGGAACGAATATGCGACGGGCTCGCTTTGACTTTGTTATGGATGCGGCAAGTACAATCTCAGTTCTCACCTTGTAATTCTCATCCACTACATCTTCTATCCTTAGTGCGGCTACTTCCCCAACACGCATACCACAGTAGTGTGTCAGCTGTAGCATCGTCAAATCACGTTCTGCATATCTGCTGCAGCTCCTAGTCACATCAAACAGTCTCTTTAATTCTGCTTTTGTCAGTGTCTTCGCTTGTGCCATGTTGTCTCTCATAAATGTAAGTTTTTCATAATATAATTATAAAGTCTTACATATATTGAGGACAACGAAATTGATTGAGAAATGATTGTAATTGATAACAGTGACTTATAATGAAATGTTGAGATTTGTTTATTTTCTTACATTTATTTTGTAGTAAAGAAATGAATATAGATGTGTTTGAAATTGAAAATGTTGATGAACTGATTGTGAAAGTATTTGTGAAAACGTTAATGGAAAAGTAGAATGGAAAAATTGACACGTGAGAACATAGCTGTGATCCAGTCCTGTTGCCCTATTCCATGTACACTAAGTATGGGCAGCGCCTCTGTCTAGTGTAGCTCAGTAAGTGTTAGTAGATAGCAGCACTCTGTCAGTAGTGTCTCCGCTGAGAGCCTATCAAATTCCTTCCAACAGTATCCTGTGTGTACCTTATCTGTACCCAAGTTGTCTTGTACAACACAATCCCTAGCACCATCAATCTGTGCTCTCCATGTGTTTTCAGCTGTGTTCCAAATCATCCTGTAGTGTTGCCAGACATAGCCACTGATGTAGAAGTGGATGTGTGTGTTAACACGAAATCTACCTGTCTCCACATATACCAAACGCGGCAATCTGGTATTTCCCCTGTACAGTCGCCTACCCAATACACTCCTGTCCAAGTTGTTAAAGAAACGCTGAGCATTTCGTACACACTGCGTTCTGGTAACAGCTGTACCATCCACATAAGTGCAGGTACCAAATAGCCAGAAATTCTGCTGCCGTGTCCATGTTGCACCCTGTTGCCGTATTATTCCTACCCTTCGCCACTCAGACTGTGTCAATTCTGTTCTCCGCTAAATAAAAACAGCAGCTGATACATGGCTGCTGCTGTTATTTAGCAACACAAGGAGAAAACATGCAGAGAACGGTTTTGACAGAGGTATATGCACTGCTGAAGACAATTGGAGCAGTGGCAAATGAAGCAGAATTTAGCAGGGATTGGTTGGGTAGGAGTGAGAGCTATGTACGTGGGTTGAGATTTAAGGGGTTGGGTGCGAGCGCAGGCAGTGTGGCGATATGTGCCAGCAAGCTGCAGCACTATGGAAAACAAATGCGAGACACAGTGCAGCACAGACAACTTGGCAAGCAGTTCCTAGAACTAAGTAGAGAGTGCCACAACACGATAAATGAGGAAGCGGAGGCACAATGGTTGGCAGCATAAAATGGCTCCTGCAGCATAAAAATTTCAGCGTGCGGTATGAGCGCATGGAGTACTTACAGTTTTTGGGTGGTGATTTTGCTCCACATGGTTTAAAGATGCAGGAGTGTACAGATGGGTAATATACTCACAGGAATACAGCAGGCATTGGAGGTGATACGGATTGAAACGGAGAAAGCTGACTGGCAACTGCGTTTGGAGATACTGCAGCTGATGCTGAGCACTAGTGAATCTGTAGTTGCAGCTGCACGAAAACAGGCAGCACCAGAAGTGAAGCAGGTGAAGCAGACAGTACCTGTACCTAAAACAAAGTTGGTGAAGCGGTATGTGGACATGCCAAAGCCAGCAGCTCCAGGCAATCAGAAGCGAGCTGACATGGATGACGATGCTAGGTTGAAGCAGCAACAACAGTTAGGCACAGTAAAGCCACAAGCTGCTTTGCCAAATCAACGTACAGTTTAGAATAGTGTGGACAAACTGTTGGGACTGTTACGGTAGACGGTGGAAAACTGTGGACTGCTGAGGGACAGACAGGCTATGTGATACACAACCTAAATTATCCGTTTAAAATGTTAATATCAACATTATGAGTCAGGAGCTTTAAAATGAAATCAATTACGATTGATATAAGTGGAACCTCACTTCTTGCTTACGTTACTTTTTTCGATGAAGAGATTTTTAACAAAATTAGTGAAATGGAAAAAGGCGAATTCGATTTTGGTGACTTATGCAGTGATTTTGAAAAGAAAAGCGTGCATTTGGGGCGAGGATTTGACACTAATTGGGCCGATTTAACCGTGACTCTCGATGATCAAGTATTAGTAAATAATGAATCTGTATATGAATTTGATTGCGATGCTACTGAATATGATAAAATCGCCAGTGAATTCGAAGAAGAATACGAGGAGTTATATGAAGAGTGTTTGATTGCTTATGAAAAGGATAATGTTTCCGCAGACGAACATTATTTTAACGACACTGAAAATTATAAATATTGCTCGTTAGAGACTGTTGTGTGCTACAAATCACCATCTTCCATTTCTTTCGAAGTGGAAGATGATTTCAAGTTGTCGGATCTAAGAATTGTGTTACTGGAAATTGAAAACGCAGCGTCATCACTCGCCTGTCAAATTTGCAGATATACAGGACTAGAGAACCAAATATTTGGAGTAAAATACAAAGATGAGTTTCATGAATTTTTTGGTGGATTTGATGAAGGTGGTACAAACGATATAATTTGGTTTGAAAACCAAGGAGTCTGGAATGATGCTGACGTACTAACCGAGAAAATAGAAGACTTGCTGGGTTGGTAAACTTCGTTCTGCTTAAAGTCGAATAGTTTTGTCTACTATTTAAAATTTTTGTCTTAAGTAGAGATATGAGACATACCAAATTGACCTTAAAGCAATTTAGAGCGAAAAGACTGACAAAGGACAGTGCAGGAAATGATGAAACGTAAAGTCGACAGCAACCTTTGTAATTAGCAGTAAAAGCATAAAATATGTTACCAAATCAACAAACTATCTAGTCAATTGTGAATTTCTCACGCGTAATCCAACACAGTTTAGCTGTAGCAGAACAGAGCTATTTATGGGACTGACAGGCTATGTGATGTACATAACAAATGCTGATTCACAGCAAACGCTTTTTTGAACCTAAGACATGGTAGCAACATGGCAAAAGCAAATGACATTGACTTTGAGAAGATGGATATCGATGAGATTGATGAACTTGAGAAGAAGCTAGCTGAATTGAAGAAGCAGAAGATGAAAGAGGATAAAGCTGAAGTGGTGAAGAAGGTGAGGAAGCTGTGTAAGGATTATGGAATATCAGCTACACAGCTGAGAGGGGCACTAGTGACGAGAGAGAGGAAGAAGAAAGACAAGTGATACTATGAGGGAAAAGGTGCTGTCAGAAAATGAATCGGAAAGTACATTTCGTGTTAACGCACTTTATCTGACATCAACTCACATGCTGTTCTCACCAATTTACACGTATTTCTGAATAGCAGATAGGCTCCATTACGAAAATGGAGCCAATGCTTTGAGAATTTACTCTGTCTTCTTCACTTGTGTTGTCACTGTTGAGTTTTCAGAAGAAACCACAGTGAAACTCTGCTTCTTACCACAATGATAACTCAGATAGTTCGCTAGCTTGCGCCAACTGCCATTAGATTTTTGAATAAGATTGAGCAAAAACTTATCACTAAGTGGTGTCAAATTGCTCTGAACAATTAGCTGCCTCAAGCGTGGTAGATAGTCATTAGGGTTGGCAGCATTGAAATCAATTTCGTAGCATCTGTCACGTACTCCATCATCCACATGACTCAGATGATTGGTAGTTAGTATACAAACGATATTCTCCCTGTTCATAAATGTTTTCAATAATCTCTGTTCATTTAATTTAAGATTATCAACTTCATCAAAAATAAAATAAACGAGATTGCTATAGGTTAACGGTATCCAATTACAGCAACCCTCACAGTTTTGGATGGTTTTAGAAAAATTGGTTACTTTTCCACAATCAATAGAGTGGAAGTTTGCAGTTCCCTGCTGTCCACCTCTTGTAATTTCAAGCTCATTGCAGAAGATATCTGCATAGGTAGTTTTTCCACTACCATAGACTCCGTAGAACAATAATCCGCTGATACCATTCTTCGGAAAGGGCAATTCCCCATCCAATATACCGTGGATTGTAGTCCTGCTAGTATTATTTGAAAAAACCATTTCGGAAGTTTTTCTTGGTGTAAAATTCATCATTATTTCCCTTATAGATTAATTGTTAGATTCATTAAGCAGCAACAAGTTCTTCAGTGTCAACAGTTTCATCTGCATTTAGCAAACTAGTGTGTTGATTCTGAGAATCTTTCTCTACTGTCAATTTCTGTTCAATGTCCTTGTTCCTGCGGCAATCTGTAGAGTAAACAGTTGAAAGCACAGTTTTCACAGCTGTCTTGTTGCTATTCAGAAGTTTGCTATCAACAACTTCAAAGCAGATATCCTTTATGTCAACAGTACCTTGTGCTGTAGCAATACCGACTAACAAAATCACTTTACCTTTTGCAGTTGCTACATTGGTTTTAACAACTTCATTAGCAATAGTTTGGATTGTGTCTTTATCAGCCAGCAGTTTCCTACCAAATTCTGCACGTTCAGAAGGTGATTTGGTATTCTTTGCTGTGGCAGCACGTACTTCTTCGATGCCTCCGTTTGCTCTAATAAATTCTGGCACATCACTGGCGACTAGGACTCTGTGTGATTGTGCTGCAGCATTCAACACACGTGCATATGAATTAACCCTGCGACTATCAGCAAGTGAGTCATGGAAAACCAACTTTGTGATTAGCTGAATCATTGTTGGTTTATTACTTTTAAAAGTAATTTCCCGTTCTTCACACTGTTCAACTAACCATGCTCTCTTACTCACATCAGCTTTCTCACCACCTTTTGATTGGAGGTACAGTTCATATATCTTAGCAAGCAAATCATAAAGCATCTCATTTGATGTTTTGAATTGATTTTCCTGCCAATCAGAACGCTTGCTTATTAATTGGGTAACTTCGTTTTTGAAGTTGGCAACAGTTGAATCAACTAATCTTTTTTGCTTTTGCATATTACCTTTAAAATAATAAGGATTAAGTTACTGTTGATATTTGATGAATAAAACTACTTATTCCCCATCAACAGTAAGAATATTATATCTAAACCCTCTCATTAAATAGATACCCAGGGAACACTACCTTTAATCGTTATTAACAATGATTCGTTTTTTTTTTCACCGCACCCAACATTTGGAAACTACAAGAAACCTGTCAAATGGAAGGTTGAGGCAAGCCCCTACTTCTGGTGGTGGTATGCACTGACACTGAATGAGGATTACAGGAAGCTGTGTGAACGGAAGGCAAGTGGAGGGGTAGTGCTAGCCGAAACAGCTGAACAAGAGGCACAGCTTCAGGTATATGAGGATTTTGGTGATGTGCAGTACAAGGGTTGTCGCTACGCTGCTTTTGCGAGTTGGTGGACAAAACGTGTTAACACACTTGAGACAAGGGGAGAGTACCTGTTTGCGGAACCCTACATAGCAGCTGCTGCGAACAAGTTGGACACTGTGGAAGCTGCAAAAGCTGCGGTTGAATCAGCAAACACACTCGTACTCAGCGTGCAATTGAATAGACAGCGACAGCATGTAGATAAAGCTATAGACAGATTACTGCAGAAACACATGCACACAGTGAAGGGCAGGACAGTGCGAAATCCTAAATTGAGTTCCGCTCGCTACAGTTTAGGCACTAGTGTTGTGGTGGATGCACTGAAGAAAACATTTGATGTGTATGATGCTAGGCGTGTAGCGGAACTGCGAGGAGAACGGATAACGAATTGGCAGATTGCACAGCAGGTGAAGTTAGTTGTAAAGGAGCGGAAGAGAAAAGATGAGGACAGGGACACTGCCGCAGAAAAGAGGAATACCACAGTTGTAGTGTCAAATCTGCTTTATAGAGCAAGGAACCTGATTGATGGAGCAAGCAAGGGTGAGTTTGTTACATGAGATGTGAAGATGAAGAGTGCAAAAAGATTGATACGAAATTAAAGAGTAGTTAGTAATTTCATCTTCGCTTGTTCTAATGCTGAAATGAATTTGCCTGAAGACGCCCTACATTCTGATTCTGAGAGCCATATCTCAGACTGTAGAGATTCAGCTACTCGCTGAGGAAATCTTGCTGAATGAAAACCAAATGCTGCAAGTTCCTTTGGACTCAAATACATTCGTGAGAAAATAGTTTGCTTCTTAGTCTGCCATTGTAGAGTTGCAAAGTTACGTAGTCTTACTCCTGTAGATTTTTTCTTTTGTTCAACAGCTAAGCGAAGATCACCACCTTTTGTAAATGTATAGTGAACAACCGTAGTTGGATCCTTATCAAAGTAAAGGATAATGATGTGAAAAAATGTTCTAACAGAAGATGGTGAGTCTTTAATTTTAGTATAAAAGTCCTCTTTTGGTGAAGTGTACATGCTAATTCAATACATAATTAAGAGGTTGACGAGAGCACATAAAATTCATAACAAATAATGACAACGAAAAACAATGAAGAAAAAATCTAAATATTAAAGCAATTAAATTAAATTTGATCATAAATCTTATGAAGATCGTTTGATGGAAAATCATTTATGTACATTTTGAACTCAGGAGTCCCATTAAATTGTCCGTGTGAATATCTTGCTTCATTTCTAAAGGTAATTGATTGATTATTATTCCTATTACAAATGGTAGTCAAAATATTAATTTGTGACTTCGGAATACTATAGTTGAAATTTTCAATTATAAGTTTGTTCTCCAACTGAGAAATGGTAGGAACTTCAAATATTTGTACTGATTTATCTGTAACTTTTGCATAGAAATAAGGATCATTATCGATTCTGAATAGGTCGTAAAGCGTTGGTGGAGTGGTGCTTTGACGGCAAAATTTATTTAACTCATTAACTATTTTTTTTGACGCATTTAATGCACAATTTCTCTTAGCTTCTTGATAAGATATATTATTCATTATTTCCAACTTTATTATTTTCGAAAATACTTTCTTTTTTAAGGTTCCAGAGAGAGTTTTGTTGAATCGATCATAATCACAATTAGTAAAATTACTTACTATTGAACTTTCCAGATCATTTCCTTTTTTGTACTCTACATAAAGATCATCATTTTTAAGTCTTAAAGAAGAAATGTAATCTTCTTTATACACGAAAGGTCGATTCTTTAGATAAGAAATGATTAAATTTCTTGTTTCCTTAAACCACAAATCGAATTCACCATTAGCAAAATCTGAAAAACAATGTAATGTCATTTTTTTATATTTCTTTAACCCTGAAACTTTGTAAAAGAAATGTGATAGTCCCATATTATATAAAACTCTGCTCGACTCTTTGAGGGAAAATCCAACACCACCAATATATATATCAATAGGTGATACTTTCTGAGTTTGGCTACCTACCCATTCAATAGTTGGATTTTCAAAACCAAATTTAGATTTAATAATTTTGCCTAGCTTAATGCTATTTTTAATTATATTCAATTCTTTACTATTAAAATTTAATTCGTTTTCACAAATTTTCGCTAATTGAATACCAGAAAATCCTTTAATAGAATAAGAACATATATCAAAGAAAAAAACTGGTTTGATTTCATCAATTCTTTTTGTATTATAAAAAGAGAATCCAACACTTAATTCTCTAAGATTTGTCTTAATATCTGCCAAAT
>JACLAC010013304.1_pt1 | contig 11835 bp, 5 predicted proteins | sample 8027881 | NCBI WGS metagenome assembly JACLAC01 (sample SAMN15725517, study PRJNA655200) | protist metagenome | isolation source: fluorescence activated cell sorting (FACS) single amplified genomes of... | place: Spain: Blaines Bay Microbial Observatory, Mediterranean Sea | collected 2016-01-19 | reverse complement strand
TGATATCCACGTCTTCTGCGACCGCGGTGTCCAGAATTTTCTTGGCCGGAACCATGACGCCCAGATCCAGGACCTCATAGTTATTGCAGCGAAGAACAACAGCCACGATATTCTTACCAATGTCATGTACATCGCCTTTGACTGTGGCCATCAAGATCTTTCCATTGCTGCGACTTGCCAGGGGATTGGCTGCCCGTTCGGCATCCATATACGGCAAGAGAACCGCCACAGCCTTCTTCATCACGCGTGCACTTTTGACGACTTGAGGAAGAAACATCTTGCCGGAACCAAACAGGTCCCCGACCACATCCATCCCGGACATCAAGGGCCCTTCGATAACCTCGAGCGCCAGGTCCACCCCTGCGAAGGCCTCCTCGGTATCTTGTTCGACGAACCGATCGATACCATGCACCAGCGCATGTTCCAGACGTGACTCGACCGACCCTTCTCGCCAACTCAGGTCCGGCCCCTTGGTTTTCCGATCGGTACTCAGATCTCCTGCCACCTCCAGCAAGCGCTCGGTCGCATCCTCCCGACGATTGAGAACCACATCTTCCACCCGTTCTCGAAGTGCTTCAGGAATGGATGCATACACGGTCAGCTGACCTGCATTGACGATGCCCATATCCATACCCGCCTCAATGGCGTGGTAGAGGAACACGGAGTGAATCGCCTCTCGGACTGGATTATTTCCGCGAAAGGAAAAGCTGATATTGCTGACCCCGCCACTGATCTTGGCCAGGGGCAACTCGTTTTTGATTCGACGTGTCGCCTCAATAAACGCCAGGCCGTATTCTGCATGCTCTTCAATGCCGGTCGCGATGGCAAAGATATTGGGATCGAAGATGATGTCCTGAGGAGGGAAGCCGACCTGCTCAGTGAGTATGCGGTAAGACCGGGCGCAGATCTCCACCTTGCGTTCCGCGGTATCGGCCTGACCCTCTTCATCGAAGGCCATCACGATCACAGCGGCCCCATAGCGCCGCACCAGACGCGCATGACGAAGAAACTCTTCTTCACCTTCCTTCAGCGAAATGGAGTTGACCACTCCTTTGCCCTGAAGACACTGCAGACCCGCTTCAATCACGCTCCATTTTGAGCTGTCAATCATCACGGGAACCCGGCTGATATCCGGTTCAGATGCCACCAGATTCAGGAATCTTTGCATGGCTTCCACACCATCGAGCATTCCCTCGTCCATGTTCACATCAATGATTTGGGCACCGTTATTTACCTGCTGGCGGGCCACCCGAAGAGCCGTGTCGTAGTCCCCCTCTTTGATGAGCTTCCGAAACCGAGCGGAACCCGTCACATTGGTGCGTTCTCCCACATTGACGAACACATCATTTTCCCGTCCAATCTGAACGGGCTCAAGCCCACTCAGGCGCAGGGTAGGTTCCAGTTCTGGCCTCACCCGTGGTGCGATTCCCTGGACGGCTTTGGCAATCGCCGCAATGTGCGGAGGCTGCGTACCGCAACACCCCCCCACAATATTGACCAGACCCGAACGCGCCCATTCTGAGATCTGTTCCGCGAGTTGTTCGGGGGTCTCGTCATACCCGCCCAGTTCGTTGGGCAATCCAGCATTGGGATGGGCACTGATATAGGCATCGCTCTCGGCCGAAAGCGCGGCCACATATTGACGGAGTTCCCCCGCGCCCAGCGCACAGTTCAGGCCAATGGACAGCGGCTTACTATGCGCCATTGAGATGCAAAAGGCTTCGGCCACCTGACCCGAGAGCGTCCGGCCACTGGCATCCGTAATGGTTCCCGAAATCATGATGGGGACACGCTCGCCTCGCGCATCAAACACTTCCTCAATGGCAAAGAGTGCCGCTTTGGCATTCAGGGTGTCGAAAATCGTTTCGACCAGAATGGTGTCCGCCCCACCATCCAGAAGCCCATGAGTCGCCTCGGAATAGGCCGCCACCAGCTGCGCATAGTCGATATTGCGGAAACCCGGATCATTTACATCAGGACTGATGGAGGCGGTACGATTCGTCGGACCCAGTACGCCCGCGACAAATCGCGGAATTCCCGTCTCAGCGGCCACCTGATCCGCAGCCTCACGGGCCAAAGTCGCACTGGCTCGATTCAGCTCTCCAACGATGGACTCCAGGCCATAGTCCGCCATGGCCACCGAAGTCGCGTTGAAGCTATTGGTCTCGATGATATCGGCACCCGCTTCCAGATACTGTCGATGAATCGTGCGAATGATGTCTGGCTGAGTCAGGCAGAGCAGGTCGTTATTGCCCTTCAGGGAATCAGGATGGTCCACAAAACGCTGTCCCCGGTACTCGGCCTCTCCCAGGCTATAGCCCTGGATCATGGTGCCCATCGCCCCGTCCAAGATCAAGACGCGCTTGTCCAGTGCGTTGTGTAGCTGTTCCAGCCTCTGGGATCGGCTCATTGGGGCACTCCTGGTGAAGCCAGAAGACTATCCTTTCCCTACGGCGGCGTACACTGCCCGACATCCCACTCCCAGGAATCTCCACAGCCCCAGCACTGAATCGTCCCATCCGTGTCGATCCCACAGGAGTGGCCTGATCCGCCATCGACGGCGACGAAGGCACCGCTCGGAGGTTCACACTGACCCTGGTTGGGTTCGCCCTCCTCGGGGCCGCAACCAATGCAATTGAGGGCACTGCCATCCTCTTCCACCGCGCAGGTATGCGTGTGACCCAGACCAAATGCGGTATAGAAGATCGCATCTGGAGTGGACTGGTCGAACATGTCCTGACCCCAGCAGTACAGCTCACCACTGCTCGTCATCCCACAACTATGCTGCGTCCCCACATCTATAGACTCAAAGGTGTAGGACGGGGGATCACACTGGCCGATTTCGTTCTCTTCGCACCCCCAGCACTCGGCTTCTCCGGTTCGCTTGAGCCCACAGCTGTGTACGCCCCCCACAGAGACTTTCATGAAATTTCCACTCGGCGCATCACACTGGCCATAGTCCCGATCCGATCCACACCCCCAGCACTCCACCGCTCCGGAGCTGCTCACGGCGCAGGAATGGTACTGACCCGCAGAAATATCATCGTAGGTACCACTTGGTGCATCGCACTGTCCCAGGTCATTGCCCGTACAGCCCCAACAATGCAGTTCCCCTGAAGTGTCCAGTCCACAGCTTTGCCAAAGTCCTGCATCCACCTTGGTAAATAGGATCCCTTTGGGAACGTCCAGCTGATCCGCAGCCGAGTAGCCCCAACAGGCGGCATTCCCATCGGCATCCACTGCGCAATTGTGCGTATCGCCTGCACTCAGCTGCACCCAACCCGTGGCCGGTGGTCCCGTGTCTGTTCCCGAATCATCGGGTTCCTGAGTATCGGGCTTTGAATCAGAGTCCGTGTCGGCATCCGTATCCGTGTCCGTATCCGTGTCTGTATCGGTGTCCGTATCGGTGTCCGTATCCGTGTCCGTGTCGGTATCCGTGTCGGTGTCCGCTTCCGCACAGTCGGGTGAAGCAAAGCACGACGGATCGGCGCAGTCGAAAAACCCATTGCCATCATTATCGGCCCGGTCTTTACATTCACCGGGATTCCGACCCTCAGGATCCGGCGCGCAGGCCAAACCGGAACCGAAGAGAACCAAAACCCAGCCAAACCTCCTCCACCCGAGGTGTCTCTCATTCATCCTCAGCCTCCCCCTTTTCATCCAGTTCTACTTCTTCCGAAACGCCCCATTCCTTGAGAATCGGGACCTCCCACCGCCCCTTGCTCTGCACCACCTTGACCGCAGCCGCCATTCCCAGAGCAAAGAGTGAAAAAGCCATGACCAATACGGCCGTAATGAACACCCGTCCCACACCGCCGGCAGAATCTTCCAACATACTTCCCAGATCCGGACGACGCGCCCACCGGGGCAGGCCTCGGGCCCGGGGCGTAACGGAAGATAAGGCGTGGCTTTCACGCACGCGCTTGAACGCTGCCAACGCCTCCAGCCCATCGCGTGGCCGATCTTCCGGCCGTGCAGAAGTCATGGTCGCGATGAACGTACCCAGCCACGGCGGAAGGGAATCGAGAGGCTCGGGCCCCTCCAACAGGTGCCAATGAAGTTGATCCCGTGGGTCCTGAACCGGACACGGTGCCTGGCCTGTCGCCAGACTCCAAATGACCACACCGAGCGAATAAACATCGGATGCGGGACCCACATGGCCCTTGCCTTTCCGACAGAACTCCGGAGCCGTCCAGCTGAGATCCCGGGCCGTATCCCAGCTGAAACTGACACTGGATGCAGCCTGGGCGATGGCCATATCCAGCCACACAATCCGACCATCTTCGCAGAGAAATATATTGCCGGGCTTGATCCGCCCGTGCACCCGCCCTTCTCGATGCAGCCAGGCCAAGGCAGACAGCAGGGAATGGAGCAGGTTTTCGAGCGCTTCCGCGCGAAGGGGTGCACTTCCGAGCAACTCCCCCAGATCTGCACCCGCCAACAATTCTCGCACCACCACTACGCGATCTGAACGACAAATCAGCTCTCTAAAACGCGGGATTGAAGGGTCCTCACTACGGGACCATTCCGCACACGAGCGCTGAAGAGCGGGGAGAAAACCAGGGCGTTCCAACAACTCAGGTAGCAGACATTTCAAGGCCACACGGAGATTGGGATCCGGACCATAGTGTGCAGCAAAAACCTCCCCATAGGCCCCGTACCCAAGGGACTGCTCCTTCACATAATGGCCGATCATTTCGCTCACGTAATCCAGAATATCCCAGGCGAGCGCCATCGGGGTGATGGACCCTTCTGCCCCCTCGCCAACGGGGCATCGTGAGCACCGAGATTTGGGATACCCGATTCCGAAACCGAGACCTGTATGCCATCCTCAAGCCCCCCCCGCGAAAGAGTTGAGCGAAATGCCCCACACCCCGGACTTGGAAAACCACTTCCAAAAACTCACGCGCATGTATGACCAGGCTCCCACAAACGCGTACTTCAAACCGCGCATGGTCCTGGGAGAAGGCAAGGCTGAAATCCGGATCACGGTGAGAGAAGATTTCCACCACGCCGCGGGCGCAATGCATGGCGCGGTGTACTTCAAAGCCCTCGATGATGCGACCTACTTCGCCGCCAATTCCCTGGTGACCGATGTCTTCGTTCTCACGGCGCGATTCGAGATCGAATTTCTCCGCCCCGTGTCATCGGGCGAGATCCGGGCCGTGGGTCGCGTGATCGGAGACGACGGTCGAAGAGTCGAAGCCGCGGGTGAACTTTTCGATGCGCAGGATCAGCTGGTGGGTCGTGGACGAGGCTTCTTCGCTCGCAGCAGGCTCGCTCTGAGCTCGGTCAAGTCCTATCGGTGAGTCCACCCATCGCCTCTCGGAAGATGGACGGATGTCCCACTCCGAGAAGCGAAGAGGTGGAACATCTCAGAAGCCCCAGCCGATACCGACCTGCACATTGGGCAGCACATTGCCGAAGAAGGCATGGTCCGCAATCGCATCCAGGGCGTCGGCATCTGCATCGCCCCCAGTCTGGCTGATGTCCGGACCAGAGGACTGCAGCCAGCCGATATCCAGCCCGTAGATCAAGCCCTTCTTGGGACGAAAACCCGCACCGATCCCGACATAGCCAACGGGATTGACATTGTAGTTGGCCTCGAAGGTGTTGCCGCTGCCGTCGTCGAGCGCGTTCTCGATGGAGCCGACTGCGATACCTGCATTGAATCGGAACCAGTCAGCGCCCTCGAAGGGACGGTGATTGACAAAGAATCCCACATAAGAGCTGCTGGAATTCACGGTGTATTCGGTGCCGTCGATGTCCAGGGTCGTCTCGCTGACAGGAGTCCCTGCGGGAAGACCACCGATCGCCGCAAACCAGGTCGTCTTCTCAGAAGTGTGGCGGCCGAAGTTGACCGCGGCACCGAAAGGACTCCCGGCCACATTGACCGCGTATTCAGCGTCGTCACCATCCTCATGGTGGTCCGCAAAGGCTGTGGAACTGGTGAAGAGGCAGAAGACTCCAACGAGAGATGCGATGCGATGAGTCACTGGATCAGGTCCTGTATTCGAGGTTGAGATGGTCGACCCATACCCTGAAGTGGGCACGCGAAATTTCGACTCTGCCGACGTAATCCACGCACACAAATTGGCCCACAACCTCGGCCCAAAAGTTCCGGAACCTACTTCCGAAGTGTGCTCTTAGCTCAGCGAGGAGATTCACGACGAAGGATAGATATGCGGACCTAAGTGCGACGGCTGGTCTCGACTCGAGCTCGCAATCCAGCCGCCATCGAGGCATCCAGCGCACCGGTCTGCAGACGCCAGGACCAGTTGCCCTCACCCTCTCCCGGAATATTCATTCGGGCCTCGCTGCCCAGACCGAGCAGATCCTGTGCTGGAATGATCACGACCTGTGATGGTGCCTCCAGCGCCGTCTGAATCATTCCCTCCACGACCGCATCTTCTTCACACTCGAGCTTCTCCAGCACCCGTTTTCGCTCCCAGTCGGGGAGCGTCGACCACCAGCCCGCCGTCGTGTCATTGTCGTGGGTGCCCGTATAGAGCACCGAGTCCGAAGGACTATTGGCCGGCAGATGTAGATTTTCATCGTCCGAGCCAAAGGCAAATTGCAGCACCCGTGTACAGAGAAGTCCCGCCTTCCTGCGGAGCTCGTGCACGGGCTCGTCGATATCGCCTAGATCTTCAGCCACCAGCCACTGGCCTCCCAGCTCGCTTCGGAAGGCATGAAAGATGTCCAGATCGGGACCCTGAATCCAAGATCCGTCCATGGCCGTCTCAGACTCGCCCGGTACCGCCCAGTAGGCTGCAAAGGCCCGAAAATGATCGATACGAAGGACGGGCGTCCATCGCAAGCACCGATCAAGTCGATCGACCCACCAACTGTAGCTGTCCTGAGCCAGGCGAGACCAATCGTAGAGCGGGTTGCCCCACAGCTGCCCGGAGTCGCTAAACGCATCTGGAGGAACACCCGAGACCCGCTGCGGCAACCCTTCCGCGTCCAGCTCGAAAATCGAACGCTTGGCCCAGACATCGGCGCTGTCCCGAGAGACATAGATCGGCAGATCCCCGAAGAGCAAGATGCCCCGAGACTCGGCCGCAGCCAGGAAACGCGCCCACTGGTGGTCAAAGATAAAGGCGAGAACTTCCCGCACGGCAATCGCGTCTGCGTGCTGGATTCGGAAACCTGAGATCACCGCCTCGTGGCGGTCCCGGATTTCCACGGGCCAGGTCCACCAGGGCTGACCATCCTGTTCTCTTCGTAGCACCTGAAAGAGTGCTGAGTCGGCGATCCAAGGGTGCTTCTCTCTCCAATCTATCCACGCAGCATGGAGCGCTGAATCGGTACGCTCAAGCAGCGCCCGAGCGGCGGCACGCAGAGCCGGAGCCTTTTGAGCACGGACCCGGTCCATGTCGACCGGACCGTCCGATGCATCGAGCGCAGCGGCCAGCTGTGCGTCACTCAGGAGTCCCTGAGCGTGCAGATCCGACAGATCGATCAGCCAAGGATTTCCGACCAGACTGGCCGGGCTGGAGTAGGGAGACTCGCCCGGTCCGCCCTCGCAGATGGGCAGGAGCTGCCAGTAGCGCAGCCCGGCCGAGACCATCCAGTCCAGCATGGCATGCGCCTGATCGCCCACGGTTCCCAGTCCCTCGGGACCCGGAAGACTCCCGATGTGCAGGAGCATCCCGGCACCTCGAACCGGAACCGCTGGAGCGATTCCACCCGGTGCGGCGAGCTCGGGAGAGAGCGTGCGCATGGGCAGACCCGGCCGGCCCTGGATGGGCCGGTGAAGGCGACGCCACTCCGCATCCAGATCGTCCACCGGTCGTCCTTCGAGCTGCTCACTGAGGGTCGCCCAGGTACCGTCGTGGTCTTCGATCTCCCGGAAGTCCATGAAGACCCGAATCTCATAAGCACCGAGGCTATAGCGGAAGCCGTGCTCAGCCAGATCCACAGCTCGCATGAGCCGCCACTGGCGACTGTGGAGCTCCCAGACTCCGTAGTAGATATGACTTTCTATTCGAAGTCCCAACGCTTCGTGAAAAGGACGGCTGACCAGATCCGGCTCTTCGATCGTGCCTTCATTTCGCAGACCGGAATGATGGATTGCCCCTTCGGCCCAGCCCCCCCCATGGTGCACAAAGACCAGGGAGCGACGCCCATCTACACTCCGGTTGGTGAAGGCATACACATCTTCATTGACATGACCGGAAGGGTCACGGTGATCGAAGAGATGAAAATGTTCAATACCACTGAACCGCTCTCGCTCACGGAACAGCGGGAAGATGAAGGCTTCGTGGCGCGCCCCAAGGTCCGTATCGATGGGCTCATCCCATTTTGCACGGGCGTATTCCATCCCGTACTTCTCCTTGAATCCCTCCAGCTGACCATGCCCGATCATGGGCAAGCCCGGAAGGGTCGCAGTCAAGGTCGTCACGCACAGGTAATAAGCCTCGCGTCCGAACTGTTCCGCTGCAGACTCTTCATCCGGATTGCTCATGAAATTGGCGTACCGTTCAAGGATGGCCGGACCGTACTCCAGAATATTGTGAAGGATGGCTCGGAACTCCGTGTTCTGGCCGTCCCGAAGCATGTGCATGAAGGCACTGTGGTAGACCCGGTGCATACCCAGGGACTTCACAAAATAGCCTTCCATCATCCAGAAGGCCTCGGCCAATAGCAACGTACCCGGCGCTTTTTCGGCGACGCGTTCCACGACCTCGACCCAGAACTCCCGAGGCACCCGCGCGTTGAAATCTTCCGGGGTCAAACCATAATCAGAGCGGGATGGAATCGCTCCCCCGGATCCAGGGGGTGGGTACCACAATCGCTGGACATGCTTTCGAGCCAAGGTCATGGCTGCATCCAGTCGAATAATGGGAAACCGCCGAGCCACATCCAGTAGAGACTGAATCACGGCCTCCCGAGTATCGGGTCGGGTGTAGTCCAATTGAGCCGTGTCATTCCAAGGCATCTGGGTACCGTCATTGCCATGGTAGATGTAGCGCTGGCGACCTGAGGCTCGGTCGGTATGACGAAATACCACCGCCGCGTCCCGTTGATCCCAGTAGCCATCTTCCAGGTGAACCTCCATACGATCATCCTGGGAGAGGTTCGGCCCATTGAAGGAGTAGCTGGGAAAGGGTGCATGATCGAGCTGAATGAAGCGGTCGGGATGCTCGGCCACCCAGCGACCATCCAGCGAAACATGGTTGGGGACCATATCGGCCCCCATTCGGATTCCGTATTTCCACGCCCGTTCTGCGAGCCGATCGACAGCCTCGGGCCCACCGAGCACATCGGCCACCACGTAGTCCCAGATGGAATAGGCCGAGGCCAGCGCCTCTCCATCACCCATCCGCTGCTTGACCGCGCAGCTGGCCTGAGAACGCTCCCAGATTCCGATCAGCCAGATGCCCGTGACTCCGGCTTTTCCCAGCGCCTCCAATTCTACGTCAGGAATGGCATCCAGGGTACGAATCTCTCTCTCGTAGCGCTTTGAAAGCTGATCAAGCCAGACATAGGTGTGCTTGGCCACCATGACCAGTCGCCCCATCCAATCGTGGTCATCACTGAATCGAATTCCAGGGTCTTCCGCCCCTTCAAAGCCTTCCCCTCCGGAGCCACCTCCAACTGGAAAAGGACGCGTCTCGACAGGGCCTGGTCCGAAACCACGAAATCGCGTCTCTTCCTGGTGACGGTCTTTGGCGCGAAGCAATTGCTGACGCAGCGATGCGGGTAGCCACTCCGCCCATTGATTCAATATCCAGTCCAGCTGAGCCCAGAGATCATCCGGATGTGCAAGCGCTGGAGCCCGGAGAAGGTGTCCCAACGGCTGGGAAAACGGAGGGATCGGTACCAGAACGCCGCTGCGATCGAGAACCGCCCTGATTTCCTCATGCCATACGGAGGCGTCCAATATCGACAAGAACCCTTCCAGTGCCGGATTCTCACGCTGGACACTCAGGATCAGTACATCTTGGAGCGTCTCGGAATGCAGTCCACTCCAGGCCGTCTCCAAGGCTTCTCCCCAATCAGAGAACCCCATGGGTGGAGCCTCGAGGAGGGCTTCTTCCAAATTCGGATGTCGAATCTCGTGCGCCCGTACAACGGCTCGGGTCGCATCCTGGAGTGCCGCGATCGCACTAAGCGTACCTGGAGTGATCCCGGAGATCCCCAGTGTGTGTACCGCATGGAGAGAAAGCTCAGCCCAGGCCGAAGCCCCCTCGCATAGGAACGGTTGAGAGGCCTTTTCAAAGGAGCCTTTTGTCGCAATCATGGGAAAACCTGAAGTCATGATTCCAGAGGTTTCAGAAAGGCGTACAACAAAGAAGAAGAGCGCCGGAGATAGACGTCTATTGACCGCCGGGTAGAATGCAATGCTGCCGCGAAATCGTCACCCGGAGTGCCCATGCCACGCGTCTGCATTCACGGACACTTCTACCAGCCACCGCGCGAGGATCCGTGGACGGGAAACATCCATCCGCAGCCCTCAGCACTGCCTTTTGCGGACTGGAATCAACGCATCACAGCGGAGTGCTACCGAGCGAATGGACGGGCACCTATCCTCGACCCGGATGCCCGAATCTCGACCCGTGTGAATACCTATAAGCACATCAGTTTCAATTTCGGACCCACATTGCTCCGTTGGATGCAGCAACACGCACCTGATGTCATCTCAGATCTACTGGCTGCCGACCGAAGCAGTCTACAAAGATTGGGCCATGGAAATGCGATGGCTCAGGCCTATCACCACAGTATTCTGCCCCTGGCAAATGGGATGGACCGCCATACAGAAATCCTCTGGGGCATTCAGGATTTTAAAGCGCGCTTCAATCGACAGCCGGAAGGAATGTGGCTTCCCGAAACCGCGGTAGATATTCCCACGCTCGAGACGCTCGCTCACGAAGAAATTCGCTTCGTAATCCTCGCCCCACAACAAGCTCAGGCGGTCCAAAAGCTGGAAGACACAGAGTGGACATCGGTGGATTCCGATACGCTGGACACCGCTCGGCCCTACACAATCGCCCTTCCGTCTGGCGCGACGATCGCTGCGTTCTTCTACGCCGCAGCCCCGGCCGAGGGAGTTGCATTCGGCGGTTGGTTGAACAATGGCGAAGCCATGGCCCACCAGCTCTTTGAACGAGAAGGTCCGCTGGTCCATTTGGCGACCGACGGCGAAAGCTATGGACACCACCATCGCCATGGAGAAATGGCGCTGGCCTACTGCATTCGAACCTTGACCGAAGAACACGGTGTCGCGCTCACCAACTACGCCACAGAACTCTCCAAACATCCCCCAACCCATCGAGCCCGGATCCACGAAAACAGTTCCTGGAGCTGTGCGCACGGTATCGGTCGATGGTCAACCAATTGTGGGTGTGCCATCAATCCAGACCGCGCAGGACAACACGCCTGGCGGGACATATTGCGTAGCGCTCTCAACGATCTGAGGGACGAACTCGCTGAGTTCTATATTCAACGCATGGCCGCGCTTGGAGAGGCACCATGGGAAGTCCGAAATCGGTACGTGGCCCATCTTCTCGGTCAGGAATTCGGCACCCATCGAAGTGATGACCCCATTCCAATGCGCGGCAGTGGACGCGTCGAGCTGAAGCGACTGTTAGAACTCCAGCGACATGCATTGATGATGTTCACCAGCTGTGGATGGTTCTTCGACGATCCGGGAGGCTTGGAAGCGGTACAGATTCTGCGCTATGCCCATCGCGCGATCCGACTGCATGAAGAACTGGGCGCCCGCTCTCTCGAATCGTTCTTCGTCGACCGACTGGCTTCCATGGAAAGCATGGATCTCGATCGAATCGGAGGCAAGCAACTCTATGCCGATCGGGTCGCTATCGAGCG
>JACLAC010023981.1_pt1 | contig 11836 bp, 13 predicted proteins | sample 8027881 | NCBI WGS metagenome assembly JACLAC01 (sample SAMN15725517, study PRJNA655200) | protist metagenome | isolation source: fluorescence activated cell sorting (FACS) single amplified genomes of... | place: Spain: Blaines Bay Microbial Observatory, Mediterranean Sea | collected 2016-01-19 | reverse complement strand
GCAGTACAGAGATCACGGGTGGACGCCGGCGTCCCGCAAGGAAACAAGGAGGATGACCACTGCACAACGGCTGAAAGAGATGGCCCTTGACGAAGAAAAGGACGATCAAGCCTAAGAGGAGGAACGGGCACCCTCGGCCGGCGACACACAAGAATGTGATCAAGCCCTTCAAACGATGAATTAGATGAGAGTGGAACCAGTAGCCCGATGGCGCTTGCGCTCCATGGCACACAAGGCATCGAGATCACGAAGGTCCGTGGAGGCATCGGTGGGAGGAGCCATGAGCATGGCAGCAGCCTTGCAGCGACGAGACCTATAAGAGATGTGGTCACGTGCTCGAACGACTGTGCCAAAATCTTTCCGACAGATAGGGCAGCTGGAAGAGAAAACCCAAGCACGGCCGACCTGGCGCTGGCCGTGTCTCCGGTGGAGATGAGTTCCGAGGCCCTTGGAGGTAGAAAAATCCTGCCCACAAAAATCGCAAGAGAAAATATCATGATCAGAGTCGGCTTCGACTTCAGCAGGCAACCTCAGGGAACCGATGAGCTTCTTCCACGCACAAGCGTGGTCGACCAGACCATGAGACTGTGCCATTCGGCGATGCCAAGTTGAGGGTCAGACAGGGATGCAAGCTTAGGGCTGGCCTGCCAAGCACGATGAAGATCGGTTGCCCACACATGAGTCCAAGACCCGGCGCCGGTAAGGTTGTCGACGAGGACACGGAGGGTCCTTGGCGCGGTACGCTGGAACGAAGCCATGTAACGAAGACGCGCATGCCACAACAAAGCATCGATGGTAGGAGCCTTGAGACGATGACACAGTGCAACATCATATTCAACACACAGTGGACCACGCCATGCGGAATGAATTTTGCGAAGAGCACGCATATAGTCAGCGTTGAGAACATCACGATTGCACTGTGACAAATTCAACAAAGTGTCAGCGCCAAGTAGCAATACGGACATGACCAAGGAATGCAACAACATGGTACGAAGTTTGATTGAAATGCCATGGCATCCAAAGACCTTGCCAGCAAGTGGCACGTACACACGAAGGAAAGCTTGGTGGCGCCTTTGCACTTCGGGGCCATCAGCACCGGACACGCTGATCATGCGGCCTATGTGCTTGTAGGTCTTAACGAACCTCAGCGTCGCGCCCGTCCTCAGAAGGACAGATCCGCCGGTTTCCTTGCGAAGGTCACGCGCCTTGGAACCACGAAACGACAACATGCACTCGGTCTTGCCAGGACCAAAGTTGTGTTTGAAACCGTGGAGTGGAGCAAGACTACACAATACGTCCATGAAGGCCCATAAACGAGCAACAAGGTTGGAACCATCCTGCGCAACGACAATGCCCAACATGTCATCAACGTATTGAACGCCAGCAAGTTCACAAGAACCGTGCGTGGGATGGGCAGGAAGCATGGACAGAAGACCTTGATCACGCATTGCCGACCTGGATGCATGCAAACATTTCGAAAGAGAAATGCCAAACAAAAGGTCAGCAACACAATTGCCAGCACGTGAGCCACGATTGTAGAAAGTCACATTGGGGTCACCGTCAACAACACGCCACGTGCCGGCATGATATTCACAAAAGAAGTCGGTGAGCGCAGGAGGGATTTGCGCCTCGCTGAAAGCTGTGCCCCCGCTAGCCAGCGCTTGAGTGATGAACGCCATTTCGTCCGAAGAAACACCAAGGGCAGCACAACAATTCAAGATGGACTCGTCGGCGCCGAAAGACAGCTCACGAATGACGCTGCCGAAGGCACTTGAAAGGTCTTGAAAGACCAGAGCCATCGAAGACTTGGTTTGGGCACCCCAAAACAAGGACGCGCTGGCGAGATGATGGGCGTACTGAGGAAGAATACCCCGCGTGCCACCAAGCTGTGTCTCGCCGCTAAAAGAGTCGAAGAAGGGGTAGGCCTGGCGACGGAGCCATTTGGCCAACGGTTTGCCCATCATGGATTCAAGAAGCACGGCGCGATGGGTGCCGCATTGAACACGTGACCCAGAACCTTTCCAGATTGGAACCATGAGACCACCCTTGAGCTGCCTGGGCACCTGGACCTGCCCGATGAAAGATGCATAGAGACTGGCAAGGTGCGGGGCGAGAGCTTGACGACACACCTTCATGAACACGGGTGGCAGCCCATCTTCCGGAGTGGCAACACAATGAATGCGCCCCAGGTCGCGGACAATTTCGTCAACACCAGGAGGGGTGCAGCGAGCATTGGAAGAGGCAGTAGAGTGCCGAGGAGTTTCAGCCGAAAACGTGCTGATGTGACCACTTGAAAGCTTACACCAGTGACGAAGCCATTCGTGGGCAACGGTGCCAGAACCCGTAGCAAGCTGCCCGTCTTGACCTTCAATGGCCAGGAGTTTGCGAGGCTTAGAAGCCTTGATGCGCCGAGTGAGCCCATACAAGCGGCCCGAATGGCCATGTTCCGCTTCTTCACAACAGGCGGTGATCTCCTGATCCAACCAAGTTCGCTGATCAGCCGAAAGGGCCTTACGTTGGCGGCGGAGCGCCTCGTACAAGTGGGACAATGCTTTAGCGTGGAGGCCACGGGCCGCACAAACAAGTTTCCAAGCAGCATCGCACACGGGTTCAATGGAACGATGTCCGAGGGAGAGCCGCCAAAGAAGGAAAACGTACCGAGTGGTGTTGTACTTGGCGACGACACTAAACCTGCGAAGTTGCTTGCGGCTGTCGGCAGTCACACCCATCGTAGACCAAGAATCGGAAGATGTCCAGGGCTTCTTAGGCGTTGCCTCGGACTTGCCAAAGAAAAAGGCGCCAGCTTTGCTGAACAATGAATGTGCCAGGGAGTACTGCACGTCAACATCACCATCAGGATCACAATGTTGCACACACGAGAGGAAGTCATGATGCTGAGCAACAATGTTGGGGTCACCCAGCTTGAGCTTGTCGTAGCCGGGCTTGCGACGAGAGAACCAACGATCCTGAGAAGCATGTGCCGTGTTCAACGGCGAAAAGAAGGCGAAAACCGGCCGATGGTCTTCAAGCTCACACGTGGAGAGGTCAATGCTGGAAGTACCGGTAACCTGCATGATGCGCGTGCTAGAAAGCCAGCGTTCGGGAACGATAACGAAATCAAACCAATGACCCTCCGTGCTGCCAATCCATGTGGGCGTAGAATCGCCAAAAGAATTCACGATGACCATCTCGAACTCCAGCAACAATTCCATGAGACGCTCGCCGTTGTCGTTGACATCTTCACAGATGAATGGGCCCAGTCCAACACGAGAGCCGTTACCAACACGGGCATTGGTGTCGAGGCAAAGAAGAATGTCGGCCCTGGAAACAAACTTGCGAACGATGTCACGGAGAGAATTCCACCAAGCATAGTTGACACCACGTTGGGAAGATTCAATGGGAGCATGCCCAGAAACAATGAGACCATCAAATGCATTGGTAGCAACGCCCAATGCAAGCAATTGAGACGAATCATGACACACTGCAACATCTTCAAACCGAATTTGGGACTTCGGGTCAATGGTGATCTGACAGCCGCCTTGCCCATCAACCGCGGACGAACGCCAAACGTGCCAACCATCAAGGGTGAGATACCCCGCGCCCGTCAATCGGGTCTCCTGATAGGCCACCAATGTAGCACCGTTGACCCTGAACTGTTCCTGCAACCACGCCTGCCGACCCTTCCTGAGTAAAGTGTTGACATTGGCACTGTACGCACACAGAGCCCATTGGCCGCGCTTGGGTGTGGCTGTAGCAGGAACATGTGTTCGCTTGGGCCCAATCCTGTGGTCAAGCCATGCAATGGCATCGCTGATAGGCCAGAGATGGCCACTATCAACAATTGGAGGAGGAGCTGGAACAACCTTGGACTGAAGCCAAGCTGGCTTGGAAATGAAACAACCACTTCGCGTAGCACCGTGAATTGCAAAGCGATCCGCCATTTCGTTCCATGTGAAACCGACATGGGCCTTGACCCAACAAATGTTCCAACCCAATTCGTGAACACCATGGGCAGCAATGCTGCGAAGACGATGAATGATATCAACGTTGGTAGATGCACACTTGAGGCCCAACGCCAAATCACGAGTGGACTGACTGTCCGTGGCGAACTTGACCCCTTTCGCAAGTGCTGGGTTCGCGCCCATAGCATGGCCATGAACAAAGCCGATGCCTCGCCGGTGCCCACGCTGAGTTTGGTTGCCCCGATGAACTCGTCATCCGTGTCAACCGTGCACACGTTGCCGCAACTCGCACCAATGTAGATGCCGTCGTTGAGGTCCTGGGCTGTGGTGACTACGAAGCCCCATCCAGCCCGTGTAGCAATGCGAGGCCATTGCCCATCCAGGGTACAACTGCCATCTGTGAAAACTGTGACTGAAGAAACTTCATCATCAAGATGCTCCAACGAAGACAGGACAACATCCTTGAGACTGAGCTCCACTTCGTCCAATGCGTGCACAGCATAGGCAGGCATCAAGCCCGCACTCGCCAGGCTGGCGTGGGTGAGGGTCGGGGTCGGGTAGCACCCGACCCCGGCAGGGGCAGGGGCGGTACCGCGTACTGCGTACTTGGGGACATCACCAAAGCAGAAGAAGTGCCCCCGTTCAGGTTCCGTTTCCCACTCCCCCGCCCCCCTTCCCAAGGAATCAAGCGCCACCTCTCCCCGGCCGCACGTGGGCCCTAGTACGGACTGAACCCCGGCGCTTCCTGAGAGGTGCGCCTCGACTTCCGAGCACCACCGAAAGCCCGCATCACTGCCGGTCTCTCCCCCGGGTCGGCTTCGGCACTTTCGTGAAAAACTGACTCCGCTGAGTGTAGAGTCTGTGCCACTTGCGCTGCAACTTCCGGGGAGACCGCTGGGCCAGACATGTACGGGTCTTCCTTCGCCGACCCCTCTTCGGACCAAAGGTCGAAATTCGGGGCGTGCCGGACGGGAGAAGCCGATGGAGTGGCCGCTGAGGGAACTGGGCTGGGTGACCTCGTCCTCGTTACCACTGCCGAAATATGGGCCATGGTCTCGGGAGGTACTGTGACAACACCATTGTTGTGCACCGCCGTGGTCACCAGTTGACGAAGGAGTTCCAACATCTGAACACTGGCATCTGAAGAACCAACATCCGATGATGGAGATGAGGCTGCCAATTGACGCTTCACCTCGTCGAGCTCCGCGATTCGTGAATCGTACTGCTTCTGAGCCTCGCTGAGACTCTCCTGCGCCTTGGCAACGTGGACCTTGTTGCGTTGCAGGCGCTCCGACGCCTCTTCGGCTGCCTTGGTGGCCAGCTTGAGACGCTCGTGATTCGGCTGGAGGGTGTTGAGGCGCTCCGACAGCTGCAAAATGCACGCGTCGCAGGCCTTGACGTCCTCTGGCTCCTTGGTGTCTGCACGTACCTTCTTCCAATGAATGATACGTTTCTGGATCGCCTCCACCTCCGCCTTCTGCGATGGACCCGTTGGCGAAGTGTCGACCAAAGGCAAGGGAGCCATCGTGGGAGTCAACGCCCTGGGTTCGGAAGCCGCAACCTGGGGCGTGACCGTAGGACGCATGCAACCACCGTGACCGTTGGGCCCTTGAACTTGTGAGGTCAGGTCGTTGATGCGTTGCTGCATATTGTTGAGCTCGTTCCACGTGGGAGATGCACTGCGCCCACCCGATCCCTTGCCACGCGATGAGGCAGCTGAGGAGGACTGAAAGGCCGACGAAGATGATTTCCAGCCTTCGGGGTAGCCTGTGCATCGGTAGCACCGAACATGGCTTCGCGGGTGATTCGATCCACAAGAGTGGCACCGTCATGCACCCGTTGGCATTGCCGGAGGCGTTGATCCGTGGTGAGCTCGCAAGACTGGCCTTGCCTTGGATCTGATTCGTCGTAGGCGACGATGCCACGACGGGGACCAAACTGAGTTGGTCGTTGGGCGACCTGCACTGACACGTTGTTGCTCCTGCTGTTGATGTTGTTCCTGCGGTTGATGCTCCTGCTGGTTATGCGCATACTGCGCATGCTGATGTTGTTGATGATGATGTTGTTGATGTTGCTGTTGCTGCTGATGATGGTGGTGATTATGATGTTGTTGATGCGTCTGATGTTGCCGCTGGTGTTACTGATGATGATGATGATGATGCTGATGATGACGATTATGATGAGGAGGCTGAGGAGGATGATGTTGAGGACGACGAGGATGGTTATGATGATTGCGATGATGTTGATGCTGATGTGGATGATGATGGTGATGCTGATGTTGCTGATGGTGATGCTGATGTTGCGGTTGGTGTTGGCGTTGATTATGTTGGTGTCGATGGTGTTGTTGGTGTTGATGTTGATGTTGTTGTTGGTTGTGTGTGTTGTTGTTGATGGTGCTGATGATGTTGATGTTGTTGTCGTTGCTGATGCTGCTGATGATGGTGTTGATGATGCTGTTGCTGCTGCTGCTGGTGATGATGCTGTCGTTGATGGTGCTGCTCCTCCTCCACCGCATCATCATAAGCAGCAGCATAGTGCGCGTCAGCATCATCTTACTCAGACGAGCCAGCATACGCATCATAGTAATGCTGTTGTTGATGTTGTTGATGCTGCCGACGTTGCTGCTGCTGCAGCTGTTTATGGTCAGGTTGTTGCTCCTGCTGATGCTGATGCTGCTGTTGTTGCTGCGGTTGCTGTTGCTGCTGCTGTTGATGATGCTGGTGTTGTTGCTAGATGCTGTAATTGTTCCTGGTCCTCGCCGTCCTCATCATCCTCCTCGTCATACGAATAATCCGCATCATAATAATAATCCTCCTCCTCCTCCTTATATTATCCCCTCGCGCTCTCTCTCTCTGTGTATATGTATATATAGATATAGCGTTACAATCGCTCTCTCTCTATGCATAGCTATATCTATGTGTCCTCGCTCTCCTTTTCTATGCATATATATATGTATACATATGTGTGTGTGCGCCTCTCGGTCTCGATCCGTCTCTCACTCTAGCTGCGAAGCGCGCAATTGCCCGATCATGTTTCTTGTAACGCCTGAGCAGCGTTGGTCGCGGTACAAACGACGGCAGTTGTTACAGACAAACGCGGTTTACATCCGATGGGGGGCAAGTGCTAGTTCCAGCACTCCCCTCATCATCGTCGAATGGCTACACTTAGACTCCTCACTCAGCTCGCGAAAGTGACACGCTGGTTGTTGACGTCATAGATTGACTTCGTGCTGCCCACGCGGTTCGCGGCATAGCCCATGGGCCTGATGGAGACGTGGCCCACGATCCTTGTGAGATGCGCCCCTTTTCGGGTTGTATAGACGCATCGCCGAGCGTGTTTAAGCACAGCGGCAGGACGTGCCCCTCACCCTGGTACGTCTGGTCCACCCCGTGGGGCTGGGATCGACCCCCCAAAACTCGATATCGTTCCTTTATACACCTCTGCTGGCGCACTCTTCACCATAGTGCGTCTGGTCCACCCCGTGGGGCCGGGATCGCCCGCCCCCAAAATTCTGATATCGTTCCTTTCTACACCTCTGCTGGCGCACTCTTCACCATAGTGCGTCTGGTCCACCCCGGCTGGGGCTGGGATCGAACCCCAAGGTACGACGTTGAGTCGAAGCACATGCGTAAGACGCACCCTATCCCATTGTGCATCTGGTCCACCCCTCTCAGGGGCTGGGGCCGACCCCCCCATTTTCGAATTTCCTCCTTCAGCCGCTCTCTGTCAAAATTGTCTAGGCACATCTGTGAGGCGCACCCTATACCATGGTGCGTCTGGTCCACCTCGTCCTATCCTTTTGCTTTTATTTTTCGAGGCTGGGGTCGACCGCCATTGCGTCCTTTCTCAAACCATATGTGTCCTTTCTCTAAGCTATATGCGACCTTTCTCTAAACCATATGCGTCCGTTATCTAAATCATATGCTTCCTTTATCTAAACCATCTGCGTCCTTTCTCTAGATTCCTCCTCGATATTATGTTGCGTCCCTTCTCTAAATTCCTCTTCTATCCTTTTGTTGCGTCCCTTCTCTACGATCATATTGTTGGCGCCAACTGGTGTCTATCCCCTTCCGTGGCTGGCCGCGCGCGTCTTCATGTGATCCAGTAGCCCTTGCAGGTCCGGGTGCTTCGTCAATATGTCGGCTGGACTATTTCCTTACACTTCACTCGCTTTATGTCTCCTGCCGATAGTTTGTCTTGTATTCAAAGTGGGTGTAGCGCCACATGGCGCACTTTGCCTAGGCCCCTTTCTACTTCCCATTCCCAAATGCAGCACTCGAGTCGGTCTGCAGTTCAACCACTTCAATGTCGACCCGCATGCCCAGATCTTCCAAAAGGCTTCTACATCCTAATCCTCCAGCTCCGCCTTTGACTACTCCAAAAAGTTCGGCTTCGCCTGACGACAATGCGATCGCCCTTTTTGCGTGGAGCGCCAGCCCTTTATGCAATGTTGCCCTAGAAGTATATCCCCATCCACTTGCCGATCTCCGCGTTTGTAGGCACCCTGCGTGGTCAGTGTCCACGTACACGGTGACCTTCTTGTTAAGCTCCTGATATCTAAACTTGTGTATGCACCTGGGGTTTTGTTTGAGGTATCTTCCCAACCCCCTTTCGCGCCCTGAGGTTTGTGTCTTTCGGGGCTGGCATGTCCCTGCCAAGGTCCTTGGCAGCGTACATGATGTCTAGTCGATTCTGGCAAAGGTAATTCGCCCTCGCCACTAAAGCCCTGTGCTCTGTGCACATGTATTCGCAGATCTCCTCTTTCTCCATATTATCTATTTCCTCCCGGGCCAATCTCACACCCGGGGTCGATAAGCCCTTTGAACTTTGTAGGCCAAGATCTCTGACGATTATTTCGGAAAGTCGTTGCTCTGCTTCATGCTCTATCCCCTGTTCTGTCCAGCTGACGACCCTGTTTAGAATCCTAATGAGCTCGTCATCCTCAGCGTCCGGCCCCAGTCTCCCTCGGACCTCTACTTCATACTTTTTCGTCAATTTCCTCTGAACCAGTCCAGTCCCTAGGTGTTCTGGGTATTGTAAAATCATCTCCCTGAACGACCGCTCTTATCCTTCACTCTGGGTGGTAAAATGCACATGGGGTCGACACTCCACTTTTAAACCTACTGACGTCATGAAGTTTGTATACTCATGCTCACAATTGTTGGGCCGCGTCTCTAGTCCCATACGTAGCATTCTTGCGTCTTCCGCACTTTCCTTCTTCAGCGTCTTCTTTGGGAAGATTTACGTATACCGTCCTGCGGGCCTCCGCGTGAAAGTAGGCTCTTCTCACATCTATAGAGTCTAGTTTGCATGCCCATTCGTTCCTCTTCTATCCTACTCCTTCGGTGACCGCCGCTGAAATCAGGACCTTGTTGGCCTCGATGTGAGGCGTCGCCGCGAACAGGTCCATATCTTTGCCCCTGTTGATCTCCTCTGCCACTAGTCTCGAGCGGACTTCTGGGTGAATGTCATCACCTTTGTTCACATCTACCCATCTAACCCCCGTTGTTATCGGCTTCTTCCCAGCTTGTCCCCAGCACTCTTCAATGGGAGCATGCTCATACACCCCGTGTTTTCTGTGCACCGCTATGTCCTCCTTCCTCGCTGACGCGACTAACGACTGGTCGAGTTTCTTGCCGCTTGGGTCGTCCCACTACGCCTCTCCTTCGTTATGCTCTTCGGCCTCGACGATGCCTAGAGATCCTTTTGCATTCTCCTACATCTTCCCCATCTCGTTGAGCAGACCCTTTTTTGCGGTGGCTCTCGTGATTCCTTCGCTGAACTGTCCACCTTGATTTGGCGTCGTTTTAACCCGTGTTTTGTCTTCCTGCTTCCATTGTTCGGCTATGCTCTCGGAGTTCGTCGCTATAACCCCATGGTGTCTCTATCCGCTTGTGTTGTTTCTCTCGCGCTTTCTTCACGCTCCACCTTGTTTCTCCTGATATGTGTATGGCTCCTTCTGACAACATCCTGTATCGTGTTGCCTTTAGCATCCTGGATTTGAATGGGCAGACCATTGCGTGATACATCCCGTCTCTTCATGAATGATGGTCAATTCGTTCCACATCTCACCATGCATCTCATATGTTGTAAAGACGTGTTTGTCAAGCTTCTCCACATTGGTCACATGTCGAGGGCTTCCTAACAGCAATATCCCCCTCTCTTGGTTTAACCCTCCTCTTGGCGTCAATATACTGATCCTCCTTGCTTAAGTCCCATCCTGCTCCTGATGTCCTCCTTGCGGTGAGGTCCGCTATAACTCCTGGGGCTGCCTCAAGAACTCGGTGTCTGGATTTATGTATTAGAGTCCTGTTCGGCGTGTGGGTGGGTATAGAACTCCTACTTCTTCGTCCATTATTATCATCACTTCCTTCAGTCGCTCTACTTCCTCATTCCACCTCCTTCTCCGAATGCCTCCTGGAGCAGCTCCACCCGAGATGCTGAAAACTGCTTCGGCAAGGTCTTCGTCTTTATCATCCTCCAGGTCTATCGGCTCCGCGTCGTGCTCGACTTCGTCTCTCTTCAACGCCTTTGCCATTCTAGGCTCTCTGGCGGCTCTGAGCCCCGCGCCCTTTTCCGCTCACCCAGGCCCGTACCAACTTCGGGCCGGTCTGCGAGGTTTCCCTCACGAGCAGCGCTCTCCCCCAGCACCTGAGGCCCCGAGCTCGCGGAGCCAGGCGTTCTAGCGTTCCTTTGACTGGTGCTCTCGCCTCTAAGCACCTCCAGTCTTCTTCTCTTCCTTTCTTCCCTATTCTCATTCGCTTGCCTGTTTGTGCTTTTTCCTCCTCATTACTTCCTCATATTCCTGCAGTCGGTGCGAGAATGCGCTTTCAAGCCGAGGGTCCTTTTCGAGCGACATGTTTGCTTCATGCTTTCTTCTACATTCTTCTGTATGCGAAACTCCTACAAGCGTCTCTCCAAGCATCTGCTCGTGGCACGCGAGGCATCCGGGTGTGGGCCCCACTTTCTCTACATCCTCTCTCCTGATCATTGGTCTCCTCCTTTCGATGGTCCTTTCTTCGAATTCTTCTCTTTCTATATATCCTTCAGCTTCGGGCACGTCAACTTTGACTGGGATGTGGATCGACGTTTTCCCTTGGATGGGTTCCCAGGACTGCCCCCTTACTCCGTCTATCATCCTAGGGGTCCCACCTGTCGGACCCCTTCTGGTCTGCGTCTAATGTGCGGGGCTCTTGCCGCACCCTCTTCTGTGAGCACTATGTTCTCGCCCGACGCGTTTACAACTCCTACTCCTGCTCCTGCTCCTTATCATTATCATCCTCCTCCTCCTCCTTATCCTGCTGCTCCTGCTCATACTCCTGCTCCTGCTGCTGCTAATGCTACTCATCATCCTGATCCGCATCTTCCTCATAATCCTGTTGTTGCTGTTTATGTTGTTCCTGCTGTTGCTGCTCCTGATGGTTATGCGCATACTGCACGTGCTGCTGTTGCTGATGATGATGTTGCTGATGCTGCTGTTGCTGCTGCTGATGATGCTTATGCTGTTGCTGATGTTGCCGCTGTTGCCGCTGCTGTTACTGCTGCTGCTGCTGGTGATGATGCTGAGTCGCCTTTGAAGCAAGCTCCGTGGCAGTCAAAACGAAAACAGTCGGACGCGCAAAGGACGCTAGTGCACAGACAAGTGCGCCGGCAAAGGAGTGAACCTTGAGAGCAACAAGTGAAGACAAGCTGCAACAGCAAAAGGTGCACTGAAGAGGCCATGAGGGGAAGACCCCTGAGAACCCTGACATCACCAATGCCAAACAAGGAGGAAGCAACAACAGCCGCCAAAGGAGACTAAGAACTGCAACCTGAGCCCTGACAATGCACAACATCAAGGAAGATGAGCAGCATTGGAGACACAGAGGAGGAAG
>JACLAC010005771.1_pt1 | contig 11839 bp, 5 predicted proteins | sample 8027881 | NCBI WGS metagenome assembly JACLAC01 (sample SAMN15725517, study PRJNA655200) | protist metagenome | isolation source: fluorescence activated cell sorting (FACS) single amplified genomes of... | place: Spain: Blaines Bay Microbial Observatory, Mediterranean Sea | collected 2016-01-19 | reverse complement strand
AGTCAGACCCTGCAGGCTCCGGTAATTGCGATTCTACCACGTCTTATCGTACCTGCAGGCGGAGAGGTTGTATCGTTAGGTTTAGATGTATTTGTCAGTGATGAGAATGATCCAGACGCGGCTTTAGCGTGGGAAGTAGAAGCACCCGCTGGTATTGCTGCTCGCATTGAAAATCGCCGTTTGCTTGTCTCGGTTCCTACGGCCTTATCGGGGGAACGAGTATTGCAATTGAAAGTTACGGATCCTGAGGGCAATCAAGCCTTAGGTGAGGTACGCTTGGTGATAGATGCGGACACTGATCCGCCATCATTATTCTTAAGTGTACGGCGCCACCCGGTTTTTGAAGAGTTACAGGTTTTTGCTCGTAGTGACGAAGAGTTAAGTGCTACCCCAACGATCCGTATCGATAGTGTAGCTTTAGCAGTAGAGCAAATTACAGAGGATAATTTAATTCATCGTGGCGCCTATCCAATTGTACCAGTGACAGGAGCACAAAGAGTTGAATTACGTGCTAATGGTATCGACCGTGGGGGGAATACGGCTGAGCGTATCTTGCCGTTAAGCATCCAATGGTTTGATGTGGTCGGCGGCAGTTTAGTCTCACCGGATCATAAGTTGGTTATGAATGTTCCGCAAGCGGCTACAGCACCAGGCCGTCTTGGCATGATCTACCGATTGGATGAAGGAGAGCTTCCAGCTGCGAGTGAGGGCTATGAGGTTTATTGGGTTGAGCTGGCACGTGAACAGGATTTAGGTTATCCGGTTACTATTAATGCCTTTGTTGGTAATGCGGATGATATGACCTTAGGACTATTGCGTTGGAATGCATCAGAGGCACGCTGGGAAGAATTAGTAACTGGGGTAGATCCGGTGAATAGTTGGCTTACTGCACGGGTGAAGAAACTTGGTTTTTTCAGAGTGGGTACTGTGCAGGAGGAAAACCGTATTGAGCAAATCACCCTAGGTAATTTCCCCAATCCATTTCCTACCGCAACGATGGATGAAACGCAAATTGTTTATGAGCTAGATGTAGCTGGTCCGGTACAGTTATCCATATTCAATGGCTTGGGACAAGGAGTGCGACGATTAGTTGATGAGCCCTTCCAACAATCAGGGATTTGGACCGTTGTATGGGATGGAACGGATCAATACGGACAACGCTTGGCTAGTGGAATTTACTTTTACGAATTATACGAATCAGGGCGCCGTCATCAACGCACGATGATGTTAGTACGTTAGAAGATAATATTGAACCCTGGAGCCACTGTATATGCGAGTTTTTCGAGGTTTCGTAGCACATATTTCTATAGGATTATGCAAACACATCTAATTTTTTTTATAAACAGCCTAAACAAAGATATTGCCAGGTGAGCTGATTATGGGGCTGAATGAACGCTATAAGATATATTTCATAATAGCATGCGTCTTGTATGGTTGTGAGACCAGCGTCGCAGGACAAAATAGCTGGACTAGTCAGGGACCAGATCTTCTAGTCAATACCTTGCTTTTTCAGCCGCAGCATCTCGGTGATTTATATGCGGGAACGGTAGATGGCTTGTACCGCAGTGAAGATGGCGGCACAAACTGGCATTTGGTTGAAGGGCCTTTAGCTGGAAATAATGTGCTGAGCATGGCCGCAACTTCTGAGCGGCTTTACGTTGGTTTGAATCGAGGTTTGTATTATAGCGAGGATGATGGAATAAATTGGCTGTTAGCCAAGGGACCGGGAAATGGGATCTTGGCGTTGGCGGTTGCATCACAACAAGTATATGCTGGCACCTTTGGTCGAGGGGTGTTTACCAGTGCTGATGGCGGGGCGACGTGGAGTACTGCAACAGGTGCATTGTCTGGAGCAATTGTTTTTTCGCTGAGGATAGCGCCGCAGGATAACCAGACCGTGTACGCAGGCACAGCATCAGGTCTATTTGTTAGTCAAGATGCTGGGGTTAATTGGACGGTCTTGGGTGAGGCCTTAGTAGGACAAAGCATACGTACGATTTATGTTTCCGATGAGGATCCTGGTACCATCATAATTGGTACCTTTGGCAACGGTATATGGCGCAGCCTAGATGGAGGGCAGACCTGGTTAGCAAGTAATAATGGTTTGGATGATCTAGCGATCCGTGCTTTGGCTGTCGACCCACGTTCTGCGGCATTGATCTATGCCGCTACTTTTACCGGTGGTTTTTTTCGTTCGAAAGATGGTGGTGAGCAATGGACTTCGATCAATGCCGGGCTGCCTAGTGCAAATACACGTACCATTGTCGTTGACCCAAATCAAACTGAACGTTTGTTAGGGGGAGGACCAGGGCTGGGAATATGGACTATTGATTTTGCTCCTGAGGCGCTTTTAGGATTAGACCGTAGTCTCGTAGATTTTGGTAGTGTAAGGGTGGGACAAGTTGCAGAGCAGCCGTTGCGAATTAGTAATTTAGGGGGAGCACCGCTAGAGATTAGCGAACTAACTTTGGGACGAGGCAGTGCGTTTAGTATAGTTGATGCAACTCAGATAATAGTTGCAGCAGGGGAATCTCGGACTGTTAATGTACGGTACCAACCCCAGATACGTTTAGCCGCACGTGACACCTTGAGAATATATAGTAATGATGCGGAAACGCCGGTTATAGATATGCTCTTGCAGGGGCTTGGAGTTGAAGCCGAAGTACGTATTGTGCCTGAACGAGTAGATTTTGGTGCTATTCGGATGGGGGTGTTTAGTGATACTACAATAGTCGTGGCTAATGCTGGAAATGCACCGTTAAATATAGAAAATGTATTCTTCGAACATACGGCATTCAGGGTCTTGAGTTTTGATGCTGGAATCTTGCCACCAGGTGGTATAAGTCAAATTAAAATTCGTTTTTTGCCCTATCAAACCGGTGGATTACGCGGCACTTTAGTAATCCTTAGTGATGTGCCTAAGCAACGACGCATAGAACGGACTTTTGATGGTGTTGGCACGGCTCCAGAATTGAGTGGTTTGCCCACTGATGTGGATTTTGGAAATGTCGATCTTGGTCGCACACGGTCGATAGAACTAGCGATTTCAAATAGCGGTAATACGTTATTAACTATTGAACAATTGGAGTTGTCCGGAGGATCATTCAGAGTTAATGAGATCTTACCTTTAAGTTTGGAACCGGGAGAGGGAGGGGTTTTGACGGTATCCTTTTTACCGCTCCAAAGCGGCACTAAAATAGATACCTTGGTATTGATAAGTGATATGCCTGGACTAGCAAGTCGTCATGTAATGACCTTACGAGGTAGTGGTGGAGCCTTGGCTTTGCGTCCAGAAACACCAGCTGCAGCGGGGAATGGTGCTGCGGCTATGGTGTTAGTTGATTTTAATCAAGATGGATTTCAGGATATGGCTTTGGCTGATAGTAGTGCTGGCCAAATTCAAGTCTGGCTTAACGATGGTAACGGGACATTCCCTGTTGCCGGGCGAACTGTTTATCCCTCCGCCGTGTCTACATTTCAACGCTGGGACCAACCTATAGCATTAAGTGCTGCTGCAGTGTTTGGTGCCGCACCGGATTTAATTATTGCTGATCAGATTGGTCGCTCTATTTCCATATTAGCCAATGATGGTAAGGGGGGCTTTAATGATAATCGCACCGATGTGTTCATTGGGCATGCTTTGCGTGCTGTCGAAGCCCTTGATCTAGATGCCGATGGTGATACGGACATTGCGGTAGCAGATGGCTCTGCGCCTTCGTTAACGATATTATTTAATAATGGTCAAGGCTCTTTTAATGCTCGTATTTCACGAGCTGTAGATGAAGGGCCTAGTGCCATTCGAGGCGCTAATTTAAATGCGGATAACCATAATGACCTGGTGGTTGCAAATCAGTTAGTTGGTACGGTCTCCGTATTACTCAACGATCGCTCTGGAGGCTTTGTACAACGACGAGATTATGCAGTGGGAAGTGAACCGGTGGAATTGGTTTTAGTTGATTATGATGCGGACGGCGATAATGATATTCTCAGTGCTAATCAAGGATCACGCGATATTACTTTGCTAGAAAATGATGGCCATGGCTTTTTTACCCTGAGACAGCGCCTTCCTACCGGCATGGTTCCACTCGGTTTGTCAATGTCGGATTTAACGGCAGATGCTTTTAGCGATCTTACGGTTGCAGGTGCTAGTCGTCCCTTTGTGGGATTTTGGGAAAACGATGGGGGCAATGGATTTACGTCTAAGGATATTCTGAGCATTACAGCACCAGTACGCCAGGTAGAAATTGTTGATATGGATGGTGATGGTGATAATGATCTTATTGCCCTGAGTAATCAAATACAAATTTTTCTTAATGAAGATACTCGACGTTTGGATCCGCCGCGGCCACCCACACAAGTACAGGCCCAGGATCGACCACGAGATTTAGGGAGGAGTATTGAAATACAATGGCAGGCGCCAGAACTGGATGAGCAAATTGGTCGTACCACCGAGTATCGTATATTTCGCGCTGAGCAATTTAATGGAACATTTACTGCAATTGGGGCAGAACCTGCGGGGCAACGTCGTTTTATTGATGTGGAAGCTACCCTGGCTGATACGTTCTATTACTTTATCCGAGCCGGTAATGCAAGTAGTGCTTCGACGCCGTCGGATACCGTATTTGCGGTATCGCGTCCGGCGCCATTTTTTGAACTTGAATTGGTAGATGAGCCGCGTCTAAGTGTAGGAGATACCTTACGTCTTAAGGCCTTTATTACCCCGGCTGATCATGCCATTGCGGGCTTATCTCTTTACTTGACCTTTGCCGATAGTGCTATGACCCTGATACCTGCTGATAGCAATGAGGTAGGGTTCGTGCCGTTCCGTTTGGAACCGAGTCTAGCCCATATTGTATTACTGGAAAATAGATTGCAGTACGGTTCAACAAATAAAATAAACGTATCTTTGGCCGGCTTGCCTTTTGTGCCAGGGATTGAACCTGTAGCGTTGGGGGAAGTTTGGTTTCGCACGTCCAAAGATACTGCTACCGTCATTACTATTGATGATGAGCCAGAGGCAAATCGACGTAGTGCAGTTGTGGAAGCACAAACTGGGGAGTGGATTCAGCCATTTATTCCTGAGCAACCGATGCAGGTTATCATCAAGGATTTCAAGGTGTCTGGTTTAGTTGAATTTCAGGCGCGGCATGCTCCGTTTGAAGATATTCAAGTTACCTTGTCCTTGCTGGATTTGCTAGGAACGCAACTTATTTCGCCTCTCAACGACGAAGATCGTTTACAACCTGGTATCCAATATACCCTTGATTCATTTGGGCGTTTTGCTCTGGCCCAAATACCAAGAGGTAAATATCAGATATTTGCTAAGGGGCCATCACATTTACAAGGACAGGTGATAGGAGACACGATTAGTGTTGGTGATTCACTTGGTATTGATCTGCGTTTTGCTTGGGCTGGTAGTGATTCAAGTTCTACGACTGCTTTACCAACAGGGGATGCCGATGGTGATAACCGAATTAATCTAGCGGATTTTGGTTTATTAATACGTTATTCCAATGTTGATCAATTACAGAGCATGCTATGGCCGGAAGCTAAGCGGGCTGATTTTAATGGTGATGGTTCGGTTAATCTCGATGATTTATTTCTTATTGCCCAAAATTTTGGCCGAGTGGGTATGAGGGTTCGCCACCTCAGTGCTAAAGCCGGTGGAGCTTGGGCTAGCTGGGATGCGACAAGCAGGGAATTGTGTTTACATAACACAGAAAAAATTAGAGGCTTTGCGGTACGGCTCAGAGGCGTTAGTGAAGTCCAAGCAGGAGCCTTATGGGCGCATCATCCTTTTGAAAAATTTCAATGGCAGGATAAAGGCGACACGCGCATTATGGCAGCTTTAGCTGATCCTAATGCATGGGCGGGAGCAGGTAGATTACTAGTGGTGGAAGATGTAGGTGTCATACCAATAGAAGTAGAGATATTGGATCGTGGGGGGGATGTTCAAGTATTGCCGATAAGACATCATAAGATAGAGCCTTTAAGAGCGGTGCTCAAAGCGAATTACCCTAATCCATTCAATCCAGAAACAACTATTCTTTATACGGTAGGAGGGCATCGAGAAGATGCTAATGTAGCGGTTAGTTTAGCTATTTATGATGTTTTGGGACAGACGGTCCGTCAACTAGTTGATGCAAGGTTGCAACCGGGCGAGTATCAGGCCGTATGGAACGGTACAAATGATAGCGGGCAACATTTGGCATCCGGCATATATTTTTACCGCTTAGAGACTGGGGCATTTAGCCAAACACGACGTTTGATGTTATTGCGGTAAGCAATTAAGAGTGAAGCCCAAAAATTGAAATACAAATAAAAAAGCAGCCCCCAGCGGCTGCTTTTTTATTTGGTCGGTTTATATCTTACGGGTGCAATACTAGGAAATTTAATCAAGAGCTTCTTTTAGGGCTTTTTGGGCAGAACTTTCTAAAAAACGGAAATCATTGTTTAAGTCGATAAATAAGAAGCCTTCGGCAACGCGTTGTTTTACCAGCTTCGCATCCTTCACTGGAATACCGCAGGGTTTTCCGGCGCGTTGGCAACCGGCGCGAAAGCGTTGCAACGCGGCTTCATGATCTGGGTGGCCAAGTTCTATACCCATAGATAAAGCAAGATCTCCAGGACCGAGAAAACCAATATCTATACCGTCGACGGCAGCAATTGCTTCGGCATTTTCGATTCCTTCCATATCTTCGATTTGGGGAATACACAGAATCTGCTGGTTGGCGATATTACGATAGTCCGCAGCCATGGTGACGCAACGGCCGGTGCCAGAGGAACGAATACCTTGAGGGGGATAACGAACTGATTGGACTAATTTTTCTGCCTGGGCTGGATTACTGACGTGGGGAAAGACAATCCCCCAAGCTCCAGCATCTAATAAGCGTCCGGCCGTTATTGGATCATGATCCCAGGCACGCGCTAAGGGGATAGCGCCTCGTGCTTCAATAGCACGAAAAGTATGAATCGTCAATTCCAAATCAAAGCCTGCGTGTTCGGCGTCTACAGCTAACCATGGAAAACCAGCAGCAGCCATGACTTCGGCCGCTAAAGGCGAAGCTAGGTTAAGCCAAGAGCCAATAGAGGGATGACCAGCGGCTAACTGATCTTTAATGGGATTATACATGATAGTTCCTTATTTATGGATATGGTTTAATAGTTTACCTAGGCTAAGAAGGCTTTGACTCGAGGATGATTTAGCACCGCCGGATTGAGAATATGATCGGGTTGTTGATTTTGCAGGATAGCGCAGACCTGGTCAATGGTACACAAATCAAGGCGTGTTGTCGATTCGGCAGTAATGCCGCCGTTATGATTGGTACAAATAATACGGGGATGTCCCTGGTGGATAGCGCGTGTGTCATTGACCGGATCATCGACGACGTAGTAATAGAGCTTTTCTTCTTTTATCGCCCGATTGACATCGGCATCATTTACTAGATTACCACGTGAGGGGTTAACTAAAGAGGCATGAGGTTGCATGGCACAGAGTAAATCGTAATCTACAATAGTGTCATCGCCTGAGACATGTAGAGAGATCGTATCTGAAGCCGCAAAGAGGGCTTCGGGCGTGTCAACTGCTTCGGCCCCGTATGAGGCGGCGAGTTCCTTGATATCGGGACGCGTATCATATACGAGTAAGCGGCCGTTTTCGCGTAATAGATCTTTAACCCGCAACGCAACTTGTTGTCCTATACGACCAAAGCCATATAGGCCGAGGGTAGATCCTTGGGCATCGTAGGTGCGGATAATTGAGAAATCCCCATTATGGGATAGATGATTGAGTGTATAGGTACGTTTTAGTGTGGCCAGCCATTGGGTAATAGCGTATTCGGCAACAGTATCCATATGAACGGGTGAAACGGTGATAATAACTCCTAGTTCAGTGGCTATCTCAACATTGACTTTATCAAAGCCAACACCCCAACGAGCAACAATGCGCAACTGATCAGCCGCTTCATAGAATTCACGGGTGAATAAAGCAGAATCTGCGATAATTGCCGTAACACCAGAGGCATGATCTGCCGTGAATTCTGTTTGAGAATAGGGTTCATGGTTGCCGTACTGAGCGAGCTTGGTCAGGCCCTGACGGCGGCCCTCCGAATCGTACTCAGCGTTAGCCAATGCAGGGGTTAATAGAATTTTTCCAGACATACTTCCTCCTTGGGATTTTTCTCTACTTATGCGAGAATCATAAATTAAGGCGAATTACGTTTACGGCCAACTGGTGGGAGTATACTTCTCATTAAATAATAGTTAGGTATAAAATAATTTATTTAACCTTAGTTTGATATCAAGGTTAAATAAATTATATATGCTGACCAATTAAAAAGATGAGATAGGACCTAAAACTACCAAGAGAGGGGAAATATTTAGGATGGAAAATCATCAAAATCAAGACTAGGGTCAGAACTAATGATGTCTGGATAGTACAGGGGGCTATCTGCTTCAACTAATTTTCCGTCACCGCGTAAAATCTGATTGGGAGTGCGGGGGCTAACGCGTTGAGGATATTGCTTCGCTAAGGTGATCTGTTCATTTTTGCACTGCTTTTCAATAGCATCAAAATCATAGTTTTCCAGGACCACATTTTTCAATACCGCTAATTCGCTTTTGACAGGTTCTGTTGCTTGATCTATGAGGTTGATTTGCTCGTCGGGATCTGTAATTAAATCAAATGCTAAATCTGGACAATCACGGAAGGCAATGTATTTATAACGTTGCGAACGGATCATACGAAATTCAGTACCTGGTCCCCAGCGCGGTGTGGGACTTTCAGTAATAATACCGGGTCGTTGCCTAAGCTTTGTGCAGGCATCACCTCGTATAGCTGCTGCTAAATCAATACCATCTAATGCCGCTGCCGAGGGGATGGCTGCCAAGCCACACAAAGTAGGAAAGATATCCCCTAAACTAACAGGTATATGGATTGAATGGGGTGCTAATTGCTGCTGTCGTTGTTTGGGAAGAGAAAAAATAAGTGGTACACGCGTAGCGGCTTCATGCCAGGTGTTTTTCCAGAATAGGCCATGTTCACCGGCTAGCTCGCCATGGTCTGAAGTATAGACGATAATCGTATTATCTAGCAATCCAGAACGCTCTAATAAGGCTAAAAAATCGCCGAGTATTTCGTCCAATAAATCGACGCAAGCAAAATATCCTGCACGGGCCTGCAGCATTTCTTCCTGGTCAATTTCTGCAGTGCGGAAGCCTTTTATTGCACCTAAGGTCATGGGGTGATTAGCACTGTCTCCGCTACGGCTAATACGGGGTGGAGTAACGCCCCCGTTAGCGTACCGATGCAGAAAACGGCGGGGTGCAGTAAGCGGAAAATGAGGCCGGCTGAATGAGGCAAACAGCAGCCAAGGTTGTTGCGGGTTACTTTGTTGATGCTCACGTAAATGGGCTAGGGATTGGTGGGCTACTTGGTGTTCTTGCAGCATGGCTTCAGGGATTTCACTAAGGCCGGCATCAACGGTGCGCGAGCGCATATCCATACCGGGTTGATAACGTTCCGGATCCCATTTGGAAAGCGGATCGAATTGATGGCTACAGGGGCCACCAAAATCACCGTACGGGCGAGCTTGAAAACCGGCATGCTGAAGACTGCCACCTAAATGAAGTTTACCAACTGTAGCAGTATGGTAGCCGTGTTGAGCAAAGTGCGAGCCAATCGTAGGTAGATCTGGGCGTAAAATAGAGGCGTTATTCCAGGCTCCACAACGGTGTGCCTGGCGGCCGCTAAGCATGGCTATGCGGGAGGGGGTACATAATGGCATCTGGCAATATGCTGCAGTGCAATGAGTGCCCTGATTCAACAGCTTATCTAAGGTAGGAGTTTGGCATGGTTCGCCGCCATCTTTAGCATCACGAGCAGAAAGAAAGCGGTAGCTGTGTTCATCGCTGGCGATAAATAAAATATTAGGTTGCAAAGTATATATTCTCCGTTTTGCTGCTGCTTGTTTAAAGAATGCGAGTTACATTTATAAATCAAGGCAAAAGAGTAAAATAGAAAGTTGGCACTTATCTATACACCTTTTATATTGCTACATGATTTATAGTATAATACCCGGAAAGGGATGTCTATCTTTTTTATCTGAGATATAAATGGCTGGCACGAGTCTCTGTTTAAATTTAAGCTTGAGACCATAACTTGCATATTAAAAACAATACGTATTTAGCATGTGTGCAAAAGTGAGCGAACATAGGATATCTTATGGAAAGAATTATCAATGGAACTTAAACCTGATTTACTTACTTTGAATAATGGCCAGGCTGTAACTGTCGCCACATGGCGACAACGTCGCAAAGAGTTGTACGAGGCTATTGTACCACATGAATACGGTGGTATGCCTCCCCAAGGCAAAACCACGATTGCTATCCTACGATGCCGCAATGTAGTCCATCACTGGGATGGCGTTATCTATAATACGTATGAAGTACGCACATGCTTTGCTGATGGCCAGGAACTAAGTTTGACATTGTCATTATGGATTCCTCCCGGTGATGGGCCTTTCCCTGTGGTATTGAATGGCGATGGGTGCTGGCGTTTTTTTGACGATCAGATCGTGCATCAAATAATTAAACGTGGTAATATTGCCGCTTCATTTGATCGTACCGAGGCGGCTGCCGACAATAAGGATATTTATCGTGATACTGGATTATATCGAATTTTTCCTGACGCTAGCTTTGGCGCCTTAGCCACTTGGGCTTGGGCCTATCATCGTTGCATTGATATATTGCCATCCTTACCAATGGTACGCGGCGATAGTATTGCTATTACGGGGCATTCTCGTGGGGGCAAAACAGTGTTGCTTGCCGGGGCTACGGATGATCGTATAGCACTGACCAATCCCAATGATTCCGGCATTGGTGGTGCGGCATTAAATCATGTAAAAGGGGACGGGGCTGAATGTGTAGATAGTTTTTTTGGTTCGGGAAACATCTTTTGGTTTGGGGCCGCTTTTGCTGCTCATCGCTATCGTGACGAGCACTTACCTTACGATCAACATTTTCTACACGGGTTGGTTGCTCCACGCTTGCTGTTAATAACAGATGCTTATGAAGACAACGGGGCAAATCCATTGGGAGCGTATACGGCTTGTTTGGGAGGACAGACTGTGTACGAGTTCCTAGGTGCAGGTGACAAGATTGGTTGGGCGTTGCGTGAGGGGGGCCACGCTCATAGCCCAACGGATTTTGATGCCTTGCTTGATTTTATGGATGTGCATCTGCATAAACGTTCGTTACGGAGAAATTTTCAGCGCGTCCTCTTTCCAGGCAGGTAAGTCTTATGATCTAAGCGGAAGGCAATTATTAGGTCTATTCCAAGTGAGCAGTATCATGTTAAGTAATGGCAGATACTTTGGGTGCTAATCCTAAAGTTTACCTTGTTTGATGTCTTCAACAATGCGCTTTAAAACGTCTACTGCAGCGTGTAAAAAACGGTGTCCTTTTTCGGCGGATCCGAAGGTTGGATCACCATAAACCCCTTGGTCGGTCGCTTCGTGTATCATGCGATAGCGTTTTACCTGGGTACTTAAAGCAGATATTAGGGGGTGGCCATCCTGTTGCAAACGATCGGTTTGGACGAGATCGGGGTGGATAGCCATCATGATAGAAGTTTCCATTTCACCGGCATGCCCCCAACCGTGTGGCCCCGCTTCAATAATTTCACTGATTTCGTCGTAGGCAAACCATGATGTGCCATAGACACGGGCTTGTGGGGAATTTTCCATTAGGCGTTGTAGGGCAACGGTCATGTTGGGAACATTGCCTCCATGGCCATTGACTATAAGTATATCCTTGAAGTCGGCATTAATCATACTGTCGA
>JACLAC010022305.1_pt1 | contig 11842 bp, 6 predicted proteins | sample 8027881 | NCBI WGS metagenome assembly JACLAC01 (sample SAMN15725517, study PRJNA655200) | protist metagenome | isolation source: fluorescence activated cell sorting (FACS) single amplified genomes of... | place: Spain: Blaines Bay Microbial Observatory, Mediterranean Sea | collected 2016-01-19 | reverse complement strand
ATGTATTTTACATCTATTAATGTAATGAATATATATACCTGATATACTTTTCACAATTTTCGGTACAATTTTTTAGTATACTTAAACAATATGTTAGAGCTACCTATCAAATACACAAATTAATCCGGTTTTCAATATTTCCGTGTGTGAATTTAAATTGTGTGCTTGCCCGGCTTGTGTGTGAGTTTTTGGTAGCTACTTGACAGGTAAAGTATACGAGGTATGTTTAAGTATACTAAAATATTTGTACCGAAAATTGTCCAATGTGGCCGGGTCAGTGAAAATCGCTATATCAGGAGTATAGCACTATAATAAAATAAAATTTGCATTTTTGTTATTGTAAATAGTATTTCACGCCTATCTAATTTGTACTTATCCAGATCGATTCACATCAAAAAACTACCGAAAAAAACAACAAATTTATCGATCAATTTTATATGACCTCTGAATATATATATCTGGATTATGTGTACACATTGCAAAAGACAGAGATCATATATATACAATATGATAACAAACATACAAAGAAAACAGTATAATAATCAACAACGATTGATATGCAATTGATCACATATTGAAGAAGATAAAGATACACAAATAGTAACATATAAAGGACAATTGAAAACATACCGTATATATAAAACATATTTGATTAATCATGGCGTCGTTAACAGTCGAAACATGGCAATGTGATGCATGTGGTAAAGAAAGTGTTACAAAATTACAATGTTGTGGAGGATGTAAAAGCGTATATTATTGTGATAAAAAATGCCAACAACGTCACTGGAATGCTGGTCATAAAAACAAATGCAAAACGATGAAATTCGAAAAAGGTACAAAGAAATTTGAAACGTGTACGGAGAAAGGTGATTCACGTTATTTCCCCCTTCTGCTAATTTATAATACTATTAAACTCTATGAAAAATGAACATGAAGATTTTGTACAAATTACAGAAACTATTTACGTCGTACAATATTACGTACGTACGACTTCGTACCTTTTTTCAATTGCAAATGAATTGATTTTGCGACAACATTTTCATTAAAGTGTATATGTATGTGTATGTATGTGTATTGATGGTTTTAAATCATAAATTCCCGGAAAGAGTCGTCTGACAACGCAGACTAAAATTCCCCTTCATATGTGCGTAAAAAACCTTACTTCTCATACTTCCTGTTATTTCCATGCTATATTAGCACAGGCACACAGCACTGTTTCCAGTACAACAAAAGGTGGTCTTTGCATCATCAGAGCCACTGAAAACACTAAAAAAGACTAAAAATTGATCAAAAAACACAACAAATTAATTCAATTCCCGAGTAGTAGTGATAAGTTGCAAAGAATGCAATTTGACAAAGGACGGAAAGAAATAAGTTTGTAAACAACATAATATAATACCTAATATTCGATCTACAACATGCATTTGCAACATCCGAAAAATATCAAAAGTGTACGTGTGCTACGCCAAGCGCCGCAACGACGTCAATTGTTTTTATCCATCATTGTCGTATTATATGCATTAGTTGGTTATTGGGTTTATCAAACTGTTGGGATACCATATGAAACTGCATTAGCTGAAGCGGAAGATTTAGATAAAAAGAAACAATTGGAAAGTCATGAAGATGCTATTGAGAAAGGTGGTATTACAGTTGCATCATTTAGTGATTTTGATGATGATGATGATAGTAGTAGTAGTAGTAGGAAACAAATATATGGAACCGTATCCGATGATAATAATAATGAAGGAGAAGAAGAAGAAGTTGATATATTAAAACAAGCATTAAAAGAACGTAAGAATAGAGGAAAAGTGAAAAAGAAGAAGAAAAAGAAAAAACGTGACAAGACGAAAAAGGAAGATGGGGATGATCTGGATGATGATTTGGACGATGATATTGATGTTGATGCATTAATGGATAGTATACCAGTGGATGACGATGAAGATCGTGAATTTGATCCTATGTTTGACGATATTGATGATATGGAAGGAAAAAGACGACCGTTGCCTTCAAAATATACACCAAATGCATGGGCTGGTGCTACTTTATTTTTATTAATTTCACTTCATATACTTTTTCATTTACTTTGCCGTTGGTTTGTATGGTTTAAAGCAATGGCATATTTTGAACCGGTAACTGAGTCGGTACGTGAAGGAATGTTTGTGGAAGTTACACCAAAAAAACATCGCGGCAAAGCAGGTATTGAACAAATTACTAGATCATTTTCCACAAAACGATTAGTATTTTGGTTTCAAAGGCAAAAATTTGAAGTATTAAGACCATCTGAAATTGAAGATTCGGAACGTGGTGAAGATTTTACTGGGACAAACGAAAACAACAATATGGAAGATGTGGATGATGACGATGATTTAATTGTTGGTGAAGGTAGGAAAAATGGTGTTGTCCGACCAGTTGCATTTCCATCTAAATTAAATCCAAATGAATATTTAAATTCAGAAGGTTTATCCAACAACGATGCAGAAGTTAAAATGGAACATTTTGGACGTAATGTTTTATCAATTAAATTACCAACTTTCATTGATTTAATGCAAGTTCAATTGCTTTCACCAATTGCAGTTTTTCAATTATTTACTGCTGCATTATGGTTATTAGATGCATATTGGCAATATACCATGTTTACACTTGTATCTATATTGATGTTAGAATCTGGTACTGTATATCAAAAAACACGTACGTTGAAAACATTGGATAATATGTGTAGTAAACCATATTTCGTGAATGTATATCGTAACAAGCGTTGGGATAAAATTAGCACGGAAGATTTATTACCAGGTGATATCATTTCTTTAAATCCAAAAAGTGCAGAGGCGGAGAAAACAAAAGAAAAAACTGTTGATCCCAAAGCTATTAAAGATAAAAATGAAACTCCTGGACCAGCTCAGCCTAAAGTTGCAATGCAATTACCAACTGAAGTTATTCCATGTGATTGTGTAATTATTCGCGGTTCAGCTGTTGTAAATGAGGCAACATTAACTGGGGAATCCATTCCACAAATGAAAGATTCGTTGAAAAGAGAAAGTGATGGAGATAGTAGAAAATTAATGATTGATGGTGAAGATCGTATTCATTCATTATTTTCAGGTACATCATTAGTTAGTGTGAATCCTGGTATTACGAAAAATGTATCTGGATCATCAGGTGTTGAAAATATTCCACCATCTCCAGATAAAGGTTGCCTTTGTTACGTTTTAAGGACTGGTTTTGGATCATCTCAAGGTTCGTTAGTACAATTGATTGAATTTTCAACACAATCTGTATCAGCAGATTCTACAGATACATTTTATGCTTTATGCTTATTACTTGTATTTGCTATAATTGCTGCTGGTTATGTATTGAAAAAAGGTCTTGAAAAAGGTGATCGTACTACGCATGAATTATTGTTAAAATGTGTTATTATATTAACATCTGTTGTACCAAGACAATTGCCAGTACAAATGGCGTTTGCCGTAAATCAAGCATTAATGCAATTAAACAAAGTTGGTGTATTTTGTACGGAACCATTTCGTGTTCCAGAGGCTGGAAAAGTATCACATTGCCTTTTCGATAAAACTGGAACATTAACTACGGATCAATTAGTTCCAGTAGGTATTATTTCCAAGAAAAAAAATACAATTAGCAAAGGTTCAGAGATCAATTATACAGAAGCGGTGAAAGAACAAATGATACTTTGTGACGATGCAGACATTTATACATCAATGGTACTTGGAGGTTGCCATTCGTTGGTATCAATTGAAGGTTCTGGTATTGTTGGGGATCCGATTGAAATTGCTGGTATGAATGGTGTTGGGTGGAAATATGATGCATCTACGGAAACGGTAACACCAGGAAATTTTGAAGGTATTGAAAAAGCTATTACAGTTGCAAAAGCAGAGCTTGAAAAATTAGTGCAAAATCCAACTGCAAGGAAACCGGTGGAACAACGATTGAAAATATTGGAAAAAAAATTAGTAAAAGCACAAAGTAAAACAAAAGAATCAAAAGTAAAAAGTGTGAAAATTTTACGACGTCATCATTTTGCATCGAAATTACAACGTATGAGTGTTGTCGTAAAAGTTCGTGCAAAAGCAACGTTTGCCCCATCAAATTATGCATTTTTAGTTAAAGGCTCTGCAGAGGCTTTATTGCCTTTGTTACGCCCAGATAGTGTCCCAGAATGGTATCATGGCATGCATACAACGATGGCAGAACGAGGTATGCGTGTATTAGCATTAGCATATAAATGGCATGAATCAGGATCAGCGACGGAACTGGGTGTTTGCAACCTTCCACGAGAAGATGTTGAATGTTCATTAAAATTTGCTGGATTTATTGCATTTCAATGTAAAACACGTGGTGATTCTGGAATGGTTATAAGTTCTTTACGTGCATCACGCCATGAATGTGCAATGATTACTGGTGATGCACCATTGACGGCACTTCACGTTGCAAGGGAAGTGAATATGTGTGGTAACAATGACCCTGCATTGCAACTTAGTTTGAAAAAAAATGGTGAAAAAGGTAGTGGTGTACATTGGGTACCAGTTGGTACAAAAGCATTGGAGTTACATGGTGATAATAAAGCGATACCATTTAACGTTGATACAATGGTAAAATTGAGAAACGATGATGGCCATGTCCTTTTAACTACGGAAGCAGCACTTGATGAAGCCGTTGAATTTTCACAAGGTAATATATGGAAACAAATTCAACACGTAACAGTATTTGCACGTATGAAACCACGTGGCAAGGCTCGTGTAATACGTGCATTGCAAAATGAACACAATGCCCATGTTCTCATGTGTGGTGATGGTGGTAATGATGTTGGTGCATTGAAACAAGCAGATGTTGGCATAGCATTGTTATCCGGTTATGGTAATGTAAATACAACCGATGATAAGGAAAATAATGGCGATGGTAGTAATAATAATAATAATGAAATTGATAGTAAAGCAGAAGAAAAATTAAATAAACAAGACAAAGTTATGAATTTAAGAGCACGTGAAGCAAATAAACGTGTAACGGCACTTTTAAAAGCAAAGCAAGCAGAGTTGCAAAAGGCTATGCAAACTACATGGTTACAAGAAGAATTAGCTGCAAGAAAAGCACGTGGTGAACCATATGAAGGTATTATGGCTAATTTTGGTGCAATGCGTTCATTAGCTGTTCGTATGAATCGTGAGGTACAAGCAGAAAAAGTGCGATTGGCAAAAATACATGGTAATGTTTTTGATGCAGGAAAAGGTGGAGAAGCATCTGCGGATGCTGCAGCAGCAATGGAGGAAATGGGGAAAAGTAGCGTTCCAATGGTTCGACCAGGTGATGCGTCAATTGCGGCTCCATTCACATCAAGACAACCATCTGTTCGTAGTGTAGTTTCCTTGATTCGTCAAGGAAGATGTACATTACTAGGTGCCTTGCAACAACAACAAATTATGATGCTTGAATGTATGATTTCAGCATATACATTAGCAGCATTATCATTGGAAGGCGCTAGGAGTTCAGAGAGACAAATGATGGCATCGAATTGGCTTATAATGATTGCTGGTCTTGCATTTACATACAGTGCGCCAGTAAAAGAAATGCATCCAGAACGACCATTACGCTCGTTATTTCACCCAGCTGTATTTTTCAGTACAATTGGACAAGCTGCAATTCATTTATATTGCATGGTATATGCTGTAAATTTAGCAACATCAACTATGGGAGAAGATCGATTAGCGGAAGTGAAAGAGTTTAACAGGAAAGTACGTGCTGGGGAAGCAGTCCAGGCAAAGAAAGAGGAAGAAATGGATATGACGGAGCAAATGTTTGCATTATGGGCACAACCATTTTTACCAAATTTAATGAATTCAGTAATATTTTTAGTTGAAACTGCACAAATTATTGCCGTATTATTTGTAAATTACAAAGGACGCCCATGGATGATTGGTATGACAGAAAATCATCCATTGTTTCTATCTATTTTTGCATGTATTGCTGGAGTAGGTGCATGTGCATGGCAAGTAAGTCCACAATTAAATACACTAATACATTTAAAAGCATTTCCAGATGATACATTTAGATTTGAAGTGATGTCGATGGTATTAGCAAGTATCGTTGGAACATTTATATGGGATAGATTAATGACTGCTATTTTTGCACCTAAAATTTTTAACGCAATGTTAATAGAAGTTGGAAAAACTGGGATTAAAGATATTACACCAATGATTGGTTCTTTAGTTAAAGTATTTCTTGTATTATTATTATTAGGTAGTGGAAATATTATTGTGTGGGGTTTGGCATATTATGGATACCGACGTTATAGTAATTGGGCTGCAGATGCAGAAGCAAAAAAATTGGGTGTTGTGTAAAATAAAATATTTTTTTTAATAATAATATACGTAGCTGTCTATATCGTATACTTATCAACACATCATCATATTATACTGTCAATATCACAAAGATATGCAATAAACAAAATACTTTGTAATATTATAGACACGACAAATATAATAATAAGAAAGTGAAGCGCAAGAAGTCTGTCTGCAGCATATGTATATATATGTGTGTATAATATATAAATTATATAATTTAAAGCATACGAGATATGGATCTATTAATATCAATATTTACAATATTATATGAATTAATATATTTACATATAGGATTTTTTCGATGGTTTATTCAAATATTTATTGATAAATGTATGGACATAATATCTTTCAATCCAATTCCATGTAATATGGAAGAATTGTTAAAACCAACAACTTTAAAACAATTACTAAGTGACCACGTTCTGTTGCATGAGCCTAAGTCAGCTATAACAAAGATTAAACATTTAACTCCAAAAGGTGTTGTTGGTGATGGTGCACAAGGTACATATCGTGCATGGGTTGAAGTTTCAATTAAATGTAACGAAATCACTTTGGAGAACTCGCCTGATGATATTGATGATGGAGATAAAGAAAAACAAATACGTCTATTTATTAAATTGCATCCACCAGATATGATGATACGTACATTTATTAATATGATCGGTTTATATGCAAATGAAAATCGATTTTTTAATGAAATTGCTGATACTATTCCATCTCATTTATCCGTAAAAACATATTGTTCAATGAAAGTGAATTCTCGTCAACTTCAAATTCAAGAGGATTTATATGCATGTGGGACAAATACATTGTTATCATTAGTAGATACGTGTATGGATAAACAAATTTTAGCTGGACTCAATGCATTAGCTGAAATACATTCAATACATTGGTGCAAACCATATAAAATATGGAATGAAAAACATCGTCCACCATTTACTGTAAGTAGATATAAATTGTACACCCAATCTAGAATACAACAAATAACAATAGATTTTTTCAACACACAAAATACAACAAACATATATATATGATACATATATATATATAACAGCGTGTTATTACAGAAGGTGCTGGCATTGCATTTAATAGAAAATATCCAGGATTATTGGATGAATCCATGTGGACGTTATTAAATAAAGTTACTAAACATTGGAATTTATTAACAAAATATTGGCGACAACCACCATTAACATTGATACATGGAGATGCACATTTAGGAAATGTATATTTTCGTGATGATGGTACAGCTGGATTTTATGATTGGCAATTAGTAAATGCAAATACACCATTATGTGATGTATCGTATTTTTTATTTTTTGCTGTATCACCAAATGATTTAAAAGCAAATGAAAAACGATATCTTTCGTATTATAAACAACAATTGGTGTTGTATTTACAACGAAAGAAGAATGATGGAAATGCTAATAACAACGATGGAGTTACAGATGCTGATGTGGATATATTAAATGGGTTAACAGATGAACGTATTTGGTCATTATATGCATCAAGGGCTGTATGGTCCTTATTGGCATGTACAGTTACAGCAGGTATTGGAGATTTTGTACCAGATCAAGAATTAGTGAAAGGTTTTACAGCCAAAGTAGTAGAACATGTAAAACGTGTAAATGCAATTGATGAAATTGATCATATATTAAATTTATATGGTGTAGGTGATGGTGGTAAAAAAAAGAAGGCATGAAGTGTATGTGGGGAGTTTGATTTTTTGTAAATTAAAAAAAAAATGTTTTGAGAGAGTGTATTGCTGTAACCAGTATATATTTTTATTTATATATTTAAAAAATAAAAAATAAGAAACAATATGTGTGCATAGTCTATTTTATAAAAATATATACCCACACTCTCTCATTAATTTTGCGTACGTACTACATCATATAATAACATACGTATATATTACGCGTATATATAATTATATGTATGTATGCATACGCATTTAAAATATTCAGCTGTTACGTATAATAAAAAATTCCGTTTCTGTAATTTACGATGTGGAGGTAAAAATATTAATACATTTAAACATTTTTTTTGTGTCATAATATGTGGTGGCATTTATTTTTTTCGTACCATATACTGGCATGCAAATATTTTTTACTACAATTATTCAGCCCAATCTTCATCTTCCACATTCCAATCCTCCGCATCATCATCATCATCATCAAATAAGCCATCATCTTCCTCTGCACTTTTTGATTTGTCATCACTGCCATCATCATCGTCGGATTCATCCCAATCATCAATTTCATCATCATCCCAATCATCATCATCATCACCACCTTTTTTCTTGCTTGAATATGTACCTAAAACTCGTACATTTCCTCTTAAATCAGCAAAGACAACGTCACAATGTTCTTTATATCGTATTTCACAATTATCATAAATAGCTTTTTTGTTGTCACCAATTGTTGTGCCTAAACTTTCAGCTTTTTCAAAATTTTCCAACGAATCAAAGTAAATTTGTTTCGCTGTTGATGCATCACGATTGTTACCTAAACGCATCAAAGCAACACCTAAATTCATATGGGCTCCACCTTTATCCATTTTTTCAAATTTAACAGCTGCTCTGAAACTTTCCACTGCACCAGTATGATCATTTGCCTCTGAACGTCTAATACCTTCAGATCGATGATCAGCCATTGGATCGTCTACATCGTATGTCTCTCCATCAAATTTCACTTCACCTACAGATCGTTTACGTTTTCTTCTTTTTGCATTTGCAAAAATATTATCATGAAGTACATATAAATTAATAATTAAAATAATAGTTATTATAGTAGTGAAATGTTTCCTCATTTTTTTATATTAAAGACAATTATTATTATTTTTCTTCTCTTTTTTTTTTTTTACAAAATTGACCGTGTCTTAAAAAAAAAATTAAACTATGTTGTTTTTTGTGGTTAAAATATCTTGCTTTTCTACTTGCTAACTTTTTCGTTTCGATGAATGAATAATTCTTATATCTCTGACAAATTACTTGGAAGTAAATCTATGTATATGTGGATATATATATATATTTTTGGAAAAGATATTGCAATATTCTCCATACTATTGCTATGCTAATTTTAACTCTCCACCAGGTGTTGATTCATTCCGTCTCAACAAACAACACAACGCGTGTCCTCTCTGGCGTGGCATTTTTTAATATATTTTAAGGTCCTTGATTCTTTTTAAGAGATTATGATGATGAGTATTTTTTTCATATTCTAATAGTATAAATTATGTGTCATTTGATAGGATAATTTCGCGGCATAATTCTGTTTTTTTCTTTATTGATGATGAGTATTTTTTTCATATTCTAATAGTATAAATTATGTGGCATTTGATAGGATAATTTTGTGGCATCGGTCCTTAATTCTTTTTTTTTTAAGAGATTATTGATGATGAGTTTTTTTTCATATTCTAATAGTATAAATTATGTGTCATTTGATAGTATAATTTTGCGACAATTTTCGGTCCCTTTTTTATTTAAGAGATAATTGTGTTAATCAATACGCTTGGGTATGCATATGCATGGAATTTACCATTTGGAACAAATACATCAACATGTTTAGACACCAATTGGGAAACTGGATGTCCAACAACAAGATTTGAAAACAAATATGACAATACAAGTTGAATTAAAGATGATGATTTCCAAATAGAGGATATAGGAACAATGTGCATTTAATGCTTATGATAATTCATCAAAACTTGATTTTAATGGAGGAAACAATATAATAGACTGGGCTGATAAAAAATATTATGATGTTATGAAACGCATCGATTTAGTGACAGCAGCATCTAGAATTAAATTAAAGCAAAATTTTTTTTAAAATTTGAAATATTTAATATTAAATATGGATACTAACTATATACGAGAGAGATTTTTTATTTTATTTTTTCTTTAAGTTACCACCACCACCACCACCACCACAAACCCCCTTTAACCTTTTAAAGATTTCTAATCGTTGTGAACCGTCTATTACTTGCCCTTCACGTTGAACTCTATATGCAGCTGGTGGATTATTTTTCAACGCTTTTTGCGCCGTTACTAATAACTTTTTCACTTCATTGAACATTTTATTATATGGAATGGCTTTAACTTTTTTTTTCCTTAAAGTAAGTTGACCAAATAATTCGCCAAACTGCAATGCATTATATGTAGTGGCAGCATTTGCAGGTGCTTGAGAAACACACACAAATACAGCGGTAAGCGCTTCGCCGGTTAAGGATTGACTTAACAACATTACAAGATCAAACAGATAAGCACGAAAGGAGAATTTTTTTCTAGATTTTCTAGATGCAAGTAAATCACGAACTGCACAACCAAGCATTGTTAACGAATAGTTCACCAACATTCCTCCAATCGATGCCCCTGAATTACGGTAATCTGAATCTCCATGCGCATCTTTAATTTTTTCACTACCAGCCATATCTACGAATTGAAATCTTGAAGTCGATATAGTATCATTAGTAGAATCGTAACAATACAATATCAAAACAACAAAACAATGTGATCTACTACTGTATTGATTCAACCCTGTTCCTACTGTACATCGTTCTGAAATTCCACTGAAAAATCGGAATAAATCTTTATCACTTTCTAATATTAATTCCTCCATGCCATACATTCGTGCCGGTTTAGATACACGATCAATGCAAACACCAAATTGTGTGGCTCTTCCCATCATACTTCCAAGCTTTGGATTTCCACCTTTTCTATTTAACATGTCTTGATTACCAAACAACATACTAAGTTCAATTGAATGTGCAGTTAAAATATAATTTTTATCGCTTGATTGTGATGATAATTTTTTGTAGCGTGCAAAAATTTCAAGTAAAGCACGAGGAAAAATACCGTAATCTTTATTAACAGACGTGCCGTAATCACCGCGACCTGCACGCTCCATAATGCCGGGCGTGCCAAACATAGTATGCGTTTTTCCAGTCCCAGTTTGGCCGTATGCCATAAGATTTACATTATAACCGTCCATAAACGCATCGATACGCCGAGGTAAAAAAAAATTATACAGTTTTTCATTATCAGTTTCTGGTGGTATAACATGATTCATGTAATTAAATGTTTTCCCACTGAAGTTACCAGCAACAAGGTCAATTCGTCCACCACCACCATCACCAAATTTTTCAGCACTGTGATATCGAAGTCCAGCTTGCCCGTCAACCATACCAATTCCACTACGTTCAACACCACCACCACCTGCACCCAGGGGCTTCACCCTTACTATTGCATTTCCACCGTCATCATCACCTTCCACTATACTACTGTTATTGCTATTACTACTATTTTTTTTCATCAACAAGGATATAATGGTTTACAGTATATGATATATACAAATAATATTTCACAAAAAAAATATAAGAAAAAATAGAGGAGCAATACTAAAACAAAAGGCGGGAAAGCTTCTTATTTCCGTTGTTTGTATAGAGTTATTTTAATTTAATAATGTATAAAACAACCAAGTTATCCCGGGAGC
>JACLAC010013040.1_pt1 | contig 11846 bp, 10 predicted proteins | sample 8027881 | NCBI WGS metagenome assembly JACLAC01 (sample SAMN15725517, study PRJNA655200) | protist metagenome | isolation source: fluorescence activated cell sorting (FACS) single amplified genomes of... | place: Spain: Blaines Bay Microbial Observatory, Mediterranean Sea | collected 2016-01-19 | reverse complement strand
GTTTCTCTAAACCTCAAGCCAGACTTCCATTTGTAATTACCATCCATTAGGGTTTTTTAAAATAAAGTATAGTACTTTTAGATTTTTAATCTAAAAGAATGGCAATTTTAAATTCCCTTATAGCATGGAGGATGAAGAAACGGATTCATCAAATGGAGCTTTTTCTAAAATTTCCAAATGAAGTTCAGAAGGATTGTTTAATAGGGTTGTTAGATAAGGCAAAGAACACAGAATGGGGTCATCGATATAAGTTTGGTGAAATTGAATCTTATGAACAGTTTAAAAATAGAGTGCCTTTACAAAACTATGAATCTATAAAGAAAGATATTTTTAGGGTAAGGAATGGCGAGAAGAATATTATTTGGCCATCTGATATTAAATGGTTTGCGAAATCATCAGGTACAACCGAGGACAAAAGTAAATTTATACCTGTAAGTGAAGAGTCTTTATTTGATTGTCACTATAAAGGAGGTAAAGATATGCTTTCTATATATTGTAATTGGATGCCTGATACACAGGTTTTTACTGGAAAAACGATTACTATGGGTGGGAGTAGTCAAATGAATCCTAATGTTAAGGGTGCTTACACTGGCGATTTATCGGCAATATTGATTTCAAACTTGCCTTTTTGGATTACAAGACAACAAGCTCCAGGTAATGACATTGTTTTGATGGATGAATGGGAAGAGAAAATCGAAAAGATGGCTTTACAAGTAATAGAGGAAAGTATTACATCGGTAACTGGTGTCCCTTCATGGACTCAAATACTTTTCGAACGTGTTTTGGTTAAGACTAAAGCTTCAACCTTGAAGGAAGTTTGGCCCAATTTAGAGTTATATATGCATGGAGCTGTGAGTTTTGACCCTTTTAAATCTCGTTTTGACGAAATGGCTCCAGGGTTAAATTATTTAGAAACGTATAATGCTAGTGAGGGATTTTTTGGCATTCAATTTGAAAAATCCGTTTCGGATTTTCTTTTAATGTTAGATTATGGTATTTTTTATGAATTTATACCAAAATCGGATTGGGAAAATGATGATCCAAAAGTGTTTCCTTTAAATGAAGTTAAATTAGGCGAAAAATATGCTTTAGTTATTTCAACAAATGCAGGTTTATGGCGTTATCAAATTGGAGATACCATTGAATTTACCTCAATTAACCCATTTAGGTTTAAAATAATAGGTAGAACAAAGCATTTTATAAATGTTTTTGGGGAAGAACTTATGATTGATAATGCGATAAAAGCTATCAATATTGCTTGTGTTAAAACGGGAGCCGAAATAAATGAATGGACTGCTGCTCCGAGGTTTTTTGAAAAAGAAAAAAGTGGAGTTCATGAATGGGTAATTGAATTCGAAAAAGAACCTGATAGTTTGAGATCTTTCACTGAATTCATGGACAACACGCTTAAAAATTTAAATTCAGATTACGAGGCAAAAAGGTATAAAGATATTATTTTGGGCATGCCAATTGTTACTTCAGTTCCCAAGAAAACATTTTATAAATGGTTAAAGTCAAAAGGTAAGTTGGGCGGCCAGCATAAAGTGCCTAGATTGAATAATAGTCGACAATATGTTGAGGATATTTTAAAAATTGCAGAATGAGATTTGTGTTTTTGATATTGCTTGGTTCTATTATGGGTTCTAGTTGGGTTCAAAAGAAGACTATGGTTGGAGAATTTACCTCTGTTGAAGTAGATGAGCATGGTGATGTTTATTTGGTAAATACTGAAAAACAACTTATTAAATTCAATTCGGGTCTTGATACATTATACATATTTAATGAAAAAAGTGCTGAGGTTGAACTTGTTGCACCTCAAAATGCACTTAAAATATTAATATTCAATAAATCTTTAAATACAATTCAATTTTTAGATAAAACACTTTCGCCATCTGTTGATGAACTCAATTTAGATGAAGTTAATATTCCTTTAGTAGATGCTGTGGGAATTAGTAAGGATAATAACTTTTGGTTATTTGATCAATATGATCAGTCCTTGAAAAAATTTGATGCTAAAATGAATATGATTTCAACCTCTGGAAATTTAACCAATATAACTGGTTTAAATTGGTCGCCAACTAAACTTAAAGAAATCGATAATAGAGTGTTTGTTTGTGATTCATCAAATGGTATAATGGAGTTTGACTTTTTTGGGAGTTATGTCCAGTCAATTAATCTAAAGGTGAAAAGTAACTTTTATTACAATCAATCTACCATATGGTTTTTGCGTAATGATTCTTTAGTTGTTCATGATATTTTACTTCAAGAAGAATCAAAATTTAGCTTTCCTCAAAAAAATCTAGTTGATTTTGCGTTTTACAAGTCTCAATTTTACCTCCTTACTCAAGAAAAACTTTATATTTACGCTCTTAGCAAATGAATTTCACTTTTTTCAGAGTGAAATTGAGGAACACTTACTGAAAATTAAATTATTAGATTATGCAAATTTCTGTTGCTGGAAACATTGGTTCGGGGAAAACTACGTTAACCTCATTACTAGCAAAACATTATGATTGGGAGGCTCATTATGAGGATACGGAGGACAACCCATATTTAAATGATTTTTATGAAGATATGCAAAGGTGGTCATTTAACCTTCAAATTTATTTTCTTCAAAATCGATTCAATAAAATCATGCATTTCCGTGAAAACGGAAAAGATGTCATTATGGATAGAACAATTTATGAGGACGCATACATTTTTGCTCCTAATTTGCATGCTATGAACTTGATGTCTAAAAGAGATTTTGATAATTATATTGAACTTTTTGATTTAACTAATAGCCTAGTTAAGGCACCGGATCTTTTAATCTATTTGCGATCAAGTGTACCTAATCTTGTAAATAACATCCAAAAAAGGGGGCGAGAATACGAAACGTCTATTCGTTTAGATTATTTAAATAGATTGAATGAAAGGTATGAAGCTTGGGTAAGTCAGTATAGTGAAGGTAAGTTGTTAATAATTGATGTTGATAGTAATCACTTTAACGATAATCCAGAACATTTAAAGGATGTTCTCAAGAAAATCGATCAAGAGATAAGTAGCTTAAGTTAGAAAAGGATTTATAACTCCTTTTTTAATTGAAGCAAAAACGTTTTTACGTTTTCAAGAGATTCAACAATACTCACCTCTTTTTTTGTCGTCTTTTTCTCTTTTTTTAATTTTTCTTTAGCACCTTGTAAGGTAAACCCTCTTTCCTTAACTAAGTGATGAATCATTTTAAGATTTTCAATATCTTCTTTCGTGAATTGTCGATTTCCTTTCTTGTTTTTTTTAGGCTTCAGAATAATAAACTCTTTTTCCCAAAATCGAATTAAGGAAGTATTGACATCTAATATTTCAGCTGCTTCACCAATTGAGAAATATAGCTTTAATGAATCATATTCTTTGAATCCCACAAAAACAAAATTTAGAAAACGAATATATAAATTTCCTGGGAATAAAAGAGTTTAGTGAGGAAAGTTACCCTACCCATTATTTATAGAACCAAGACTATTTTTAATTACTAATCCAGTGATGTTTTAATTTGACTAGAAATTTTTATCATCTCTTGATATTGCTCGTAATTTAAGTCATTGAAGAAGAAATTAGTAGGGTCAATTTTTTTATTATTTCGAATTACTTCATAGTGAAGATGAGGGCCAGTTGAAGTTCCTGTATTACCTACCTGTCCTATGATATCACCGCGTTTCACTTTTTGACCTTGTTTAACGGAAAAATCATGCATATGTGCATATAAGGTTTTGTATCCAAAACCATGATTAATAATAACATGCTTTCCATAACCTGAATAAGATTTTCTTACTCTCTCAACTTTACCATCCCCTGTAGCATAGATGTCAGTTCCTGTTTTTGCAGTAAAATCTATACCGTAATGCATTTTCGGGACATTGTATACGGGGTGCATTCTCATTCCGAATCCAGACGCTACTCGGATTAAATTATGGTTGTGAATAGGTTGAACAGCGGGTATATGAGAGAGTTTTTCGGAGCGTGTATGCGCTAGTTTATCAATTCTATCAAATCCTTTTTTGTGAATTTTTAGTTGGTTTTCAAGTGACTTAACGAGTTGCGCTGATTGTAACATTAAATCTGAATTATCATATCCTCTTAAATAGTCGAATTCATCTGTGCCACCAGTTCCTCCTATTCTTAAACTTTTTGAAACAGGCGATACTCCAAATATTCCTGAATATATAGAGTCATCTCGCATTTTTAGAACTTCTAATTCATTAGAAATATCTTGAATCTGTTGATTCATCTTTGAATAGGTTTCTTGAAGCTTTTCAATTTCTTGATTTTTTTCTTTTTCAGTGTAGCGCGTAATCAAAGGATAGGAAACTATAATGATAATCAGTGCCAAAACTACTGAAACACCTAAATGAAGCCCTGCTTTTTTTAGACGCTTGAGAAAAGATACTTCAACCTTTTCGTATTCGAGGGTTTTATCGTTAAACTTAAAATTATTCTTATCCATATTTATTACCTTTGGACCCGAAAAAGTTTAAAGTAGTTCGTTTTGGTTTGGAAACAAATCCAATGGAGGAATACTAAATACTAGGGTTTCGATGTCCTTTAAGGATGGTGCAAAGATAACTAAATCAATTGGGTTGTCAAATAAGTCGGAATTCTGAAATGTTAACGAGATATAAAGATAGGTTATGACAGCCAAAGAGATACGTCAAAGTTTTTTAGAGTTTTTTAAAGAGAAAAAGCATGAATTTATCGCTTCCTCTCCAATGGTTGTTAAAGATGACCCTACTCTCATGTTTATTAACGCTGGAATGAATCAATTCAAAGATTTGTTCCTTGGTAACTCAGAGGTCAAGCACACTAGGATATGCAACAGTCAAAAATGCCTACGTGTTTCAGGGAAACACAATGATCTAGAGGAAGTAGGAGTAGATACCTATCACCATACTATGTTTGAAATGCTAGGAAATTGGAGTTTTGGAGATTATTTCAAAAAAGAAGCAATTGAATGGGCTTGGGAATTTTTGACAAAAGTGTGTGAAATAAATCAAGATTCATTGTACGTTACTGTTTTTGAAGGTGCAAAAGATGAGGGATTAGACTTTGATCAAGAGGCATATGAGTATTGGGAAAAAATTGTTCCCAAAGAAAGAATCTTAATGGGGAATAAAAAAGATAATTTCTGGGAAATGGGCGCAAGTGGTCCTTGCGGGCCATGTTCCGAAATACATGTGGATATTAGATCTAATGAAGAAAAAGAAAAAATAAGCGGTAAAGAACTCGTAAACAATGACCATCCCCAAGTAATTGAGATATGGAACTTAGTTTTCATGGAATTTAATCGATTGGCATCAGGAGATTTAGAAAAACTTCCTGCCAAACATGTGGATACAGGCATGGGTTTTGAACGTTTAGCTATGGTGCTTCAAGGTAAACAGTCCAATTATGATTCTGATGTTTTTACTCCATTAATTGATAAAATTGTTGAAATCAGCGGTGTTAAATATACTTCAGCTGAAAAGTCGGAAACAGATATCGCAATTCGTGTTATAGCCGATCACGTAAGAGCAGTTTCATTTGCCATTGCTGATGGTCAAATGCCCTCTAATAATGGTGCCGGGTATGTAATTAGAAGAATCTTAAGAAGAGCCGTAAGGTATGGATATTCAAAATTAAATTTATCAAAGCCTTTCATTTATAAGTTAGTTGACATTCTTTCCAATCAAATGGGTGAATTTTTTCCTGAACTAGAAAGGCAGAAAGAATTGGCTGAAAAAGTGATAAAAGAAGAAGAACAAAATTTCTTACGAACGTTAGATAAAGGGATTGAAAAGTTCAACAATTATGCTAAATCTGCTTCAAATAAGGTGGAAGGTGACTTTGCATTTGAACTTCTAGACACTTACGGTTTTCCTATTGATTTGACGGAATTGTTGGCCAAAGAACAAGGATTAGAAGTTGATCAAAATGGATTTAAAATAGCCTTAGAGGCTCAAAAACAAAGATCGAGAAAAGCGACATCTATTCAGGTTGAGGATTGGGTTATTGTAAATAAAGGAGAAGGAGAATTTGTTGGTTATGATAATTTAGAATTGGAATCTAAAATATTAAGGTATAGAGGTATAAAACAAAAAGGAAAAGATGGATATCAAGTTGAATTGAACCAAACTCCATTTTATCCAGAGGGAGGTGGTCAAGTTGGTGATTCAGGTGTATTAATCGATGGAAACCAAAAATTTGGTATTCAAGATACTAAAAAGGAAAATGGAGTTATTCTTCATTTTATGAATCAACTTCCTTCGAATCCCTCTGCGAGTTTTAAATCTATTATTAATAAAGCCAAACGAGTAGCAACCAATGCGAATCATACAGCTACTCATTTAGTTCATCACGCTTTAAGAGAAGTGTTGGGAGACCACGTTGAGCAAAAAGGATCATTAGTAAATGAAAAGAATTTAAGATTTGATTTTTCTCATTTTCAAAAAGTAACCGACGAAGAATTAGAGAAAATTGAAAATCTAGTTAACAATGCCATTCGTCAAAATTATATATTAGAGGAGGATAGATCGTGTTCTATAGAGGAAGCTAAATCCAAAGGTGCCATGGCATTGTTTGGAGAAAAGTATGGAGAAAAGGTAAGGGTAGTTAAGTTTGGTGATTCGGTTGAGCTTTGCGGAGGTACTCATGTTTCCTCTACGGCACAAATTGGAAAATTTATTTTTATTACCGAAACTGCTGTTGCGGCAGGAATAAGAAGAATTGAAGCAATTACATCCACGAAGGCGGATGAATATATTAATAATGAACTTTCATTGTTGGACGATGTTAGAACTTTGTGTAAGAATCCAAAAAATTTAACAAAACATCTTGAAAGTCTTTTGCGTCAAAATTCAGATTTCCAAAAAGAAATAGATAAATTATTAAGAGACAAAGCCAAAAACTTAAAATCGGAGTTACTGACATTAACTAAAAATATTAATGGAGTTAATTTTATAGCTTCAAAAATTAATTTAGATTCTTCCGATGCCATCAAAGATTTGGCATTTCAGATGAGATCTGAAGTAGATAATTTATTTATGGTTTTAGGAGCAGAAGTTAAAGGGAAACCAAATTTAACGGTTGTGGTTAGCGAAAGTTTAGTTAAGGAAAAAGGGTTGAATGCAGGTGCAATTATTCGTGATTTAGCGAAAGAAATCAAAGGAGGAGGAGGTGGACAGCCTTTTTATGCAACAGCAGGTGGAAAAGATGTTTCAGGATTAGAGAATGCATTGAAAAAGGCAGAAGCGTTTATTTAAAACTATTCCTAAGGATTCTATTGGAGACCATCATTTAATTTAGATGAAGAATAGTTTCTAAGGACTAAAGGCATTACCAAAAAAGATTAAAATTAATTTTGTCGTAAGTAGGAAGTTTATGTATCTTTGGCCTCCCAAAACTAAAGAGTTCTTTAAATAGTATTTAGTTTATTAAAAGTTGCCCGGGTGGTGGAATTGGTAGACACGCAGGACTTAAAATCCTGTGACCACTGCGGTCGTGCGGGTTCAAGTCCCGCCCCGGGTACCAAAGCGGAAAAGCTGTCATTTTTGACGGCTTTTCTTTTTTTTTGACTTCCAGAATCCTTACTATTTCTACTTATTAGTTCAATCACTTTGTTGTTTCCATTGGTTCGACAATTATTTTTTGATAATATCAATTTGTTTGGAAACATCGAACCAATTATTAATTGTTTTTGTTCATGTTCAGCATTTTTATAAATAATAGGTATATCCAATAACACTTGTAAGGCACCATCTACTTTATTGATTAATGAATCATTATTTTCATTCATTACTTCGATTTGATGATTTATATTCTGAAGGTCTTTTTGGTATCTAGAGTTCATTCTGTTAAATGTATCCGGGGAGATATCATTGTTGGAAAGGTTATCTTCAGTTTTCTCAATACGACTAATGATTTCAGCCTTTTCTTTTAACTTTTTATTTATGTCTTTTTCTTTACTAGACTCCTTCTCCTTAATTGTTTTTTTGATAGTTTGTTTATATGCTGAAAGTACATTTTCATTAATAGATATATCTTCTAATATTGAGTTAAACATAGTTGCTACTTTGTTTTTTCCTACTCTCAATTTACATCCATCTCGACAGTGATAATAATGATAATATTTGGTTCGACCTTTTGATGGACTCCCTGTCAGCATATTTCCACACTCATCACATATCAAATGTTGCCTTAATGGAAAATTGATGTTTTTATGGGTAGGTTTTAGGTGGTGAGTTTTTCTGCCGTATTTTATGTCTTGTACCTTGTAAAATGTTTTCTCATCAATCATGGCATCATGAATAGCATCATTTAAGTATGCGTTTTCGCCTTTGTATTCTGGAACAATTACTTTACCAATGTATACGACCTTAGATAACATTTCTTGAAAATTACTGCTACCCATTGTAAGTCCTTTATTATTTAATTTTTTGCGTATAGCATCAATTGGTTCAAGACCTTTGGCAACTTCTTGAAATGCCTCTCTGACTAACTTTGCTTGTTCTTCTACAATCTGAAGAGTACCTCTACCTTTCTTTTTTCCAGGATACTTTATTTTAAAGTTTTTGTAACCAAAACATGCTTTGTGTGGATAATACCCTTCTTTTTTTGCTGTATAGTTACCATCTAATGTTCTCTGAGAGATTCTTCTTCGTTCAATGTCAGACATTGCCAAGTAATTAGAGAGCATTAATAAGTTTTCAGGTATACTCAAGTCAAGTGGTTGTTCACAAGCATTCAATTCAACACCATAGGTCAAATGAAAAAGGTCTACTTTAGCATGTGCTTCAGTATTGTTTCTTGAAAATCTATCCCATTTAACAAAAAGAACTTTGTCCACTTGTTTTCTATTTGTCTTAACATACTTCTCCATTTTCATCCATTCTGGTCTATCAAAAGTTTTAGCGGATTCATCTTCCATATAGTTATCTAGTATGTTGTAATTTTTGCTTTGACAGTATCTGTTTAGTGTGTCTTTTTGATTGACTAGGCTAAAGCCGAGAGCTTGGTCATCCGTGCTTACACGGCAGTAGAGAATGACATTAATTAAATTATTTTTCATAGTATCTTTTGATTTAAAAAGAGGGAGCTGATGTATCTCCCTCGTAAAATTATTTTATTTGCTGATAATGTATCCCAGCAATATGATATAGGAAATTGCGTATAATTTCTATTTCTTCATCAGTATACTCAATCCCATTTTTGTTTAATAGTGTTTTACATTCATAAAAAGTTAGCACGATTAATAGCCACCCAAGTCCTCGTTTTGTTTCTACGGGTGGGAAGGATTATTTTTTTAAAGTCTGTCGACTAGCATTTTGAATGCTGATATAGAAACCAAATTTGGTTTCAGGTAGTTGGCTTACTATCTAATAGTAGCACTACACAATTTACTGTTGTTCTTATAATATACGATGTTGTTTCCCTATGGTTGCCTCCTAAGTTGAAAATAGGTGCAATTCGATTCTTGTAATCGAAGTATTTCTAAGGGCTTAAGTAATTCATTTATCCTTTAATAATGGTGCATACAGAGTGAAAATCTAAGTTTTTTAGTTTTTACACGACTAGCTTCATATTTATTGTTGTGTGCACTTGGTGCAGATTCACAATAACAAACAGTAAATATGAATATGGATGTACAAAAAGATAACGGATAAAGAATACTACACATTAAAGGACTTAGAGAGCATAGTAGATTTAAAGACAAGGCAACTAAAATATAGAATGGTAGCCGTAAAGAAGAAATACCAGAATAATAAAAAACTATTATGGAAAGGAACCAAGAGTTGGAATATACATTGGAGTATAATATTTGAATTTGATAGAGTAAAGCTATCCAACAAGGAAAGAGAGATGAAAAGCAATACATTAGTGACAATTAATCCAGATGGAAATTATGATATAGCATATAACCTAGAACTATTAAATAACTTAATGAAGGAATTAAGTATGGTGGCACCAATACCTGTAAAGTGTTTATACTTCATAGAACAGGGAGAGCTTGGGGATAAGTATCATATACATTTTGTTACTAACCTTACCACGGATTATTCTAATTTAATCAGAAGGCATGCTAACTGCTATACAGATACCAATACTGATGTTAGGTGTATTCATGAAGAATGGCAGCTACTAGAGTACTTACATAAGGATGTTAGAGCACAAGGAGAACTAATACTTGATTAAGGTACCTTTTGTACCCTTCATTAGCATCGTGCAAAATATGTGATGCACATTAGTTACCCGCATTCTCTGCGTTTTAGAGAGGATTGTTCGGTAAAACATGATGTGTCGATGACATCGAAAGTAATATTTCAATATTTATGTAGGGAGGGGGTGCTGACCTCAGATATAAGGCTAATGGTAAACTTTGTTATAGTTGACATTATGTAGAAGCATAATGATAGTACATGAATGTATAAATAAAAATTTTTACAAAATTTAAGAAATATGGATAAAATAGATGCAGATATAGCAGTTAAACAAAAGGAGATAGAGGTGCAGCAAGATGGAGAAAAGAAAGCTAAACTCCAGAAACAACTAGCTGTGCTTCAGATACGAAAACAGATAATTAGTTTGCAGAATCGTGTAGAGCAGCTTAGAGGTTAAGCTGCTTGTTTATTGAGGATTCGTTGAATCTTCTGAGCAGTACCTAGTGAGCATCCACCTATACTAGCAGAACGTCTAAGGCTTTCACCATTCGACAACTCCTTTACCACCTTCTTGTATTTAGCTAAGGTTTCTTCGTCAGTCATTTTCGTACCGTGTAACCTACCCTTATATGTTCCTTTGGCTTTAGCTATTTCGATACCTTGGCGTTGACGCTCTAGCATACTGTTACGCTCCATTTCAGCAACATTTCCAAGTACAGATAAAATTAACTTAAATGTAGGGTTCACACTACCGTTAATCATACTAAACATACCAATATTCTCAACATATAAGTTCACATTATTATCGGAGAGAAATGATTCCACCAATAATATGTCGATTATACTGCGACCAATTCTATCGATAGCATTCACATGAACTTCAGTTACTTTTCCAGATTTAATATCATTAACCAATTTTGATGCTTGTGGTCTATCGAAGAATGATACAGAGCCACTTACTTTATCATTATAAACCTTATCAAATTTATTAGAGTTTAAATTCTGTCTATCTAGGTTTTGTTCGATTGTGCTTATTCTGTTGTACTTTATTTTCATGGCTTCAATATTAATATAAATCAAATATAGTGTATATTATTAAGGTGGCAAAAACATACGCCTTAATAATCACTAAACAGGTAAATTAATTTATAATAAAAAGAAATATGGTCTAAGATTGAACATCTTTTCTTAATATTGAAGAATGAATTTTATTCTTGATTCAACTAGAGAGTTATTTAGTTCTAAAGGACGTGTTTTTGGATATGATGTAATTAGGTTCATAGCAATATTTTATGTTTTTTGGGGACATGGCTCATTATTAATTCCGGATGAACTGAAAGATATTTATTCTTACGTGACTTTTATTCCGTTGGAAGGGGTATCCGTGTTTTTTGTTTTAAGTGGGTTTCTAATTGGAAATATATTGATTCGTACTTTGGACAAAACTAGCTTTACATTTAAGGAATTGTACAACTTTTGGTCTAGAAGGTGGTATCGAACACTACCAAATTATTTCGTTGTACTATTGATTCTAATATTATTTAATGCTCGAGCCGAAAATTTCGATATACGGTTTTTGTTTTTTAGCCAAAGTTTAATTGGAAAACATCCAGATTTTTTCACAGTAGCTTGGAGTTTGGCAGTTGAAGAATGGTTTTATTTTTTATTTCCGTTAGTTTTATT
>JACLAC010008650.1_pt1 | contig 11846 bp, 8 predicted proteins | sample 8027881 | NCBI WGS metagenome assembly JACLAC01 (sample SAMN15725517, study PRJNA655200) | protist metagenome | isolation source: fluorescence activated cell sorting (FACS) single amplified genomes of... | place: Spain: Blaines Bay Microbial Observatory, Mediterranean Sea | collected 2016-01-19 | reverse complement strand
CTAATGCATCTTCGAGCTGAGCGACGTCCCACATCAGCCGCGTGCGAGGCGGCAGAAATGCATCAAAGGCACTCACGTCTTCCTGTGAACTGAATGCGCTTTCGAGGAGTGCATCGAGATGGCTCTCAAGTTCGATCACATCGGGAGAAAGCTTGAGCATGTAAGTGGCTCCGCTTCGTTCTAATATCCGACTTCCGATACCTCGGCGAGAGGCGATCCGATATCCGGCGAGTTGCTCTTTCATTGCTAGAAACCCAACAGTAGCTTCCTCTTCAATTGACAGAAACATGTGTTCGGAAACCAAACTGGACTGCCTGAGTTGCATAAGCAGATCATCGTAATTGGGGCCAAGACCGAGTAATTCACTCCCCATCCACGCTGTTTCTGGACGATCAAGAAAATCACGAATTTCGGTAATAGTTGTCTTGAGTCGACCGAGGGCCGACATCCCATGAGAGGCCATTCCGACTCCCTCCATAACCCCTTCCGCTTGCAGCTTCATATCTTGCAGACGATGCAATAGGACATTGCCCTCAAACGCACTACTGTAAAATTCACTGGCGAGCTCGTCTATCCTGTCTTCGACAGCGACTCTGTACGGAGCGAGTGCTATCTTCTCTACACCGGATTCTCGCAAGGCCTCCTTGTAGTAGTCGGCCCGCTCAAAAAAGCCAGAGGGCAAATCGATTCCAGATGCATAATCCACGACACCTGCAAACTGTTCCAAATCCGCAAAGCCGCGCTCTTGAAGATGATTGAAGCTCTGAATATTCGCCTCAAGAATCGCCAATTTTGAGACGTATGTCTCAAACCTGACGAACTGTGGATTATCCTCAATCGATCGAGGTAAATCGGTAAATGGCATTATTAGCTGTGTCGTCACAGGCAAGTCCTCAGCTACGGGCTGACTAACAATCTTGAGCGCTCTCGTCTCGAGGTCGTTCCGCAGTGTTATCATGATGACTTCGTCAAAAACTCGGGTCAATGAGCCTACGATGTTGCCGTGAAGCGACGTAAACGCTGGCCACGATGACGGGATGAAGAAGAACCACAGCGATGATGCATTGATCTCTGACATACCTTCCAGTATCCGGACCGCCAGCTTACCGGGCTTTTTTTTGATCTGTTCCGGGTCATGCCTCATTTTGATGTGATCCCGGTCATGCAGGTTTTGGTGCATACGCAGGGCTTCCCTGATTTTCTGCATTCTATCATGCATCTCGGCAGTCTGGATGTCCAAGCGGCCCCAAGACCACCAAAGTCCAGTGCCCCATAGCAGGATAACCGCCGCCAGTGCGCTGCGAATCGTCAGCGTAGCCCTGTTGTGGGTGAGATACGAACGGGATACTGGCCGTGCTAGAGCATGTTCGGAGAAAATTTTCTGTTCAAAGAGGTGACGTAAAAACCGCGGCCTCTTAGCGCTTCCTGTATTGAGGATGAGGCTCCCACTTTGCCCACTAGTCTCCTCTATCTCCCCTGTGAAATAGATACCTCGGCAGAAATAAGACTCACTGTATCCCGTATCTCTGAAGATCCGAGTCATATATGTCTGCAATGCTGGACCTAACTGCCTGAATGCATCGGGAAAAAGAAACGCCCCGTCGGCATCCTCTAAACCCTCGATCTCAGAAAAGACCTCCGTCTGGGTCTGATAGAGCTGCCTGAGAATTCCTCTAAACGCTTCGTCAACAAATTCGGCGGTAATTCCTGCATCGACCGAGTATGGGCTCGACCACCCCATTATTTCCTGGCGAAGGGTCTCTGGAAGTTCCGCGAAAAAACTTCTGAATCCGGGAATCAAATCAACCTTGGTAACGAGAACATAGATCGGCAGGCGCATACCCAGGACGCGCTGGGCTTCGCGCAGTCTGTCGTGTATTAGGTTTGCGCGGGAGCGCGCCCGTATATCGAGATCTGTGGAATCCTCCAGCTCAAGCAATTCGTCACAGGGGATGGTCAAAATTATACCATCGAGTGGACGCTGCGGACGGTTTCGCTCGAGCAATTTGATAAGCGAAGTCCATCCGGCTTCATCCGCAGTTTCACCATCGCTCGAAAGGATACAGTCACCATCCACATCAAGCACAAGTCCGCGGTCATAGAACCACCAATGGCAGCCCGGTCGTTTGATCGTAGTCAGTGACGGTGGGCCGAATGGTAGATCCAGATCGGTATTAGCAAGAACTGTGCTCTTGCCTGAATCCGTTTGGCCGATCGCAAGAAACCACGGTATTCTGTAGAGGTAGTCACGCGTGGCTACTTTCGATTTCAGACGACTAGTCGCTTGGACAAAGGACTGCCGCATGTCCCGCGGAGAAATTCGAGCAAGCGCCCCAGGTCCGCGCACTTGCTCTTCCTGGTTGTCTCCCGGAGCGCCAGTTTGAGGTGGCGATTCAGGCTTTAGGCCCTTGACAGCATCGGCCTGCCGTTTTCGCGACGCTCGGACGACGATTACAACGAATGTCAGAATCGGCACCAGAAGCAGGAGCACCATAACCAGCGGCTTAGACACACCTACCATCTTGAGGATGGTAGCGATCTTTTTTACGATAACATCCAGTGACATACTTACCTAGACTGCTGGATTTGTTGACTGACTCTCTCGAGTTGAGCCGTCTCTACGGTCCAAAGAACGTGACTAAATACTAAGAAAAGGAGACAGGAAATAGCTAAAGCTCCCATCCATTTTCGGATCGGAGGAAGCCTGCTTTCCGTACCCTGATCCAGCGTAAAAGCGTAAGCATCTGGAAACAACTGTCGAGTTTCGTCAAGCAAGCTCGGTTCTCGTCGAGCGATTAACGAGAAGGTGCGTCGGCGGAAATCACCTAACTCGCGACGATCATTGGTGCCGCGATACCTGCCTTCAAAACCAAGGGCCAACACAAATAGATACACCTTGGCCAAGTCAGCGTATGCCGGATCCCGAGCCTGGAGCAGACGCTCCAGTTTATCGAAGACAATTTCTCCAGCCGCATGGCTACCAAAATAACGCGATTCGAGTAGGTTATCACGCCACGGTTCCCTTCCCTCCCAATCCAAGAGCAGAAATACTTCATCTGCGAGGACGACCATCAGATATTGTGCATCATTGAGGACGGATGCCCCGAGATCGTTGCCAACACCGACCTCGGTACGCTCCTGTCGCTCTATAACCTCGACCAGTCTTTGCTGTACTAAATTCGCAGCTCGGACAGGCGAAGGTGACAGGTTTTCATCGTCATCACCAGAATGGGACAAACTGCCCGATTCGACCATTCGCTTCAATTGGACAACTTCAGAATAGAACTCGCGGAATCGAGCTACTAGAGTCGATTCACTTGTAATATTCACGAACAGCACCTCTTCGGTCTTTTTTTTTCACTACATTCCACTCTTTTTTGATAATCATTTTGCATCGCCGTTGTCTATTCTCGATATGAGGGGCATGCTTTCGATGCTAACTCCTACCAATGCAACGCACAGATATTTTGCGTGAATTAATTATTTATTATATGGTCAATTCGTACCCTGTTGAGCCGTATTTACATAGAGCACTGCTTGAGCAGGAAGAGCTATACCCATCGACACGCCAGAATTGAATACTTGCAGGGACTCCCCAGGTGTGATGTAGCGCGAGTTGAGTTCTAGAGAGTAGAACAGCATCCCTTTCTCACCGACCAATCCTTCCTCATCGGTGAGTTGAGTCCTCTGAACACCAAGAACTCGATTCAGACGCATAATTGGGATGTGCGATTCGGTACCAATTAGGCAGCCTTGTACCCACTTCGCCAGATCTTCTTCCGTTTGATGAGGCTCTCGACGAACCCCGAGCACAACCGGACGCGTCATCCAATCTGCCTGGAAGGGCACCTCAAACAACCCATCCTCCAATTTTAGGTCGATCGAGGTATAGGTTTCGAGAATTGTCTCATCCAGCATTCCGATCACAAAGGATCGCAGCTTCTCAAACGTCGCCCGCAGGTTGTTGTGCTCGTAAGGCACTAAAGTCGGCGGTACTAGGCCTCGGCCTAAAGGCGCTACGTGGCCTACAACAGAGCATAGTGCAAGGTACAGGTTGTACGGATGCGAACTACCTGTATACAACACCGCTTCCAGATGAGTCAGCGGGGCAACTAAGCCTTGAATCATCATCTTTGTCTCGAGAAGCAATACACCGTCCATAGTCGACGCGGATGCACGAACTTTCTCTGACAGGAAAGTTGCCTTTTCACGAAGCCGTTTCGCCACTTCGGCCGAAATCTTACCAATATCTGAGCCAATCGGTACCGACAATCGCGGGACAATGAAATCGGTCATGGTAAAGCGCTGATCACTAAAGCTGATTTCAGCTATGGGCATGCTTACATATCTACGAGGGGGTGTATCTGCTACTAATAGGCTGATCTTCGGTCTTATTCGGGGAATTCGGAGCTCCTGTTGACCCGTATTTTGGTCAACAATGGGATCCCCTTCAAACGAGACATACCTAGAGGACTCACCGCCGACAGAGGCTGTCTCGCTACTGCTTACAGGCAAGACGAGATGTATCATGAGCTTGGTGGATGCGCCATCGTCGAGCTGCTGTGTAAGATCGATCTCAAGCGCAGAGTCACGATTAGGCGCACTGACGACCAACTGGCCATCGGGCAGGACAGCCTCCAAGTCTGTGACCCTAAATAAGCCCCCAACAAGCAGGCCGGGATCCCACTCGAGCTTCTGAATACCCCAGTGGAAAGGAGCGATGCATCGAGCGTGGTAATACTGAAGGGCCTCATGCCGAGTGGTGAGCTCTTGGAAATGGTGAGGGGAAAGAAGCATAGCCTCGTGCCATTGGATAGCATCGGGCATATTCGGCACATTTGACATCTAATGCCTCCAGAAAATCCGTTTACCCAGGGCAGAAATACTAGTGCACGCCTCTGGGGCCTGTGTTTGTTTTATTGTATTGCTTTTGCCTGAAAGTCGCGTTCCCCAAACTCAAGTAGCGCATTCTCCAAGTGATTTAGACTAATACGGTGCTCTATTGGGGAATCGTAATCTGCAAACAATACAGTCGCTACTATGCTCGCGGAAACTGAGATAGCCTGTGCAGGAACGGACTGGCCCGGAACCCACTCCCAAGAGAACACGTCCAACTTGCCGATATTATCGGCAATGATTTGAGCCCGTTTCTCGAACCAGGCTGTCGCCGGCAAAGCAGTGGTTAGCTCTACGAACTCGGAGTCATATATCAGCAGCAAGTCGGCTCTAACCGGCCGATTCATGTTCGCGCGCTCCGACAATCGGACCTTCAGCACCATAGTTTCCGAATGCCGAGATGGCACACGGATGCCCAGGCGTTGCATGCCGTAATTTGTGCTGCCACAGCCCGCAAGAAAGCATAATGCAAGAAATATTTGTAGAACGAATCTACTGTACGGGTAAATCACGAGTGTCTCGCAAACTTGGATTCATCGTGGTTAGGGGGGCGCTCTTGTAGCAGGCCAAGATTAAAATCGTCGAATGATCTAAGTCCTGTACGACTTGGCAAAAGAAGTCTGATGGCTAATAATTATCTTTAAACAAAGATGATAAATCGGTAATCGATCGCTATTAGATGAATCCTGAGCGCGTTTTTTTCCCTGCAACAGATGACACAATGTAGTATCTAGCCTTACAATATAATGACTTTATGACGACACTACAAACGCATTGTTCGACTCGGTAATCTAGTTCCGATTCGGTATCTTCAAACGCCAACGGTAGTTGTTATTGTCAACGGTCCATCTCTGAACTTCGTTAATCGGCGATGGCATAAGAATGGCTCTACGCTGATATTCAATTTTTTATTTTCGTTTATAGACCGATGTTTTGCTGCGATTTCACGATAAAATAAGGGTTTTGCTCGATATTTCAACCGGGGTAACCAGAGCTTATACTACTGCGTTAACTTCAGCTGCTGAGCGAAACTGACAAGTAACGCACCAACATGCCCTTCGCTAGCACGACCATACGATTAGATGAAATAGCGGCTTTTTCTTGATTGTTCTGATCATCGTCACACAGTTCGAGATCTGGATAATATTAGATTACCTTGTAAAGTCAAGGGCAGTAGTTGACGAGCTGAATGAAAGTAAAAAATACCATACCAAGGGGATGTCCTAACGCCGATTTATATGTAGAATTGAACGACTATGGCGCGACAACGAATTTTTAAGCCGAAAAATGTGATTAAATCTTGTTAAAGCGCGATTCGCTTGGAGCTTACCCAAACAGAGAATAATTTCTCGCATTATATTTTCGCGAGGGCGCGAAAGGGTATCACCGTACGCCGGGTTCTTTTGTACTCATTTATAAATGCTTTAATTTCCAGAATCTTTAGGAAAATCGAGTCAAACCATCAAATCGATATCGACGAATCCTTCTCCATGCAAATAGATCTCATTTTGACGACTGTCGAAGATATATGCCAACGTATGCCTGACGACTCCACATCTAACCATTGGCGAAGCCACTTCTGGAAAATGCAAGAGGTGCTAATAGGCAGTCCCAACAGACATGGCATCAATAAAGCCAAAGGCATTTGGGACAGCATGCAAGGAGGAATGGGTAGCTGGAATGATTATTATATTCCCCATGCGGAACAGAATGTTATGATTCGCCTCAATGAAGAGTTACAGAAGCAATGTGCTCTACTCTCACACAACCTCAAGTTTGTTGAATAAAATAGTGGAATATACCTTCGATAGACCTGACTACTACGCTGCTTAGCGGGCAATTACCCCGTACCAGATCCTCATCTGATACGGGGTTTCTTCGTTATTTTCCTCACTCTTTCTTCCATGGTACGCTTACAAAACTTATGCCTGTTTTTAAACAGGTCACGCAGTCTAAGCTCTGCTATGAGCATTCTTCGTTATGGGCCAATCTCCAATGACTTTTGTCCGACCAACACGTCGCTATCCACACCGTGAAAAGACGGCTTAGCGATTGAAATAGATGTGGGCAAAGTCTCCAATATCTCTAACTCGATTGAGCCCAGAATACCATCACCTTCGGTCTTGGCAATATTAACTCCAAGCACAGCACCACCAACTTCGACTCCGTCAGAATTTTCCATGGATAGTGGCATGAAGGCGCCTTTCACAAATTTCGGAGTAAAGTTTTTAAACTTGAGGATATCGCGATCGTAGTTAATCTTCATGCTCCATCCGCTGATTGGCTCGCTTTCAACGACCTCAATATCGACTGTCACTATGCCATCGGTAATCGAACTCAAAACGAGTCTTACCGAATTCGGACCACGATACCACTGCTCTTCCTCGTCGACATCGCTTTCCTGCTCATCGATATCGATCTCTTGCTCGTCGTTATCCATTTCCTGTTCATCGATATCGAACTCTTGCTCGTCGACATCGCTTTGCTGTTCGGCTGTTATTTGCTGCATTGCGATTACTAAAAGATCCGCCACTGCAAAAAATTCAACTCTCTGCTCCTCATCCATCCGAAGTAATTTAGCGTATCGGCGAAATTTTTTGAGGCTTTTTTCAATACAGTCATCGCATTCGTCTTCATATTGTTGGACCACCGACTTTTCTAAACTTTTAAACAAATCACCAGAGCCAGCAAATCGATCTGCCATCTCGTCAACCGTTTCGCGAACTTCATCGAGGTCTAAATCGTTATCGGCAAGATGACTGTCTTCTTCGCCCGACTCTTCAATCGCGTGAAACTCTTCTTCTGGATCATCGGCTTCCATCACTCGATCGTAATCCTCTTGGCTGCCGCGAAGTTGAAATGCTTGGTCAGCCCATGTCACACGATCTCCGTCATCATCCTCTTCAGCCGCTTCTTGCTGTAATACAACTACAAAACGATCGGCTACTGCAAAAAAGTCATCTCTTTCCTCCTTATTCATCCGACGCAATTTGGCATATCGGCTAAGTTTTTTGAAGCTTTTTTCGACACAGTCATCGCATTCGTCTTTATACCGTTGGGCCACCGATTTTTCTAGACCTTTAAACAAATCACGAGAGCCTGCAAATCGATCTGCCATCTCATCAACCGTTTCGCGAACTTCATCGATGTCTAAATCTTCATCGGCAAGATGATCATACTCTTCGTCGGACTCGTCAATAGCGTGAAACTCGTCTTCTGGATCATCCGCATCCATCACCCGATCGTAATCCTCTTGATTGCCTCGAAGTTGAAATGCTCGATCAGCCCATGCTATACGATCGCGTACTTCCGCAACTTCATCGCCTTCTTCAATGACGTGAAACTCTTCTTCTGGATCATCGGCTTCCATCACTCGATCGTAATCCTCTTGGCTGCCGCGAAGTTGAAATGCTTGGTCAGCCCACGCTATACGACTTTCCTCATTATCTCCGTCGGTCGTTTCTTGCAGTAACGCGTCCACTAAACGATCGGCTATTGCAAAAAAGTCATCTCTTTCCTCCTCATCCATACGACGCAATTTGGCATATCGTCTAAGTTTTTTGAGGCTTTTTGCGATACAGTCATCGCATTCGTCTTCATTATGTCGGGCCACCGATTTTTCTAGACCTCTAAACAAATCACGAGAGCCGGCAAATCGATCTGCCATCTCATCAACCGTTTCGCGAATTTCATCGAGGTCTAAATCTTCATCAGCAAGATGATCATACTCGTCGTAGGACTCGTCCATATCTTCTTGCTGATAAAATTCCTCTTCTGCTGTAATTCGAAATTCTACGACATCTTGGTAACCATAATTATCACGCCACTCTGCGCACGCAGTCACATCGGTGGGGTCATTATTTTCGCTACATCCAACATTCCTGCCGCTGCCCCGATTGTCTCGGATCCAGATGCCGTTTAGGTTGGGATTATCGTGGAACTCACTCAAGTCAATGTCCGAACGCCACATAATGGAGCCCGAACCCTCTTTAACGTACCACCCACTCCCATCGTATATGTACTCCCCCTCCTCGTCTGCTCCCTCATCTGATACGACCCAAACCGAAGATCTGGGTGGAGCAACTTGTCGTTTGTCCTCGCGCCCGGTCTGTTTTTCGGACTTTCCCGTTGAGGCTCTTCTCTGAGCATCGGTGTCTGTTGCAACAACAGCGTTTAGTAAGACGGCAAGAACAGTTACCGACACGTAACGCAATAATCTGGTCATTTTTTACTCCTCCCATGTCTGCGTGCTCGACAATCAGAGCACTCGTTGATTGAATCTCTCTTGTGTTTTTCTCGTATTTTTGCTCGGTGTTGGATCGCGACTCAAAAAGTCTTATTCTACTAGCTAACCGAATTTATGCCACACGTACCAAAGTTTCGGTGACCTATATCACATCCGTCAGTTATTCGGATTGAGCTTCGTTATACCACCACGTTCACAGGCTCGACTCAAATATACGATTCGCGCGACTTCGCGAACACACCCACCTTAACGGCTGCATAGATGGAACATATGCATCACTAAACGATCGAGAAGAGAATGTCAACTAGTCAGCTATTATCGTTCGAGCAACGTTGTCCCGAGACTTGCTGGACAACTCTTCTATTCGATAAATCGACGGTTGAGATTTCGGACACGAAAAATACAAAAACAAACGCACGCGCACTACCGATCAAATCGATGTATCAATAACCCATATCAGCAATGCTACCCCCCCATCGCTGCACTGCGTTTCGCGCATCTTAACATTGACAAAATAAGACTAGATTACCTGATTTATCCTACTTTAAACGAGACCATTTGTATAAATTTCTTGTGCTTAGTCGATGCGGACATACTATGACCCGCAAGCAGGTAAAACGGCGATATCGAACCACCTGATGTTACTTAACTTGAGCAGCAAAAAAACCTGAAATGGGAATTAAAATGGGTAGATGCATAATCGACACGGCATTCGAAGCGATGATGGAAGCGTCGATCGCCAAGTGTACGACACTGTCGCCGACGGAAGCGCGGCGCTTCATTGAACACGGCTGGGTTATGGTGCAGGGCGCGTTCTCAAAACAGATTGCGGATGATGTCGTGGCCAGCGCCTGGCGTGAGCTTGAGGAACGGGGTATCATGAAGGGTGCCCCACAAACATGGAAGCAGGAACCGTACGTACGGACCGGTTGCCCGCCCAACATAACCATTATGGCTTCACGCGGCGACAAAGAAGCGGCTGCGCAGATGTTGGAGATCAGAACGCGTTACGGCTTGCCGGCGGAAAGCCCCCCGCTGCACCAGATCGCCCCTCGAGCACTCGGTACGCAGCTTGACTGTGTAGGGGGCTGGGAACGAGTTGGACAACCAGAGCAAATCAGATTGCCCGACTCCCTCGCGGTTAACCTGTGTAGCGATGACAGTAATCTAAATGAAGAGGGCTGGCGTTCAACACGCGCCCCTGGTTGGCACAAGGACGGCTGGCACTACCGGCACTTCCTCGACTCGCCGCAACAAGGGCTCCTGCTGGGTTACCTCTACTCGGACATACTTCCCGGTTCTGGAGGTACTCAGATGTGCGTTGACTCCGTCGGCGTCGTTGCTCGCTTGCTCGCCCAGCATCCTGAAGGCATCCACCCGGATTCGGTTCAGTCCTACATTCAGCCGCACATGATTATGGAGTGCAGTGAGTTTGAGGAGCTCACCGGTAAGGCGGGAGACTTGGCCATTATACACCCGTATATGGTCCACCGCGTCGCGGGCAATCCAAGTGGTAGACCTCGCTTCGCGCAATTTCCCAGCATCAAACTTTCACAGCCTATGCAGTTTCAGCGCGATGATTCCGGTGAGTACAGCCTGAGTGAACTCGTCGTACTAAAGGAACTCGGCCAACTGAAGTGTTTCGACTTCGCGACAGAAAAGGATTACATGACCTATCTTCGAGAAGACATCACGCCGCCGCCATCCCGCACTGAGAAGGAACAGCTCGTCGCAAGTGTCGAATTATACGAAGAGCAACAGAGGATGGCGCTGACAGAGCCCGAATGGGCGCAGCAAATGTGGACTAAACGAGAGCGCCCCGATAGAACTGCCTAGCTGTCTGCAAACTCTATTACAGTGTCAAAATTCGGGTCTTGATTCCATTTTAAGACTCGGACCAACCGTTCTACTTGGCGCCTGCCAAAACCGTCATCCATTGCTAGATCCTCAATCTAAAATACTGAGTACGAATGCAAGACTGTGAATCTGTGAAAAGGGGCAGAACCATCGACGATTGGCTCCCAATGCGTTCCAGCACATTCAGCCGCCTACTACCTTTCCAACTATCGCAAAACTTTTCCGCTTTGGCCAAATTATTCTCACTGGCCCGCCTCGTCCGCAGGCGCCTTCAGTGCCAACCACCGAACATAGGCTTTGCGTATCAGGTAAGAGGAAAACCCCAAGAGGATCAGTCCCGTATAGGTAGGTCCCATTTTCGCAAAAATGATGATTATACCGCCCACAAAATCTTCACGACCACGCGAGCTCCGCAACTGGGGAATCTCCCATCCCCCTTCTTGCGCAAAGCAAACCGCGACGCAACCCAGCGTCGATAGTCCGGCAATCGTCAAAAGGGCCAACCGAAGCCAATCCCACCCCTTGCCTTGGTAGTGTCGAATAAGGCCTAGAGCCAACATAAGGAGAAAGACGATGAAACCCAGTTCTGCAAGCATAGACCCTCCAAAAGAGCTATGGCTAATCGGCTATGGCTGACGCAGGCTCTGTTTATTCTCTGACAAAGGCTCAACATAATAGGAGAATTATCACCCAACGCGTTGACATATGGTGCAATATGCAAATAGCTGGCGAAATGGATGACAACAATAGTACGGCCCTGACAGGCAGGGGCAGTCATTCAAACGCATCACCCCCTTGCCTCGTTTTGCGAAGAATTAAATCTAGTGCATATCGCGCAATTCATTAC